>OFRL01000739.1_pt1 | contig 13225 bp, 12 predicted proteins | sample 1543121 | NCBI WGS metagenome assembly OFRL01 (sample SAMN07774228, study PRJEB24372) | wastewater metagenome | isolation source: Lake Maggiore Cannobio | place: Italy: Cannobio | collected 2016-01
GCGCTGCAGCCCGCCGGCATTTTTGTATCAGTGCTGGCGCATGCCACGGCTGCAAGCACGGCGCAATTTGCGCACGCCCTGGCCGCTGCCGGCTTGCATGTGCACAAGCTGGAGTTTGTTTTCGGAACGGACTTGGGGCAAACGGCGGCGCACCCGCTGCTGCTGGCGGCCATTGCGCAGCCCGCGACGCGCGTGGATATTGCGGGCGGGTTTGCGGCTGCGCGCCTGCCCGGCGCCTAACGCGGGCGCTGCGGATTAGTGCAGCAGTTCTTGCGCCAGGAAGACGAAATACAGCACCCCGAAAAGTACCGCATACGCCAACCCAAGGTACAAGGCTGCAAAGTGAGTCTGTTGCATGAGCCGGTATCCATTGAAGGTATCGGCAGGCGCGCGCAAAGGTTAAATTGTGGGGGCTGGAAACCTAGGGGTGCGTTGAGCCATCTGGCAGCACCGTGCCGCGCAGCGTGCGCGCCGTTGCCAGCTGCGCGTCTGTAACAATGGCGCCCTGCAGGTTTGCATCAACAATGTACGCGCCGCGCAGGCTGGCGCCCGTCAGGTCCGCGCCCACGAGGCTTGCGTTGGCAAGCACCGCATTGCGCAGTTGCGCGCCCTGCAGGTTGGCGTTGGTAAGGTTGGCGTAGCGCAAGTACGCGCCGGTCAGGTCGGCGCGGCTCAGGTCGGCGCCGTTAAAGTTGGCGGACTCCAGATCCGCGCCCGCCAGCGTAAAGGCGCTCATCTTCTGGTTGGAAAAGTTGGCGTTGCGCATGCGCACGTTGAGCGTGCTGATGCCAAACATGCGCGCCAGGCTGTGAATGTCCTCGTTGCCCAGCCAGGTAAGGAAGGCATAAGCCGCAATTGCTGCGGCTGCCAGCCCGCCAACCCACCAGCGCTCGCGGCGCACCCCGGGCTTCACGCGGGCGGCGCTCAGGCTGCGCAAGCGCGCAGCATTACGCGCCGTAGATGATCCACGCCCACCCAATCAGCACTACACCCAGCACCGCCAGGCCAATTGCCACGCCCAGCAGCCAGCCGCCCATTGCCGGGCCGGAGTAATCGGCAAAGCCGTTCTCAACCGCAGCAGCCGGTGCCAGCAATGGCGGTGCAAGCGGCGGTGCCGCGGGTGGCTCTTGCACTTGCTCATGCAAGTCGTCAATCAATGGCACCAAGGCGGGTGCTGCGCCAACCGGCGGCAGGGGCGCAACGGCCGGCGCGCTGGCAATGGCTGGCGCCCGCACACCCAGGGTGGTTGTTGGCATCAAGTCATCCGGGCGTACCACTGCGGGCGCTATATCGCGCCGCAGAAAACCAAGCGCCGGGGCAGCCGGCACAGGTGCCAGCGGACTGGGATAAGGCCGCGTGGGCAGCTCTGCCGCAGGCGCACGCCGCGGCACACCGGGCGGCAGGCGCAACTTCTTGGCTTCCACCAGCCACGGGTCGCCCGGCGCCAGCAGTTGCGCGCGCCGCACACAATCAGCGCGCTCTTTGGGCGAGTCGGCAATGTCCGCCAGCCACTTCCACGCCAGCAGCATGTTGGGGTGGCGGCGCGTAAATTCGCGCAAGCCGTTGCGTGCGCCCGCAACATCGCCCGCCTCGGCGCGCGCAATCAGTTCATCCACATCGCCTCTGTCCGGCAGCATGCTGCCAGTTTAACCGACCGTGCGCGGGTGCGTCAACCAAGTGCAGCGCACCGCATCCAACCGCAAAAAAGCGCATTGCAACAGGTGCTCGGATATAATGCCGCAGAATATTTGCGCAGCGAATTCAGCAGCCGGCACAGTCCGGCGCGCACTGCAGCGCCGCGCACATAGCCCCGCCAACCCATGCTTAACCCGGCTGCTGAAGTTGCGATTGCGCGTGAGCTGGCGCTGGCCGAGCAGGCGCGCCAAGCCGGCAACGAAGGGCGCGCGCGCGTTTGTGCGCGGCGCGCTGCCGGCTGGGCCGTGGCAGCCGGCGCGGGCGCAAGCGCTGCGCGCACTGCCTACGGGCAGCTGCAGCGCATTGCGCAAGACAGCGCGCAGCCGGCGCACATTCGCAGCGCAGCCACGCACCTCACGCTGCGCATCACCACCAGCCACCAGCTGCCCGGCGAGGCCGACGCGCTCAGCGACGCGCGCTGCATCATCCGCCACTTTCTGCCGCAGGTGCCGGCATGACAGCCACGGCTGCGCTCGACGCCTTCATTGCCAGCCACATGGCACAGTCCACCGCCGAGCTGGCGCGCCTGTGCGCGCAGCCCAGCATCTCCGCCACGGGCGAGGGCATGGCAGCCTGCGCCGACCTGGTGGCCGGGCTGCTGGCAGCGCGCGGCTTTGATGTGGAGCTGCTGCCCACCAGCGGCTACCCCGTGCTGGTGGCCGAAGCGCGCGGGCGCAGCGCACGCACGCTGCTCTTTTACAATCATTACGATGTGCAGCCGCCCGAGCCGCTGGAGCTGTGGGACTCGCCGCCATTTGAGCCCACCGTGCGCGCCGGCGCGTTGTATGCGCGCGGCGCCATTGATGACAAAGGCAACCTGCTTTGCCGCCTGGCTGCGCTGGACGCGGTGCGCGCGCTGCACGGCGGCGCCTACCCGTGCAACATCAAGTTTGTAATTGAGGGCGAGGAGGAGACCGGCAGCACCGGGCTTGAGCCGTTTGTGGCAGCGCACAAGCAGCGCCTTGCAGCGGATGCTTGCATCTGGGAGTTTGGCGGCGTGGACCACCTGGGCAATCCCAATTTGTTCCTTGGCCTGCGCGGCATTTGTTATGTGGGGCTCTCCGTGCGCAGCCTCACGCAGGATGTGCACTCCGGCCTTGGCGGCTCCATCTTTCCCAACGCAGCGTGGCGCCTTACATGGGCGCTCAACTCCCTCAAAGATTCAATGGAGCGCATCTTGATCCCCGGCTTCTACGACGCGGTGCAGGCGCCGAGCGCGCGCGACCTAGAACTGCTGGCGCACATTCCGGACCCCGCGCAAAGTTACCGCGAGCGCTACGGTGTCACAGAATTTTTGCGCGGCGTAACGGGCGGCGTGGCGCTGGAGCGCCAGGCCAGCTTTGAGCCCACCTGCACCATCTGCGGGTTGAACAGCGGCTACCAGGGCGCGGGCTCCAAGACTGTGCTGCCCGCCGAGGCCAGCGCCAAGGTGGACTTCCGGCTTGTGCCCAACCAAACGCCGGCCGACATTTTACAAAAGCTGCGCAGCCATCTGGACGCGCAGGGGTTTGGCGATGTGCTCGTGGAAGACCTGGGCAGCGAGCCGCCAGCGCGCACAGACCCCGACCATCCGTTTGTGCAAATGGCAGCTGACACCGCGCGCGTTGTGTACGGGCGCGAGCCGGTGCTGGTGCCCATGTCCGGCGGCTCCGGCCCCAACCACGCATTCATCGAGCACCTCAAAGTTCCCATCGTCACCTGCGGCGCGGGCTACCCCGGCTCGCAGGCACACGCACCCAACGAGCATGTGCGCCTGGACATGCTGCAGCAGGGCATCCGCCACAGCGCGCACTTGCTGCAGCGCTTCGCGGACGCCTGACGCAGCACCGCCCGGCGTGCCACTCTCTCCGCATATCACGCGCCAGCGCCGGCGCCAGCGCCGCTTGCTGGGCTGGATGACGGCCGTCTTCATTCTGGCAGCGGTTGCAATTGTGATTGCAGCGCCGCGCGCCGCACTGCCCACAATTGAATCTGCAAAAGCGTTGACGCTTACGCTGATATCGCGCCTGGTGCTGCCCCCGGCTGAAAGCGCGCTGCCCGCAGCGCCGGCAGCTGCCGGGCCGGAGCTGCAGCCGGCAGCGCCGGCAGCGCTGCCCACAGCTGTGCCAGTGCGCACGCGCTGGGAGTTTGGCGAGCTGCTGCCATATGTGGTGCAATCCGGAGACACACTGCCGGCGCTGGCAGCGCGCTTCAACCAGACCACGGATGCCATCCTAAAAGCCAACCCGGCGCTGGCGGTTTTTCAAAGCACGCTGCCGCCCGGGCGCGCCATCAACATTCCCGCCAGCTACGCGCCGCTGCTGGGCAGCGCCTTCCACATGCTGCCAGACAGCGCCGTGGTGTACGCCGAGGCACCGGGCAACCTCGCTGAACAGCTGCAAAACTTTGACGGCTGGGTGGCGCACCGCCACGAGCCGGCCTACAGCGCGCGCGATGGCAGCTGGGATGAAGCGCGCCCGTCTTGGGACTTGATAAACGAGGTGGCGCTGCAATATTCGGTGAACCCGCGCGTGCTGCTGGCGCTGCTGGAATACCGCAGCGGCCTGCTGCGCAACGCCGACCCGCCCGCCGGTGCCGCGCGCAATCCGCTGCGCCTGCCGCCGGACACGCGCACCGGCATGGCCAACCAGCTGGAGTGGGCTGCCGCGCAATTGAATGACGGCTACTACGCCTGGCGCGCCGGCACGCAAGTGGAGCTGCGCCTGCTGGATGGCAGCGTGCAGCGCATTGACCCGTGGCAGAACGCCGGCACCGTGGCGCTGCTGCAGCTCTTCAGCCAGCTGGAACAGCCGGCGGAGTTTGAGCAGAGCATTGGCCCGCAGGGGTTTGCCGCCACCTACCAGCAGCTGTTTGGCGATGCATTTGCTGGCGCGTTGCTGCTGCAGCCGGCAAACTTGCGCCAGCCCGCATTCACGCTGCCCTTTAAGCCCGGCGTCATCTGGTCTTTGACCGGCGGTCCGCATCCGGCGTGGGGCAGCTCATTGCCGTGGGCCGCCATGGATTTTGCGCCACCGGCGCTGGCCGGCACCTGCGGGCAATCCAACGAGCCGGTTACCGCCATGGCGCCGGGCGTGATTGTGCGCAACGGCTACGCCACTGCGCTGCTGGACACCGATGGCGACAACAACGAGCATACCGGCTGGGTGATCTTTTACTTCCACCTGCGCTCAGACAGCATTGCGGCGGTGGGCACGCGCCTGGCAGCCGGCGATGCACTTGGCGTTGCGTCTTGCGAGGGCGGGCGCAGCACGGGCACGCATGTGCATGTGGCACGCAAGTACAACGGCGAGTGGCTGGCGGCTGACAGCGCGGTGGCGTTTGATTTGGGTGGCTGGCGGGCGGTGTCTGATGGAACCGCGTACAAAGGGCGCCTTAGTTTTGCGCTGCCCGCGCGCGAGGTGCGCGCCTGCCAATGCGTGTCCGACCAAAACCGCGTCTCATGGTGAAGGCCGGCGCTGCCTAACTGGGGGCTGGCGGGGACTGCGCAAGCCCGCCGGCGGATGTGGCCGCTGGGCGCGACGCGCAGCCGCTAGTTCATTTGCACGGGCACAGCCGTGTCACCCGGCAGACCGCGGCCCCACACATATTCATAGCCGAAGACAAGCATCAGGCTGAGTGCCAGCGCCGCACCGGTGGCGGCAAGCACATTTTTGCGCACGTTGGGCTCCACCCAAGTGTCCGGCACCGCCGCCGCACCATGCGGCACCACCACAGCTGCCACGACAGCTGCCATCGCAGCGTCATTTAGTACAGTGTTGGCATCAAGATCCGGCATCTTCGCATCAATTAGCGGAGCAATCGCTGCGATCTCCACATTCTTCAATGCAATCTCCCCATCCTTCGCCACAATCGGCGGACCGGATGCAGCGATTGCCGCTTTCAGCGCAATCTGTTGCACATTCAAAGCAGCAATTTTCTCCGCGATTGGCGCCGCTTCCGCCTTGTAAGCTGCGTTCATTTTCAAAAATGCTTGGTAGCCGCCACCCGCCCCAAGTTGCACCGCCGCTCTTGCCACGCTTGAGGCAATAGAAGCTACGAGGGCACCTGTGCGTACACCATTTATTTCAGAACTCCCAATGCTCACCGACTCAATATCCAGTGCTAGCGCCTGCAAATTGAGTGCCAGCGCAAAGTCCCCAAAACCACTGAGTGCATCCTGGTTGTTGCCAGCCAGGCGGTCGCGCAGCGCAATCAGCTGCGTTAGCGCGTCAAACTGTGCCGGCTCCATGCCTGCAGCATTCAGCGCAATATATTTGGACTGCAGCACTGCGCGCTGCGCGTCCAGATTGCTGCGCTGCGCGTCCAAGCCCGCAAGTTGCAGCGCAAGTGCCGTGCGCGGCGCCAAAAGCGCAGCGCGTTCCGCCTCAAGCGCAGCGCGCTGCACTACAAGCGCAGTGCGTGGTGCTTCCAGCGCGGCGCGTTCCGCATCAAGCGCAGCCCGCTGCTGCTCAAGCCCCACTTTCAACGCTGCAAATGTTTCTGTCTGCTGCGCGGTACCCGTACCGGCCTGCAGCAGCTGCAGACTGATGCCGGCATCCGCCAGCTGCTTGCGCAGCGCTGGCGTAAGGTTGAAGCCCGCAAAATACTGCACCACTTTGTCTGCCAGCGTGTTGGCCAGCAAGGCAGCCCCGGCTGCGCTGCTGTCGCGCACCGCCACGGAGAAGACCACATTGTCTGCAGAAGTAACCTGCACCTGTGCCCGAAGATCAGCAGCGGTCAGCGGCTGCATCGCGCGCTGCAAGTGGGTGAACTGTCCGCTCTCCACCAGCTGGCCCAGCACGCTGTCAGAGACGGCAGCCGCCAGCACTTGCTGCGGCGCAAGCCCGGCATTCGGCATTGCAATCGTTGCAACTGCCGAGTATGTTTTTTGGCCGGCCATTCCCAGCGTGGCGGACACAATGGCCGCCACAAACACCATCACCGCCGGCACGCGCCAGTGGCGGAAGATTACAAATAAATATTCGCGCAGTTCAATTTGCGGCAGCAGGCTAATGTGGGGCAGCAGCGCGTCCGGATCCGCCGTGGTAACCGGCCAGGGCGCGGGCAACGGCACGGCAGCACTGGTGGCCGCTGCGCTAAAAAGCCTTTGGCTCACCGCTTCCAATCCGGCGGAAACCGTCGCGGCGCGCGCAGTTATGGGTGTGTCGTAAGTGGTTTGCATACGATGTTCTCCATAGTTATTATCGGCCAACCGCGCAGAAAGTTTCGTTAAATTGCAGTAAATGTGCGCCGGCTAAACCAGCCGCTTTTGTGGCCGGTGCCCGCACCGCATGGCGCTGGCGGGCCGCCGCCACGCGCGTGGCTGGGCAAGGCAGAGCCAACGCCCTGCTCCCGCGCCGGCAGATTATGGGCAATGCCGGCTGGCGCGCACAGCGGGCCGGTGGCAGTGTAAGCCATTAGAGTTTACGGCACAAGCCCGCCATGGGCCATTTGCCAGCCACGCGCCCAGCCAGCCCGCTGCAGCGCGGCGCGCCAGCCGGCCATATGGGGCGCCGCGCTGCACAGTTTATAATCAGCGCAGCCATTGGCAGCACATGCAATTTATTCACCCGCCGCTCTCCGCCCGCGCACTGCGCGCCACCGGCGCCCAGTGACCGCCAGCAGCGCCCTGCTGCCGCGCGCGCGCCGGCGCGGCTCGTGGTTCACCGCTGACCGCGTGACGGCGCTGCTGATGCTGCTGCCCTCGGTGCTGGCGGTTGCGGTGTTTGTGTACTACTTCATCGGGCGCACCGTGTATGTGTCCTTCACGGACTGGAACCAGATTCGCGACTCGCAAAACCTGAACCTGAAGCTGGTGGGCTGGGAGAACTACACCAAGGTCTTTGCGCAGGCGCGCTTCCAAACAGACTTTCGCAACCTGGTGGTCTTCACCACTTTCTTTCTGTCCGGCTGCCTGGCGCTGGGCCTGCTGCTGGCACTGCTGGTGGATGCGCGCGTGCGCGGCGAGGCCTTCTTCCGCTCTGTGTACCTCTTTCCGATGGCGCTCTCCTTCATTGTTACCGGCGTGTCCTGGCGCTGGCTGTTTACGCCCGGCAACATGCCGCTGGATCCCACGGGCATCAACCTGCTGCTGCACCGCGCCGGCCTGGACTTTATGCAAAGTGCGTGGATCACCAATGCAGCCGTGTGGCCCGGCATCAAGACCGCCCTGCTAAAAACAAAGCTGGGCATCCCGCTGGCAATTGTGCCGGTGGTGCTGGCTGCCACATGGCAGATGGCCGGCTTCACGATGGCAATGTACCTGGCCGGGCTGCGCAGCATTGGCGAGGAGCTGCGCGAGGCGGCGATTGTGGACGGCGCCACCGAGTGGGATGTGTTCCGCCTGATCAAGCTGCCGCTGCTGCGGCCGGTAACGCTGAGCGCGGTGATTGTGCTGGCGCATGCGTCGCTAAAAATATTTGACCTGGTGCTGACGATGACCGGCGGCGGGCCGGGCAACGCCACCGAGGTGCCGGGCATTTTGATGTACGAGCTGACCTTCAAGTCCAACAAGATTGCGCAGGGCTCGGCGGTGGCGGTGGTGATGCTGCTGCTGATTGCGCTGCTGATCATTCCGTACCTGTGGAACACGATGCGCACGGAGCTGGAGCAATGACGGCGGGGCTGCGCCGCCGGCGCCTGCAACCGGGCCGGCTGCTGCTTTACGCACTGATGTCCGTGCTCGCCGTGGTGTTTGTGGCGCCGGTGTACCTGCTTGTCATCACCAGCCTCAAAAGCTTTGACCAGGTGAGCCTGAGCCGCATGTGGGATTTGCCGCGCGGCTTCTCGCTGGACAGCTTTGACCGCGCGTGGAACGGCGGCGAAGGCGTGATTGGCATGCGCGGCAGCTTTTGGAACAGCGTGCGCATGGCGCTGCCGGCCACGGTCATCAGCTGCTTCACGGGCTCGCTGAACGGCTATGTGCTTTCCAAGTGGCGCTTTCCCGGCTCCAACCTGCTGTTTGCGGCCATTCTGTTTGGCATGTTCATTCCATACCAAAGCGTGCTGGTGCCGCTGGTGGATGTGCTGCGCGAGCTGCGCCTGTACGGCACCATCAACGGCCTGATCCTGACGCATGTGGTGTACGGCATCCCCATCACCACGCTCATCTTTCGCAACTTTTATGCGGGCGTGCCCAACGAGATGGTGGAGGCGAGCGCGATTGACGGCGCGGACTTCTTTGGCATCTACCGCCATGTGATGCTGCCGCTTTCCATTCCGGGCTTTGTGGTGGTGGCCATCTGGCAGTTCACCTCCATCTGGAATGAGTTTTTGTTTGGGCTGATCATCACCAACGCGCCGGCGCTGCGCCCGGTGACGGTGACACTGCAAAACCTTTCCGGCAGCCAGTACACCCAGTGGAATGTGCAGATGGCGGGCGCGCTGATTGTGGCGCTGCCCACGCTGCTGGTTTACATGTTTCTGGGGCGCTACTTTTTGCGCGGCATGATGGCCGGCGCCCTGAAGGGCTAGCGGCTGCTAACGCGCTTGCCGCTGCTGGCAGCGCGTGCTATCACCTTCGCGCGCGCGTAGCGGCGCGCAGCAGCTAATCCGCCGGTGGTGGCGGCGGGCCAAACGGGCTGCCCGGCAAGCCGCCGCCCCACACGTACTCGTAGCCAAAGATAAGCATGAGGCTGAGCGCCAGCGCCGCCCCGGTTGCGGCAAGCACGTTTGTGCGCAGGTTGGGCTCCACCCAAGTGTCCGGCACCGGCGCCACGCCGTGGGGCAGCACTTTGGCTTTCACCGCTTCGTTGCGCGCAGTGAGCGCTGCGATCTGCCCGTTGGAGGCGTTGAGTGCTTCGATCTGCGCGTTGAGTGATGTGATTTCAGTGTCGTACGCTAAAATTTTTGCGTCAAGCGTGGCTTTGATTTGCAGCAGTGCGTTGGCCTGCTGGCCGGATGGCGCGTTCTGGTCATACTTTGCCGCCATGGCAGCCACCACCGAGTCAATCGTATCCAGCAGCGTGCCGGTGCGCACGCCGTTAAATTCGCCAGCATTGATGCTTACAACCGGCGGAGAGGAGTTGTCCGGCGCGCGGCTGACAAGAATTTGCCCGGCCAACCCCAGCACCTGCAAAGCTTCACCAAACGGCGTAACTGATTCTGTGCCGCGCCGCGCCAGGCGCTTGCGCAGCTCCAGCAGCTCTGGCAGCAGCGCCAGGCGGTTGGCAAGTGCGCGGCTGGCGGTGATGTCTGCGCCTTGTTTCGCCTGCCGCTCCTTTAGCTCTGAGAGCGCGCGCGCCAGCTGAGCCTTTAGCGCTGCCAGCTGCGCGTCCCGGCGCGCGGGAATTTCTTGCTCCAGCTGTACGCGCAATGCTTCCAGCTGCGAGCTCCCAAACCCAATTTCGCTGGAGCCCATTGCGCGCAGGTCTATGCCCGCGGCCTTGAGCTCTGCCAGCTCCGGCGCACTATAGGCTGCCGCCGCAAACTGGCGCACCATCAGCTCTGCCAGCGTGTTGGCCAGCAGCGCAGCGCCCGCTGCGCTGCTATCGCGCGCGGCAATCGAGAACACCACACTGTCCGCCGAGGTAATCTGCACCTGGCGCCGCAAGTCGGCTGCTTTCAGCCCCTGCATCGGCCGCTGCATGTGATTGAACAGTTCCGTCAGCGCCAGCTGGTTCAGCGTCTCATCGGAGACGCCCGCTGCCAGCACTTGCTGCGGGGAAATACTTCCGGCGGTATTCGCAATCGTCGCCACGGCGGAATATGTTTTTGCGCCGAACACACCGGCGCTGGTGGACACCAGCGCAGCCACAAACACCATCACGGCAATCACGCGCCAGTGCCGGAAGATTACAAACAGGTACTCGCGCAGCTCTATCGGCGGCAGCAGCGCGTCCGGGTCCGCGGCTGGCGGCGGGCTGGGGTTAATGTTTTGCATGCGGGCAGGCCATTATATGCGCGCTGGCGCAGCTCAATCGGCGGCGGCCAGCGCCGGCTGCGCAGCGCTGCCGGCCGCGGGCTGCGCCGGCGTGCCTGCATAGGCGCGCAGCTGCGGAAAGCGCACCGCAATCCAGCCCAGCGCCAGCAGGCAGCCCACGCCGCCCGTCACCACGGCAGCGGGCGCGCCCAGCAGCGCGGCCGCCGCGCCCGCCTCCAGCTCGCCCAGCTGCGGGCCGCCCATAAAGAACACCATGTTCACGCTGGTCATGCGGCCGCGCAGCGCGTCCGGCGTCAGCAGGTTGCGCGCAGTGTTGCGGATTACCATGCTCACCATGTCCGCAGCGCCAGCCACCGCCAGCGCGCCAAACGCCAGCGCAAAGTTGGGCGCCAGCCCAAACGCAATGGTGGCCAGGCCGTAGGCGCCCACCGCCAGCAGCATCACGCGCCCCGCGTGCGGCAGCGGCGGCAGCAGCGAAAGCAGCACGCCGGTGGCAGCCGCGCCCACCGCCTGCGCCGCATACAGCCAGCCGTAGCCAGCCGCGCCCACTTTTAAAATATCCTGCGCAAACACCGGCAGCAGCGCATTGGCCGCGCCAAAGAATGTGGCAAAGAAGTCCAGCAGCATGCTGGAAAATATAATGGGCTGGCGGCGCACAAAGCGCAGCCCCTCCAGCGCGGCGCGCACGCTCACCTGCGGCGGCGGCGCATCCGTGGCGGCCACCTGCGGCAGCGGGCGCATGGCCAGCAGGGCGCCGATCACCGCCAGGAAGCTGGCGGCATTTAAGAAGTACGCCGCCGCCACGCCCGTGCGCGCAATCACCACGCCAAACACCGCCGGGCCGATGATGGAACCAAGCTGAAAGACGGTGCTGTTAAGCGAGAACGCGCCGGCCAGCTCATGCGCCGGCACCAGCCGCGGGATCAGCGCCTGGCGCGCGGGCGCATCAAACGCCCACGCCACCGCCACCAGCGCGGAGATGGCGTAGATGGGCGCCGCACTTTGCAGGCCGCGCACGGTAAGCCCGCCCAGCAGCAGCGCCAGCAGCAGCATGCAAGTTTGCGTGCCCAGCATCAGCTTGCGGCGGTCAAACACATCCGCGGCCACGCCGGCAAACAGCGACACCGCCAGCAGCGGCAGCACATGCGCCAGGCCGACGGCGCCCAGTGCCAGCGGGCTGCCGGTGATGGCATACACCTGCCACAGGATGGCTGCGGCCTGCATGCGGCTGCCGGCAATGGAAACCGCCTGCCCGGCCCACAGCAGGCGAAAGTCGCGGTGGCGCAGCGCCGGCGGAAACTTAAACAACATGGTGCGCAGCTTGCGCTGCGTCAGCGGATGGCCTGCAGCCCGCCCATCCACGGCTGCAGCACGGGCGGCACCGCAATGCTGCCATCGGCCTGCTGGTAGTTTTCCAGCACGGCAATCAGCGTGCGCGGCAGCCCCAGCCCGGAGCCGTTCAGCGTGTGCAGCCATTCCGGCTTGGCGCCGGGCGTGCGCCGGAAGCGCAGGTTGGCGCGCCGCGCCTGGAAGTCGCCGCAGTTGGAGCAAGACGAAACTTCCAGCCACTCGGCACAGCCCGGCGCCCACACCTCCAGGTCCAGCGTGCTGCGCGCTGCAAAGCCCACATCCGCGCTGCACAGGCGGCGCACGCGGTAGGTGAGTCCCAGCTCTGCCAGCGTCTGCTCTGCATCAGCCAGCATCTGCTGCAGCGCAGCCGCGGAGTGCTCCGGCAGCGTGTGCATGTACATCTCCACCTTGTCAAACTGGTGGCCGCGCTTGATGCCGCGCACATCGCGGCCGGCGGCCACCTTCTCGCGCCGGAAGCACGGCGAGTAGGCGCAATAGTTCAGCGGCAAAAGCGCTGCATCCAATATTTCATCGCGGTGCAGATTGGTGAGCGGCACTTCGGCTGTGGTCACAAACCAGGCATCGTCCTCGGCATCGTGGTAAATGTTGTCTGCAAACTTGGGCAGCTGGCCGGCGCCCTCAAAGTTCTGCTGGCGCACCATGAACGGCACGTAGCGCTCGGCATAGCCCTGGCGCTGATGCAGGTCCAACATGAATGCAATCAGCGCGCGCTGCAGGCGCGCGGCTGCGCCATTGAGCACGTAGAAGCGCGGCCCGCTCAGCTTGGTGCCGCGCACAAAGTCGATCAGGCCCAGGCGCTCGCCCAGCTCCCAGTGCGGCAGCGCCGCAAAGCCAAGCTGCGGCACGGGCCCGGACTGTTTGACGAGCACGTTGTCTTCGTCGCCGGTGCCGGGCGGCGTATCCGGCTCCAGCAGGTTGGGCAGCTCCAGCAGCGCTGTGCGCAATGCAGCCTCCACGCTGCGCAGCTGCTCGTCCAGCGCGCTGATGCGGTCGCCCACAGTGCGCATGGCAGCCACCTTGGCAGCACGCGCTGCATCCGCTGCCGGCATGCGCCCAATCTCCTGCGATACGCGGTTGCGCTCGGCCTTCAGGTCTTCAGCAGTGGTGAGCAGCGTGCGGCGCTGGCGGTCCAGCTCCAGTATGCGCGCCAGGCTATGTGGGCTGCCGCGCTGCTGCAGCATCAGCTCCACAGCGGCAGTGTGTTCACGAATGTGGTTCAGGTCCAGCATGGCGCGCTCCGCTGCGCAAGTAAAAGCCCCGCGCGCATGGGCGAGGGGCTATGTTACCGCAATTTGCGCG
>OFRL01000740.1_pt1 | contig 13225 bp, 10 predicted proteins | sample 1543121 | NCBI WGS metagenome assembly OFRL01 (sample SAMN07774228, study PRJEB24372) | wastewater metagenome | isolation source: Lake Maggiore Cannobio | place: Italy: Cannobio | collected 2016-01
GGCGCGCGCGACGACGATCCCAACCGGCGCTTCCTCGCCTCCGTGTCCGCCGCCGGCGTCGACGTCGCGCGCGCCACGAAGAACAACCGCATCGACGCGCTGGTTCCTCAGGGCACGTTTATTCGCGGTGTTCTGGAAACCGCCGTCCAAAGCGACCTGCCCGGAATGGTGCGCGCGACCGTCACCGAGAATGTCTGGTCGTTCGACGGTCGCCGAATCCTGATCCCGGCGGGCAGCCGTCTCATCGGGGAATACAAGTCGGGAATCGCGCAAGGCCAGACCCGCGTGTTTGTCGTGTGGACGCGGCTGTTGCGCTCCGACGGCGTCTCCGTCCAGCTCGGTTCGAACGGCGCCGACGATCTTGGCCGCGCCGGCAATGCCGGTTTCGTCGACAATCACTATCTGGAACGGTTCGGCGCTTCGATCATGTTGTCGATCGTGGGCGGCGCCGCGCAGTTCCTCAGCGCCTACGGACAAAACAACAATACGAACGGAAACGGGACCATCATCACCACCACGGACCCGGTCACCGGCATTGTCACGCAGACCCAGACGGGCGTGAACCAGAATCAACTCAGCCTTCAAGCGCGTCAGATCGCGGCCCAGAACGTCTCGCAGACCTTGACCAATATCGCGCAGGAAGCGCTTCGCAATTCCATCAACATTCCACCGACCATCTATCTCGACCAGGGGACCCGGATCATCGTTTTCGTTCGGCGCGATTTGGATTTTTCTTCTCTTTATCCAGATCCGGTCAAAGAGGCTTTGACGGAGTTAAAGCGTGAGCGCGCTGTCACGAAACCCGACCGTCTTCATTGACCGGGCGCTCGATCCAATCCGCGAATGGCTTGCCGATGATCAGGTCGTCGAGATTTGTGCGAATGGGCCGGGCGAAGTGTGGATCGAACGCTTCGGTCAATCCGCGATGGAGCGGCACGAGGTGCCGAGCCTCACCGAACATGCGATCCGCCACCTTGCGGAGCGTGTCGCCGGCCATTCCGGCCAGAGCGTCAACGAGGAGCATCCGCTGCTGTCGGCCGCGCTGCCGACGGGCGAGCGTTTTCAAGGCGTGATGCCGCCGGCGACGACGGCAGGCGGCGCCTTTGCCATCCGCAAGCAGGTCATCAAGGAGATGCGTCTCGACGACTACCGCCGGCTTGGCTCGTTCAAGAACGTCGAAACGGCGGGGGAGGGGGCCTTGACCGCGACCGACCGCCAGCTTTGCGAGCATCTCGAGGCCGGCCGCATCAAGGACTTTATCCGCCTTGCCGTGGTCAGCCGCTATTCGATCTTGCTGTCGGGCGGAACGAGCTCGGGCAAAACCACTTTCCTGAATGCGATTCTCAAGGAAGTGCCGGAAGACGAGCGCATCATCACCATCGAGGACACGCGCGAGGTCAATCCGGTTCAGAAGAATTACCTGCCGCTCGTCGCCTCGAAAGGCGACCAGGGCGAGGCCCGCGTCACCGTGGAAATGCTGTTGCAGGCGTCGCTGAGATTGCGGCCAGACCGCATCTTCCTTGGCGAGATCCGCGGCGCGGAGGCCTATTCCTTCCTCCGGGCGATCAATACGGGCCATCCAGGCAGCATCACCACCGTCCACGCCGACAGCCCGGCAGGCGCGTTCGAGCAACTGGCCCTGATGGTGATGCAGGCGGGGTTGGGGCTGAAGCGCGAGGAGATCGTCGCCTACATTCGTTCTGTGCTGCCGATCGTGATCCAGCAGACCAAGATCGGCGGCTGGCGTGGCACCTCGGCGGTGCATTTCTCGCGCATGGCGGAGTGGCGGCAGGAACGAGAAGCTGCGGAGCGTGGACCGGAGAGGGGACGGCATGGCCCGCGTCGTCGCCTATAGAGTCGCGATAGCGATCCTGGTGCTGCTGGCGTTCTGTTTGCTTTGGAGCCTGGCGTACGAGATTGTCGTGGCGCTGCGTTTCGCGCCCGGACGCTTTCCAGGCGAGGGCGCCAGCCGTTGGGCGCTGTTTCGGCAGCAAAACGCGGATCGCTCGGCGGATTTTTTCCTGATCGCCTGGCGCCATTTCTACGAACGCCTGATCTATCCGCCGACGCGCTTGGAGGCGCTGATCCGCGCGGGCTACGCTGCAGCCACCGTTGTCGCACTTGGCGTCGGCGGATTGATTTTCGGGATCATCAATCGCCGCCAGATGCCCTATGGCGCGGCGCGGTTCGGCACGGTGATGGAGGCGGCGAGACAGGGATTGATCGCCAAGCAGGGCATCATTCTGGGCACCCTCAATGGCGCTACGATCCGCTCCGATGAACCGGCCCACATCCTCGTGGTCGGCCCGTCGCGGTCGGGCAAAGGCACCGGCTTCGTTCTTCCAAACGGCTATCTTTGGCAGGGTTCGGCGGTGTTCTTCGACCCCAAGCGCGAGAACTTCGATGCGTTGGCGAACCATCGCAAGACGATGGGCAACAAGGTGTTCATGTTCTCGCCCGGCTCAAGCGATACGCATCGCTACAATCCGCTTGATTTCGTGCGTCGCGACGAACGCATGGCGACCGACTGCCTGGTCGTCGCCTCCTTCGTCATTCCGGAAAAGGCCGACGACACTTGGGCCGGCGCCGGGCGGCTTCTGTTATCGGCCTTGATCGGTTATGTGCTGGCGTCGCCGCTCACCACCGCAGCGCAGCACATGCGAACGGTCGCGCGGATGACCACGACGGGCAAAGACATCTCCACGGTGCTGCGCGCGATCGTCAAGACGGAGCGCGACCATCTGCCGACCTGGGTGATCGACAGCTTCAACCAGTACATCGCGCTCGAGCCGGAGACCCGAAACAGCGCTGTCTTCAACGTCAACATGGCGATGAGCCTGTGGAACAACGGTCTGATCTCGGCCGCGACAGAGACGTCCGACTTCGACATTCGCGAACTACGTCGCCAGCCGATGACAATCTTCATCGGCTGCACCATTGCCGAGCTCTCGATCTTCCGGCCCCTCATTCGTATCCTGTTTCAGCAGATCCATGACCTGTTAATGGAGAAGATTCCCGGAGCAGACGAACCGCACCAGGTTCTCTTGATGCTGGACGAGTTCTTTCACGTTGGCAGGATGGACTCGCTGATCTCGAAGATCACGATCAGCGCGGGTTACGGTTTCCGGATGGCGATCGTCATGCAGGATATCGCCCAGCTCGACGAGCTCTATGGACGGCATACGCGCATCACGACGGTCTCGGGCTCACAGATCAAGCTGTTCATCCAGATCAACGACCTGGAGACCTCGGAATTCGTATCCGAGATGCTGGGCGAAACGACGCAAGTCTACAAAACCCCCATTCAGCGTCCGGGCCAGGGCATCTTCGCGCCGCGCGTCTGGGCGCCCCATTACACGCCGCGCCCGCTGCGCAGCCCGCTCGAACTCAGGGAAATGTCGCCGCGGTTGTCGATCCTGATGGTGAAGAACTCGCCATCGTTCGAACTCACGAAGATCCGTCACTACCTCGACAAACCCTATCGTGCCTTTTACGAGCGCGCCAAGGCCTCACCACCGCCTCTGCCAAAGTTGCGGGCCTGGCAAGATGAGGCGCTGCGGGGGGCCATCAATCCGGCGCCGGAGGCGCCGCAGGCAGCGCCCGAAGCCCCGCCGCCCATCATTACCCCGGCTGCGGCGAGCGGGCCGGCGCGCAAGGCGCCTTCCCCTCGGCGGCCAAAGGTCGCGACGACCAAAGCGAAAGCGTCTGCGTCTCCGCCACCGGAGCCTGCGCCTCTAACACTGGTCTCGCGATCGGCCCCTCCACAACCGCGCAAGACGTTGTCGTTGGGCGCGGCGCCTGCCGCCCCTCCGGGAGAGAACTGCGACGTGCGCGATATCCTAGCGTCCGCCGTTACAGGACAGGATGAAAGCTTCGCCGTAATGATGAGCGTGTTGCGCGCCGCGCCGGATACCAAGGTCCACCAAGCGATCGAGACGCTAGCATCGTTGCATCGGTCGTTCGGAGGGGACGAAGAGACGTAACGTAGCAAGAGATTCCGCTGGCGCGACGTGGAAAAAACGGCGTCTGGCGCGAGCATGCGAAATTTGTCGCATCGGTTTATACCCATTCCGAGGTTCGTCCTGATGCCTACGCAGATGGCAGTGTTCTGGTTTCTGTGCAGCGCCATCATCACGTCTGCATCCCGTCCATCGTTGAGCGTCCGGATGGAACATTCGGGGCGGTGAATTCTGCGGGCGGCATCCGATCCGGCAAGAAGCTCCTCGGCTCGGTCTACCGGCTGCAACTCGCCACCGAACTGGAGCGGCGCGGCTTTGCGATCGTGCGCGCTGATGATGGCTGGCGCTGGAGCATAGAAAGCGTTCCCAGACAAGGTCGCAAAGTTCTTCTCCGCGCGTAGGTCGGCCATCGAAGCCGAATTAGCAGACGCCGGCCTGACGGCGGGTCAAGGGCCGCAGCAGCTGCTGCCATCACTCGGAAGAGCCGCCGAACCAAAGTCGGCACCTGCGGAGCTTACCTCACCAAGTTTGCTCGCATTGCTATAGCAATGGCATGAGCTCTATTCATGGCTCCCAATTTTTCGCGAGCAGATGCCATATGCTTTAGGACGGTTGACCGGGATATTCCCAGGATTTGTGATATTTCCCAGTCAGTTTTACCTTCTGCTGACCAGAGCAAGCAATCAATTTCCCGAGGCGTGAGCCTGGATTGTCCACCAATCTTTCGTCGAGACGTTATCGTCAACAGACGTCCTGCGGCGAAATTAGTTACGAAGATGAGCGCGGCCGCTTCTTCTTCGCTTATCTGCAACCGTTCTCCGCCGAACGAGAATGCAGCATGCGCTCCGTCAATCGATTGAATAGGGACGACGAGACCATTGACCAAGCCGAATTCGGACGCTTCTCCACCAATTACTTTGACGTCCTCCGACGAGCGACAAGAATCATAGGCCTCGGCCCAGCTAAACAGATTGTGGTCAGTTTGCAGACGTTGAACAACGGGATCACGGAATACGTAGTTCCGCTCGTTGTATCGCGCAGCCCACTCGGGAGGAAATTTCTGGAACAGAATCTTCGCAGGAATATCGCCGGCGGCCCTGGGATCGAGACTGGGAACCCAACCAGCGAAAAGAGCGGTGAGACCGAACCGGGCCGCGTAGGCAAGAAGACGCGTCTCAATGCCTTGAGCATCGACAGCCTGATCGAGCCAACCAAGAACCGCCCAAGTTTGTGTTAGATCCAGGTTCAATGATGGATATCCCCGACATCAGCGATCTCCGGTTTCTACCAGCGGCGGTTCAAAAACCGCCGTATCACTCAAGCCTGATTTCGCATACCAGTCTGAATGCCTCATCCGCGCTGATTGGATCGCCGAGGATTCTCGTCTCTTTTGCTTGGCGCGGCCAATCATATCGTGCTGCCGGTCACGCCGGCGGAGGTCATCGCCCGGATCATGTCCCACCAAATCATGCCCCGCTGGTCGGCGGCATCGAACCACCACAGGTGCCCGACGACAAGCCGCGAGAGCTTCTTGCGTCCTCCGCCGGGCAGATGGAAGTCCTCCGCCATGGCCTTCAGCCCTGCCTCCAGTTTCTTGTTGCTAACCATGTCGATCCCTCACCATACCGCTGAGAGGTAGGAACACAGATCGTCTTCTGCAAACTTCGGGAAAAATAATTCTACCTTGTGTTGCAGGAAGATTGCAGAGACCACCCTGTGCATCGGTGGATGGCGCCCGTATGGCAAGAGCTTTTTCGATGTTTCGGCGACTTGGTGGTCCAAAGTTCGGTCTCGTTGCACAATCGAGCGGAATTCTAGGTGTTCAGCATGGATCGGAACAGACCGTTACGGCGGCTTGCCCACTTGGTCTTTCGCATCCCTCCTTTGCGAGCCAGTTCTCTAGAACATGGCGCTGAATTTTGCCGCTGGTGGAGCGCGGAAAGTCCTCAAACCGGACGATGCGGAACTCTCGGGGAATCTTGTACCCAGCAAGCTCGGCCCGACAAATTTGCTTCAACTCTTCCTCGGCCGGCTCGTCGCCGTGGACAGAGACGAAGGCCACAGGGCTTTCGCCCCAACGTGCGTCATGCGCCTTGACAACGGCAGCGTCTGACACCCGCGGATGCGCAAGCAAAACACGCTCGATCTCGGCAGGATAGACGTTCTCGCCGCCTGTCTTGATGAGATATTTCGCGCGATCAACGAAATCGACCGTGCCGTCGGGGTTGCGGCGGAACAGATCACCCATATGAAACAGGCCGTCACGGAAATCGTTTCGGTTCGTCTCCTCCGCCTCCCAGTAGCCGGAAAACAGTGTCGGTCCGCGCACCGCCACCTCGCCCGGCGTGCCGTCCGGCACCTCTCTGCCCTCCGGATCGACCAGGCGCACCTCGCAGAATGCGCTCGGCCGCTTGGACAGCCGCTCGGGCACCACCCCCGGTGGAATCAGGCATGCCGTCGCTGGCGGTAGCCCGGTTTCTGTGGCTCCGAAGGAGTTCAGATAGGGCGCATTCAGAAGGCTGGTCAGCTCCGCAATCTGATGCGGCGGGACCAGATCAGCCATGGCCCCGACGACCCGGACGCCCTTGATCGGCACCGGGTTGGCGCGTCGCTCGGCGATGAATACCTCGATGGCGCCCGGCATCATGACCAACCATCCCACCCGGTGGCGTGACAATGCGGCATTGATTTCGCGTGGTTGCAACCCATCGATCATCACGACGGTGCCGCCGCGCAGAAGCGTCGCCAGCGCGTGATCGGTCGAGGCCATGTGAAACATCGGCGCCCAAGCGATGAAGGCGTCCGCCGGATCGAGCGCGAGCTGCGCGGCAAAGACCAAGGTGCGCGCGATGTGGGCGCGGTGAGAGATCAACGCTCCCTTGGGCAGCCCAGTGGTGCCCGAGGTGTAGAGGATCGTAAGGCCGGCTTCGGGCTCCTGCACCAATGTGCCAATGCGCCGATCCGGCGCGGCCGCTTTGATCGCCTCTTCCCAATCTGCGCCGATCTCCAGAAGGGGAATGTCGGAGACGGCCTCGAATGAAGCTCGAAGGTCTGGTTCCACCACGCCCAGTTTTGGCGAAACCAGTTCGATGCAATGTTTCAATTCGGGCACTGTAAGCCGCCAGTTCAGGCAGGCCACTATGGCGCCGATCCCCGCGGCAGCGAGCTGCAGCTCAACATATTCCGCTCGGTTATGAGCAAGGATCGCGATGCGGTCTCCCGGCGCGACACCTCGTTGCAATAGCGCGGCGGCTAGACGGTTCACTCGCTCGAGAAGCCTGCCATAGGTCCAATCCCTGCCCGCCCATTCGATTGCTATCGCATCGCTCTGCGCCAAGGCACGGCCGCGAAACAGGGCATAAATGTCAGACCAACCTGCGCGCGTAACGTCAGAAATCATGATGTTCCCTTCCGATCACAATGACTGCGCGAGCCTGAGACCTTCATCGATCGCTCGCAAGGCATCGAGTTCCGCCGCCTCAGCTGCACCGCCGACGATCGACGTGGGAATATTACGGGACAGGAGCGCCTCATATAATGCCCGCTCCGAAACCTGTCCGGTACACAGAACAATCGTGTCGGCGGCGATGACTCTCGTCTTGCCGTTCGAGGTGACGTGGAGCCCCTCGTCGTCGATCCGCTCATAAATCACCCCCGCCAAGATCTCCACCCCGTGTTTGCGCAATGCGTTGCGCAGGATCCAGCCGGTCGAAACACCAAGCCCCTGTCCCGGCTTGCTCGTCTTGCGTTGAAGCATCACCACTTTCCGTTTTGCCGGCATGTTGGCCAGCGGATCACCCGCCAGCGCGCCGACGCTCCTGAACTGTCCGTCCACGCCCCATGTTTGGAAAAAAGCCGCAACCTCGTTGGCCTCGGCTGCAGGGGTCACGAGAAATTCGGCCACGTCATGGCCGATGCCACCCGCGCCCATGATGGCCACGGACTTTCCTGCTTCGCGTTCGCCGGTGAGGATCTCGGCATAAGTCACAACGTTGGGATGGTCTATGCCCGGTAGGTCGGGGATGCGCGGAGTCACCCCGGTGGCGATCACCACATGGTCGAATCCGCTTAAGTCGTCCAAGCTCGCGCGTTGGCCCAGCCGTAGAGTGACGCCGTGCTTGTTCATCTGACCGGTATAGTAGCGCAGGGTTTCGTCAAACTCGTTCTTGCCCGGGACCGCGCGGGCCAGGTTGAGCTGTCCTCCCAGGCAGTCTTCGGCCTCGAAAAGCGTGACCGTGTGGCCAAGCCGTGCGGCCTCGACCGCCGTGGCCATTCCAGCTGCCCCACCTCCGACGATCGCCACGTTCTTCGGGGACACGCTTCTCGTGTCGCGGAATTCCATCTCGCGACCGGCGCGTGGATTGACAAGGCAACTGGCGGGACGCTCCGAGAAGATGAAATCCAGACATGCCTGGTTGCAGGCGATACAGGTGTTAATTTCATCGGCCCGACCCTCGCGCACTTTGCGGACGAAATGCGGGTCGGCAAGAAAAGGCCGGGCCATGGACACCAAGTCGGCATCGCCCGAGGCCAGAATGTCCTCTGCAATTTCCGGGGTATTGATCCGGTTTGACGCCACCACCGGGATCGACACCGCCGCCTTCACATTCGCCGCCGCCTTCCGCCAGGCGCCACGCGGTACCGGATAGGCGATCGTCGGCACGCGCGCCTCGTGCCAGCCGATCCCGGTGTTCAGTATGTCGGCGCCGGCGACCTCGATCTTGCGCGCCAGCGCAGCGATCTCCTCTGCGGGCGCGCCGCCCTCGACAAGATCGGCCGCCGAAATCCGATAAATGAGCAGGAAATCTGGGCCGCAGCGGTCGCGCACCGCGCGCACGATTTCCACCGGGAAGCGGTGCCGATTGTCGGCGCTGCCGCCCCAGCCGTCTTCGCGCTTGTTGGTATGGGTGACGGCGAATTCGTTGATCAGATAGCCTTCGGACCCCATTACTTCGACACCATCGAAACCGGCGACCTGCGCGTTGAGCGCTGCCTGGGCGAAATCGTCGATGGTGCGCCGAATATCCTCCTCACTCATCTCGCGCGGGGAAAACCGGTTGATCGGCGCCCGGATCGCCGAGGGAGCCACGCATTCCTCGATCTTGGCATAGCGTCCCGCATGCAGAAGCTGCGCGCAGATCAGGCTACCTTCGGCATGAACCGCATCGCAGACCGGGCGAAGCTTCAGCGCCTTGACCGCATCGTCGAGCCGCGGCCCTTCGTAATCGAGCATCCCCTCCCGATTGGGAGAGAAGCCGCCGGTGACGATCACCGCCGCCTCCCCACGGGCCCGTTCGGCATAGAAGGCAGCTTGCCGGGCGACGCCGTTCGGTTCGGCTTCCAGCCTCGTGTGCATCGACCCCATGATGACGCGGTTACGCAGCCTGTGTCGTCCGGCGGTGATGGAAGACAGCAGATTTGCGTAAGCGGGGCTGCCGGAATTCTTATCGAACATCGTTCCTCCCGTTGTTCTTCCCGTTAGGTCTTGCCAGCCATTCTAACATTTGTTAGGTTTTTGAAAAGCAAGATCATAGGCGCGGGAGGGCCAGCACGTGCAGTTTCAGCCGACAGAGGACCAGCAGGCAATCCGAGAGACAGCGCAGCGTTTCGCACGTGAGAAACTGGCCGAGAGTTATCAGACGCGGGCCACCGGACATGTGATGGACCGCGCGCTGGTTAAGGAGATGGGAGCGATTGGGCTGATCGGTGCCGATCTGCCCGAGGAGTTCGGCGGGTTGGGCGAAAGCTCGGTCACGGCTGGATTGATCGTCGAGGAAATCGCGCGGGCCGACTTTAACGTCAGCTACATCCAGCTTCTGGGGTCGCTGATGGGCGGCATGGTCGCGAAACACGCCTCGCCCGAAATCGCCAAGGAATGGATGGCCCGTGTCACGGCAGGTGAGGCGGTGATCGGGCTGGGATTGACCGAGCCGCGCGGCGGATCGGACGCGGCGAATCTGCAACTCAGGGCTACCAAATCCGGCAATGGCTGGCAGCTGAACGGCGAGAAGACCTCGATGAGCTTCGCCGCGCAGGCCGATGCGGCAGTCGTCTTTGCCCGCACCGGTGATCCTGAGGGCGGCTCGCGCGGGGTGAGCGCATTTTTTGTGGATCTCAATGAAAAGGGCATCAAGCGAACCCATTTCAACGATATCGGTACCAAGCCCGTGGGGCGCGGTTCGGTTTTTTTCGACGACGTCTTTATCCCCTCGCAATGCCTGATGGCCGAGCAGGATCGGGCCTTCGGCACGATCATGGCGGGCTTCGACTATTCCAGAGCCCTGATCGGGCTGCAATGTCTAGGCGCAGCGCAGGCCTCGGTGGACGAAACTTGGGCCTATGTTCAGGAGCGTGAGGCCTTCGGCGCGCCGCTGGCGCAGTATCAGGGCGTCAGCTTCCCGCTGGCCGAAGCCGAAACGCAGCTCACCATGATGCGGCAGCTTTGCTACTACACGCTCGATCTGCGCGACCGTGGCCTGCCGCACACCAAGGAGGCCGCGATGTGCAAGTGGTACGTGCCGAAGACCGCTTGCGAGATCATCCATCAGTGCCTGATCCTGCACGGCCATTACGGCTACACCACAGACCTGCCTCATCATCAGCGCTACAATGACGTTCTGGGCCTGCAGATCGGCGACGGTACTGCGCAAATCCAGAAGCTCGTCATCTCCCGCGAAAAGGTTGGCCGCATCGCGCTGCAATACGACAAAAAGGGGAAGGGAGGTTCGAAATGAGCGATCCCGTCAATGTCAGCGTCGAGGGCAGCGTCGGCATTATCGAGCTTGCCCGCCCCGAGAAGTCCAACTGCCTGTCGCTGGAGGCGCATGAGTGTATCTCCAGGGCCCGCGAAAAGTTCGAGGCTGACCGCAACGTTCGCTCGATCCTGATCTGCGCGCAGGGAAAGCACTTCTGCACTGGCGCCGACCTGACCGAGGTGAAAAGCAAGCTGATGGACGCGCACGCGCTGGACTATTTCATCGCCTTCGGCATGGAGGGGCTCCGCAAGCTGGAACAGAGCCGTCTGCCCGTTATCGTCGCGGTGCAGGGTCTGTGCCTGGCCGGCGGCATCGAGCTGATGCTGTCCTGCGATGTCTGTTTCGCCGCGGAAAGCGCCCAATTTGGTGACCAGCACGCACAGTTCGGACTGATCCCCGGCTGGGGCGGCAGCCAGCGCCTGACCCGGCTGATGGGCCTGCGCCGAGCGCTCGACCTGATGTTCTCGGCCCGCTGGCTGAAGGCGGACGAGGCGAAGGAGGCCGGACTGGTGAACTACATCGTGCCTGACGGAGAGCTGCGCCAGGCGGCCCTGGCCTATTGCCAGAAGATCGCCACACGCTCGCGTCCTGGCATTGCAGAGATGAAACGTCTGGCGCGCGAGGGCGCCGACATGGCGACCGACCAGCAGATGCGGCTGGAGCGCGACGCTGCCGTGCGCGCGCTGCCCAGCGAGGATGTAGCGGAAGGCCTAAATGCGTTCGAAAATCGGCGCACGCCGGCCTTCAAAGCCTAACAATAGGTGCGGGAATGGATTTCAAGCTGAACGACGAGCAGCGCCAGATCTACGAATATGGCGCCACGCTCGCGCAAACATTCGACAATGCCTATTGGCTGGATCATGCTCGTCGCCACGCCTTCCCCAAGGAGATGTTCCAGCAGATCGCCAAGGACGGCTTCCTGGGCATCATGGTGCCCCAGGAATATGGCGGCGCCGGCCTCGGTATGATGGAAATGGCGCTGTTCATGGAGGGCACCGCCAATCACGGCATTCCGCTTCTGATGATGGTGGTGGGCCCGACTATGTCGCTGGCCCATATCGCGCATCACGGGACAGATTTCCACAAGAAGGATCTGCTGCCGGCCGCCTGCCGCGGCGAGATTCAGTTCTGCTTCGCGATCACCGAACCGGGGGCGGGATCGAACACGATCAAGGCCACCACGCTGGCCAAGCGGAAGGGCAACCGCTTTGCGCTGTCAGGGGAAAAAACCTTCATCACCGGAGCGGATGTCTCGGATTATTGTCTCGTGGTTGCCCGCACCCAGCCGCATACTGAAATCAAGCGCAAGACCGACGGGTTCACGCTGTTCGTCGTGGATCTGAAGAAAAAAGGCGTCGAAATGCAGCGGGTGAAGGTCTCGATCCCGCTCCCGGAAGAACAATGGACCCTGTTCTTCAATGAGGTGGATCTCGGCCCCGAGGACATCGTAGGCGAGGTGGACCAGGGGTTTTCGATCCTGTTCGACTCTCTCAACCCCGAGCGCATCGTCCTGGCGGCCCTTTGCTGCGGGATTGGCCGGTTCGCCTTAGGGAAGGCAGTGGCCTATGCTTCCGAACGCAACGTCTTCGGCCAGCCGATCGGCGCGCATCAGGGCGTGCAACATCCGATGGCCAAGGCCCACACGGCCGTGGAAATGGCGAGCCTGATGACCCGCCGCGCAGCCTGGGAGTTCGATAACAAGCTTCCCGCCGGCGCCTCGTCGAACATGGCGAAATACGCGGCCGCAGAGGCCGGAATTGAAGCCGTGGATGCGGCCCTTCAGGCGCATGGCGGGTCGGGTTTTACGGAAGATACCGGGCTCTACGAGCTTTATCCTCTGGTCCGCCTGCTGCGCACCGCCCCGGTAAATCGTGAACTGTGCCTCAGCTTCATCGGCGAGAAGGTCATGGGTTTACCGCGGTCCTACTGAGCCAGCAACCGGAGAGGGAGTACGTCATGGAGTTCGGAATGCGGTTCCGCCGCGCCGATGCCGGAATGAAAGTGAATGCCCGTTTCTGGCATGATGTCGAGGGAATGCCGCTCGACGAAGTACGACAGATACAGGAGCGGAAGCTGGTGGAGCAGATGGCCTATCTCAAGGCCAACTCGTCCTTCTACCGGGATAAATTCGCCGAGGCTGGCGTCGAATTCGATGAAATTCGCACCATTGAGGATCTGCAGAGGCTGCCCTTCACCTACAAGACCGAGATCCGCGAAAGCCTGTCGGCCGGGCCGCCTTTCGGCCGCCACCGCGCCGCGCCGATGGAAGACATCATCCAGATGCAGGCCTCCTCGGGGACGACCGGCAGCCCCTCCTATGTGGCGCTGACAGAATCCGATGCCGAGATGTGGCACGAGATGACGGCGCGCTGCTTCTTCATCACCAGCACTCAACGCCACTTGTATCGAGGTAAAATAGTGACTGTAACGACGAAAGCCTAGGGTCAAATACACAATCAACACATTCCATTCAAAGGCTGCAAATGGGCTCAAACGCAAACACAACCAATA
>OFRL01000743.1_pt1 | contig 13213 bp, 10 predicted proteins | sample 1543121 | NCBI WGS metagenome assembly OFRL01 (sample SAMN07774228, study PRJEB24372) | wastewater metagenome | isolation source: Lake Maggiore Cannobio | place: Italy: Cannobio | collected 2016-01
GATTGCCGCATCGTGGTTCGCCGATCGACAGATGGGTCCTGCGCTTATTAGTTACGGTACAAAAGCACAACAAGATGCATTTCTTCCAGACATGCTCTCAGGCAACACAACTTGGTGCATCGGCATGAGTGAGCCAAATGCTGGTAGCGATCTTGCATCGCTGAAAACATTTGCCGAGCGTGACGGCGATGAATTCGTCATCAATGGTCAAAAAATTTGGACAAGCTTCGGTGAACACGCTGACTTTTGCTATTTAATTTGTCGCACCAGCAATGAAGGTTCGGCACACGCAGGCATCAGCGAAATTATCGTGCCAATGAACACTCCGGGTATTGATATTCGTCCGATAAAAGACATGACTACTAACAGTCACTTTTGTGAAGTCTTTTACACCAACGTTCGAGTGCCAGCATCTAACTTGGTCGGCACACCGGGCGGAGCATTCAAACAAACAATGCGACAACTTGAGCATGAGCGTGGTGGCATTGATCGATTGGTTTCGAATCATGCTCTATACAAAATGGCTCTTGAACGTGCCGATCGTAAAGATTTGTTAGTTCGCCAAGAAATCGCTGCACTCGAAACTGGATACCAGATTGGTCGCATCTTGGTTATCCGCGAAGTTTTGCGTCAGGCACCAGGTGGCTTTTCGGCAGCCACAAAATGTTTTTGCACCGAACACGAATGGCGCGTCGCACAATTTGTCAGCAAAGTTTTTGGCCCACACGCTTTACTGTGGGACGACCTGTCGCAAGGTCTGGCCTATGCATCTGCCTACACAATTATGGGAGGCACCTCTAACGTGATGCGCAATATTCTCGGCGAACGCACACTCGGACTTCCCCGCGAACCCAAATAAGTTCGTCTAGTAGCGTCAGGATATGGGCGCGAGCACAAATATGAACCCGATTGAACTTTCTACAAAAGTTATTGATTCGGGTGTGGTTGATCAGCCATTAAATCGCGTCACCAACGAAATCACTGAACTCGCAGACGGTCTGGCAATTGTTGAGAGTTTCAGTCACAGCGCGATATTCAATACTGGTGAAGGCTTGATGTGTTTTGATGCCTCAGGTGCTGGCAGCGGCAAAGACGTCGTTAACTCAATTCGGTCGTGGCGCAGCGATCCGATTTCGACACTTATATATACGCACGGCCATGCCGATCATGTGGGTGGAAGTTTCGCTTTTGCTGCCGATGCCATACAACGCAATCATCCAAAGCCTCACGTCATTGGCCACGAAAATGTCAATGCCCGAATTGATCGCTACGCGCAAACTAGCGATTGGAATATTCGGATCAACCAGCGCCAATTTGGTGGCATCCGCAGTGACATGGGCTTGAACATTGGCGAAAACTTGCAACGCTTTTTGCCACGATCCACGATGCGACCTGATGAGACATTTCGTGAATCACATATTTTCAAAGCCGGCGCTACAACTATTGAGTTGCATCATGCTCGTGGTGAAACGGACGATCATCTTTGGGCGTGGTTGCCTGAAAAGAAATGGTTGTTCTCTGGAGATTTCGTAATTTGGAATTATCCAAATGCAGGTAATCCACAAAAAGTTCAGCGCTACGCATTTGAATGGGCACAAGCGCTACGCCGAATGATCGCTCAAGGACCAGAGTTGCTCGTGCCAGCGCACGGTTTGCCGATTGAGGGCAAGGCGCGAATCGCGACAGTGCTCGATGACATCGCGACATCTTTAGAAAGTCTTGTCACGCAAGTTATTGAAATGATGAATAGTGGTGAAACTCTTGACACGATCATTCACACGGTCAAAGTTCCACAAAATATTTTGGATAAACCATATATGCGACCGCTTTATGACGAACCAGAATTCGTGGTGCGAAATATTTGGCGACTGTATGGCGGTTGGTGGGATGGCGCAGCTTCACGACTCAAGCCAGCACCCGACTCACAAGTTGCTACTGAACTTGCAAGACTTTCTGGTGGCGCGGAAAATTTGATGAGCCGCGCACTCGAATTAATGACAACTGGCGATATCCGTTTGGCATGCCACCTTGCAGACTTCGCAGGCTGGGCAGCGCCACAAGACACGGCGATTCACGCCAATCGTGCAACGATCTACGAACAGCGACGAAAAAGTGAACTATCGCTTATGAGTAAAGGCATTTTTAAAGGCGCTGCTCGCGAATCTCAGGCAATCGCTATTCAACAATCCGTCTCACAAACGAACCAAGCAACTCAATAGCGTAAACAATCACAAATATCAAAAAGACGATCGCACCAACCGTCTCGGTTTCGAACCCTCGGATTGCGCTGATTAATAAGAAACCGATGCCGCCGCCGCCGACAATGCCCAACACGGTCGACGAACGCAGGTTCACGTCGAGCATGTAAAGCATCTGGCTAACCAAGTTGGGCAAGGCTTGTGGCAGCACCGCCGAGATGAATTCTTGTAAACGCGAAGCGCCAACCGCCGACACACCATCGCGTGGAGCCTGCTGAACTTCTTCGAGAGCGTCGCCGATTAGTTTGGCCATGAATGTCGCCGTAGCGATAGTGAGTGCAAGTGTGCCAGGCACCGGACCAAGACCCATCGCCGCCACGAAGATAACGGCGAAAATCAACTCAGGAATTCCGCGAATGAAAAGAAGCATTCCGCGAGTCAATGTCACCACCAAGCGACGAATGATGATATTGCGGGCCGTCAATATGCCTAGAGGAATTGCGAGAAGAAGTCCGAGCGCTGTGGCGACGAATCCGATCGCAGTCGTCTCGAGCATTCCCTTGATCAATTCTGAGCGCGCAGTTGTGAAGTCGGGCGGGAAAAGTCGCCCGATACTCAGCACGAGGTCGTCGACGAGCTTGTACGCCGAAAGCAACGGCATATCAATGGTCGCCAACGCGACAACCATCATCAGCAAATATGTGCCGCCGACAGTGGCCCGCAACACCCTTTCTTGAGTCCACGGGAGCGTGAGCTGGCGACTGGTGACAGCCACATCGATTTTTTTCTGGTCGCGCGCGACACGTGCACGCAAGCGAGACGTTTGTTTGGGCTGCGCAGAGAGATGGTCGCCAATAATTGACGCTCTCAGTCGAACCGAAATTAGTTCGATCAAAGTAATTGCGACGAAAATTACACTTACAGCGCTGATCGCACGCTGATAGTCGAGGCCTCGCAACTCGGACTGTATGAGAAAACCGACGCCACCAGCACCGACGAAGCCGAGCACGGCCGACTCACGAAGATTGATATCAAGTCGATAAAGCGATGTGCCGATCGATGAGGGCATGATCTGGGGAACAATCGTGGCAAGCACTGTCTGCCACTTCCCCGAACCCGTGGACAAGACAGCATCTCGCGACGTGGCTTCAGTATTTTCAATCGCCTCGGTAAAAAGTTTGCCGATCATTCCTATCGAATGCAATCCGAGAGCGAGAATTCCGGGTAGAGGTCCGATGCCGACCGAACTCGCAAAGATGGCTGCCAACACCAAAGTCGGAATAGCGCGAGCGAGAGAGATGATGCCGCGAGAAACTGCCATTACCCCGGGATTCGGCGAGGTATTTCGCGCAGCCATGAACGCAAGTGGAACACTCAGCACCACTGCCATGGTCGTGCCGATTAGTGCCATCCAAATCGTCTCAATTGTGGCTCGCAGAGCTTCGGGAAAATTGTCAAATATCGGAGGAAACATGTACTCAATCAGATTCCAAATGTCACTGAACCCACCAAACACTGTTGACAAAGTCATTTCGATGAAAAGCCAAGACCACACGAGTGCGGCGATTAGACCGACGAATATCGCGATAAGCGCCCAACTATGCCAATTTTTAGGCGCTCGAGGAAGAGCAGTTCTACTCTTTACTAGAGGTTCAAGATGTGCGCCGCTCACGGCATTGGCTGAACGCGAGATGCCGCGACAGAAATCGAGTCGCGACCGTCATCCAAAGTCTTGTCGACACGTCGGTAAACATCCATCACATCATCTTGCTTTAGCGTGGTGGCATCACGATCGAGAACTACTTTGCCATCGCGCAGTCCCACGATTCGATTCGCCCATCCGAGCGCCAGTTCAACCTGGTGCAATGTAACGACTACCGTCATACGGTCTTCGATTGAGACACGCAACAGAATGTCAAGAACTTGTGCGCTTGACTCTGGATCAAGTGAAGCCACAGGCTCGTCGGCCAACATGATTTTTGGTCGTTGCATCAAACTTCGAGCAATCGCCACGCGCTGCATTTGACCACCCGAAAGAGTGTCAGCACGTTGGTAAGCCTGGTTCACAAGTCCGACACGCTCTAGTTGATCGAAAGCGTCGGTGCGTAGGTTCTTTGGATACGACCTCACGCCGTATCGCGGGCCCCGCAAGCGACCAAGCGCACCGTTAAGTACATTCTCCAAACAAGTCGTGCGGCCGACAAGACCGAATTGCTGGAAGACGAATCCAATCTCTCGCCGAACTTTTTTCAACTCGCGACCGGATGCTGAAGAAACTTGTTTTCCCATCACTTCGACAGTGCCCGTTGTCGGACGAAGAAGTCCGTTGATATGACGCAAGAGAGTTGACTTGCCAGAACCAGATAAGCCAATGAGCGAAATTAATTGCCCCTCAGGTATCTGCAAAGTGAGATTGTCAATCGCCAAAGTTCCATTTGGAAACCGCTTCGAAATTCCGGTGAGACTGATGAGGGGACCTGTCTCACCGGAAAACGAAGGAGTCATTAAATTTTGATGATCTGAGGATTGCGAAAGTTACTTACACTTACTCGATTTTGTGGTCTCACACACTCGACGAACACCGTCGTACAACGCATCGGATACCGGCACCCAGCCCCAGTGATTGGTGTAAATAGGGTTGCAGTCCTTAAGAACCGTTCCCTTTACCCAAGTTGAGCTCGCTGTACAAAAACCGTCTGCAACCATGTTGTCGACATTCAACCCCAAGATCGCTGACTTGATTATGGCTTGCAGGTCTTTGGGGAGATTGAGACTCACCGAGATCGGAGAGCCGCTAATGGCTTCGCTCTTCCAAACTACTTTTACATCACCTTTTTTGATTCGACCATCGTTGATCATGTCGATATCGACCATGTCGTCGTAGGCAAATCCGACATCGCAGGTTCCCCTTGCCACTGAAAGTACCGAGAGATCGTGACCGCCAGCATAAGTTGCTCGATAATCAGCGGACTTGAGTCCGATTCCGAGCAGACCAGCAGTCGGATACAGACCGCCCGACGTCGAACCTGGGTCGGTGAAGCAAACACTCTTGCCCTTAAAATCTGACAGCGCCTTGACACTCGCATCTGACCCACGCGCGATGCCATAGGAGTAATAAGCAGGCTTTCCTGTCGGCACTCTGACTGCTCCCGCGATCGGTTCAATCTTGGCGCCGCGGGCTAGAGCAAGGACGTACTGAAACGGACCAAATTCAACAACGTCTACACGACCTGCGGCAGCGGCTTCAATGACACCTGCGTAATCTGTCGCAGAGTAGAACTTGATTGGCAAACCAATTTTCTTCGACAAATATTTGAGCGCGGGTTCAGTTCTCGTTTGCATCGCGGCCACATTTTCGGCTGGTACAAACCCGAAAATCAATTCTTTCGGCCAATTGGCTTTGCCAGTTGTCTTTGACGCTGCCCAAGTATATTTTTTGGATTTGCTGTTGTATTCGCACTTTAACGTGCCACTCGTTTTGTTAAGTTGCGACTTCGAGCATGCTTCGCCCGATTTTACTGAAACCTGCGCAGAAGCGACTGCCGGCACGGCAAATGTCGCTGCCAACGCCGCGACGACGATGACCTTACGAATTACTGAGGTGTTGCCGAAAAACTTTTGTGGCTTCATTTTATTTCTAGTTCCTTTCGTGAAACTATTGGGGGTTGATTGATTACTTGCTGCTACCAGGTGCTGTTAATTCGAAGAATGCGACACTGCCCGAAAGTTCGTATGAGACGACGACCATTGGTTTGCCTGTTGGGCTTTGATCAGCTTCAAGGAAGAGCACACCTTCTGGTGAAACGTCGCCCGCTGTACCGTCTTGAATGTTGCCACCCGGAACTGCCTTGTTGATGTACTGACGGAACATCGGCTTTACCGGGTTGGTCATGTCGTAGAGCATCAGACCGTTGTCGCGCTCAAGTGCGAGCACCATCCAAGTGCGACCGTAAGCCTTGCCAATTGCCAAGCCTTCGGGCTCAGGCCCTTTTGATGCGCTGCGCGACTCGAAACCGTTAATGAAGCCCGTTGAAGTGTTCCAGTCGGCGTTGAACACACCAAGTGGACGCTCTTGGGTGATTATGCGTTCAATGGCGTCGCCAGAGTCGAACACTCGGTCAGCAGGGAACACGCCGTTGTTCAAATTGCTTTTCCAAACAGTGAACGAACGTGTACCAAATGAGAATGCATCTTTTACTTTCGTCGTCGAGCGAATAGTCTCACCAGAAATGTTCGCTGGCGAAAACTGAGTAACTTTCATTCGACCGGCAATGCCGCTGCCCTTGAAAGTCGAGTCAACAGTCGTGTCAGCAACATCAGCCAAACGAGGATCTTCAGCTTCAACCTTGGTTGCATCAGTACCACCGAGCAGACATGCGTATTCACGCGCGTCACCTTCGTTAGCAGTGACCATGTATGTATTGCCACCTGCGTCAATCGTGCCGATCGCGTCCGGTAAGTACATGCCTTGAATGTTGCGAGCAACGATGTCAATTTTGTTGTCGCGATCGCTTGAGTCAAGACCTGCGTTGAAAAGATTGTGGTTCTTTACGCCAAGACCAACGATGTTGATGATCGCGCCAGACTCGACATCGACGGTTGCAATTGAGTTGTTCTCTTGCAAAGTCACATATGCATAAGTGCTGTCAGCCGAGAAGGCTGCATACTCTGGTTCGATGTCTTGAGCGAGCGATGCGTTTGGTCCGAAAATTCGACCGCCTGCATAGGTGATTCCATTTTTACGCTCTTCATAGCTCTTAAAGTCGATTGTTTTCGCAGTTGGTGTCTTGCTCGACAGGTTGATAATCGAGATCGAACCAAGCGGGTCTGTTGTTTCTGGCAACGCTCCGTTTGTGAGGCAATAATTGGCTGGTTGGCCTTCGTTGGCAACAATTGCATAGTTGCCATTAGGGCTAATCGATACATGGTCTGGCAAGACGCCTACTTCAATGCCACTAGCAAGACCTGCGCGCAATTTGCCGTTGACATCCATTACGAAAATTCGGCCAGGGGATGTCGCCGATGCCATCTGGGCAGCAACAAGCACAACACCGTTCTTTGCGGCGACGCTCTGAATGCCTGTTGCACCAGCTGAAGTGAACGAGACGGCCTTAATTAGTTTTGGCTTCTTGAGATTCGAAATGTCGACGATGTCGATCGTGTTCTTGGCGCCGTTAGTGATGAACAAGCGCTTCGATGCCGTGTCGACAGCCGAAATCTCAGCGCCGCCGAGACCAGCACCGGTCACGTAGCGACCGACGAACTTCAACTCTGAGCCATTTGGGTCAAGAGTCTTGGCAGCTGCCGAAGAAGTTTGAACTGCTCCAGCAACTACGGCAAATAAGGCGAATATGACAGATGTGGTGATTTGTTTTGTTTTCATTGGTGTGCAAGATACTTTGCAGAAGTTACGGCAGGGTGCCGACTTGGTAAACGCTAAATTGACAGCTTGTTAAATTTCAGATTGCAAACAAAATGCCCGCACTTTGGTAATGAATTTGCCAAACGACAACCGACGAGCGAATAACTGCACAATCGCCGAAATTAAATAATTTGTGGGCGCGACGGGGCTCGAACCCGGGACCTCTACCATGTCGAGGTAGCGCTCTACCAACTGAGCTACGCGCCCTTACTTTCGTTGCCAGCATAGCGTGCGGGTTTGTCGGCCAAAAGGTTGGAGTGCGACAATAGGAGTTGCACAAAACGAATAGGGGGCGTATGTCGAAGTTAACACTTAAAGATCTTTTTGAAGCCAAGGGCAAGCGACATCTAACACAAGTTTTCGTGCGCACACCAAATGAAGCGGCAGCCTGCGAAGAAGCCGGCATTGACATGCTCGTTGCAGCAGAACTTCATGATGGACAGTCAAGTGATTACATCGGCATTCGCAAAGCCGCACCAAATACATTTCTCACAATCGGACTTGCCATAAATACTTATGCTGGCCAAGCCGAAATTCAGCGCAACGCATATCGCCTAATGGGTGTCGGCGCCGACACGCTTTATTGCGGATACGGAATCCCAACAATCAAGGCACTCGCAGACGAGTACATCCCCGTAGTCGGCCACGTTGGGCTCGTGCCATATCGAAACTCGCCGTTTGGCGGAATGAAAGCAGTTGGCAAAACTGCGGCCGAAGCCTTACGTGTCTATGAACTCACCAAGCAATACGAAGATGCGGGCGCTGTTGGCGTCGAAATGGAAGTCGTGCCCGCACAAGTTGCAACCGAAATTTCAAAGCGCACAAAAATGCTGATCATCGGCATGGGTGCCGGTCTCGACTGCGACGTGCAATATCTTTTCGCCACTGACATTCTTGGCGACAACGAAGGGCATGTTCCGCGTCACTCAAAGGTTTACCGTGACTTCAAGTCTGAATATCACCGTATGCACCGCGAATCGGTCGCTGCATTTAAAGAGTTTCGCAGCGATGTCTTGACCGGCGCTTACCCAACCGCCAAAAACGATGTCTCGATCGACAAAAAAGAATTCGAGTCGTTTCTTAAAGCGATTAAATAACTAAACGGTGTCAACAAGTCGCAAGGCGACTTCGTTGGCAAGCAGTCGCCCAGCACGGGTCAAAACAATTCGATCTTCCCGCTGTTCAAGCAACTCGTTCATTTCGGCGAGGTCGGCATCACTGAACGAACCACTTGGCACACCGCCGCGAGTCCGAACCAAAAGTTGCAACGCTTCGCGCTTTCGAGTTTGTGCGTCGAGCGTTTCGCTTGAAGATTCTGGCGACTCACCTGCCGTGACGAGTTCGATATAACGCTCAGGAGTACGAACGTTCCACCAGCGTCGACCATTCAAGTGTGCATGAGCCGCGCTACCAAAGCCTTCATAGTTACCTTGCTGCCAATAAAGCGAATTATGTTCGCATTCGTGGCCGGGTTTTGCCCAGTTAGAAATCTCATAATTAGCCAAACCATTGGCTACAAAAACTTCATCAATAATGATGTATTTATCGGCTTGGTCGTCGTCATCTGGGTGGCGATCTGGTTGCGATGCCAATGCAGTATTAGCTTCCACTGTTAATCCGTAGGCAGAAACATGTGGTGAATCAAGCGCAACTATATCTTCCACTGTTTTTCGCCAATCTTCGATCGACTCGCCTGCCGCACCATAAATAATGTCGAGATTGAAAGTTTCAAAACCAGCCTCGTGCACATACGCCACAGAGCGAACAACATTTTCAGGATTATGAGTTCTGCCAAGTGATTTCAAGACATGATCAACAGTTGACTGCACACCAATGCTCACTCGGTTTACACCACCTGAGCGAAATGTTTTCATCATCTCAATAGTGATGTCATCTGGGTTGCACTCGACGGTGACTTCGGCACCGCTCGCAAGCGGTATTTCTGCCAGCACACTCATTAACTCGCCCGCAGGAACGAGAGTTGGTGTTCCTCCGCCAATAAAAACACTCGTCGCTTTAGGCATGCCATTGGCGATGCTGCGGCGAATATGCGTGCGCATCGCTGCGAGATAGTCGCTTGTTAATTGATGCCGATCAGTGAACGTGGCAAACGCGCAATAGTCACACTTTTTTGCACAAAACGGAATGTGCACATAAACACCGAAGCCTGGGTGCACGAATATTAACTTTGAGTTGTCGGTGGCACAAATAATAAATCAAGTTCGGCGAGTTTTATGCCGACTTGATCAACAGCAATGTCGAGCATCACAGCAATCGCACGCGTGTCGTGCGCGCGCACCGTAATAACTTTGCCATTGAAGTCTTGACGCTGCACTTGAATCATCCGCAAAAAGCGCTCAAGCATTTTAAATTCGATGCCCTCGCGGGTTGAAAGTTTTGCAACATCGATACGCAACTTGGTTGGGCCCGAGGCTCCAGGCTGATTATCTTCAACACGCATCGGATCTCGTGGCAACAACTGATCAATCGTGACGCCATAGAACTTAGCCAAGCGCTCAAGTCGTGGCACCGAGATTGCGCGTTCACCCCGTTCGTAAGCACCCAAGACAGACGCTTTGAACTCTTCTTGCGACTGTGTTTCTGCTTCGTTCAGTGACAAGTTTTTTTGCTGACGAATTGAACGCAAGCGCTCACCAACCATTCGCGAAAATGGTGACTGTTCGAGCAGTTCGTCGTCAGAAGGATTCATGATTTTTTTTGCATTATATTTTTTGCATTCTCCGTTGACTCGACATTAGAACAGCAGCACTGACTGCGGCGGTCTCGGCACGCAAAACAGTTTCGCCAAGCGAAACAAGCCCCACCGAATTTGCAGATTCGTCTTGTGCAAAACCACCCTCTGGACCAATTGCGATAGTGCGATGCGAAGCATTTATCGCCACACCAGTTGGGTCGGCGATAAACAAATTAGGGATCAACCCAAGTTCAGTTACGTCGTGCACGATCGGCAACCAAGTTCGTCGAGATTGCATTGCCGCTTCGCGCGCGACTCGTCGCAAACGCTCAATATTTTTATCTGCTCGACCGTTATCCCAACGCACAACACTGCGTGATGTTGCCGCCAACAAAATAATCTCGTCAATGCCAATTTCGGTAAGTTTTTGAACAGTCCATTCTGGACGATCTCCTTTGACCACCGAAAAAGCAACTGTTAATGGCCAACTCGGCGCAGAATCTGTGAAAACTTCACTCGTTACCTCGATCACCGAATCTGCAGCCACAACGCACGAACACCACTTTCCCCTACCGTTGCTTATCGTCACGGCATCGCGTGGTTTAACTCGCAGTACGCGCAATAGATGATGTGCGTCGAGTTCATTTAGCGTTGGTGCATCTATCGAATCAACAAATACATGCGCTGTTGACTCGCGAAGCGTCGAGATCACGAAAATGCCGATTTTATTTTAGATTTAAGAGATTTGTCACTTGATGCGACTGGCTCACCACGTTCTTTGGCAAGTTGCTGCAATAATTCTTGCTCTTTAGACGACAACTTCTTTGGCACGACAACGACCACTCGCGCCCGCAAATCTCCACGAGTGCGACCTCTATTGCGTCCACCTTGATTCAAAAATGGAACACCACGATTCGGCAAAACAAACTCATGCCCATGTTGTACACCTGCTTGTATAACTAAAGTTTCATCCCCATCTAGCGTTGCCAACACGAGTTCTACGCCGAGTGCAGCCTGAGCAATCGAAACTTCAACTTCAGTAACTAAATCTTCTTCTTCACGGTGATACATCTCGTGTGCACCAACGACAATGTGCACATAGAGATCGCCTGGCACACCGCCACGCGGTCCGACACCACCTCGACTACTAACACGCAATGTTTGACCAGTTGCGATTCCTGCTGGAATTTGAATTTCGTGCTCCTGGTCGCGAGTTACCCGACCCTCACCACGACACTTCACGCATGGTGATGCAATTGTTTGTCCAGCACCACGGCATTTGCCACACGCACTAGCCGTAACCATTTGTCCGAGAATGCTTTGACGCGTGCGACGAATTTGACCTGTGCCACCACAGTCTGAACAATTCGTGACTTGAGTTCCGGCTGTTGCACCAGAACCCCCACAGTCTTCGCAACGCACAGCCGAACGTACTGTTACCGACGTATTGCAACCAAAAACTGCATCTTTGAAATCAATCTCAACTTGTGTTTCTAGATCTGGTCCACTTGCCGGGCCATAAGGCTGACGACGACTCGAACCAAACGGAGAATCACCACCGAAAAAAGCATCAAAGATATTTTCGAACCCACCTGCGCCAAACGGATTGCCGCCGCCACTGTTGCCGCCACCGGAGATTCCTGCTTCACCAAATTGGTCATAACGTGCACGAGTGTTTTGGTCAGACAAAACTTCGTAGGCGCGACTTAGTTCTTTGAATTGCTCTTCAGACTTTGGGTCATTTGGGTTTGCATCTGGATGCAATTCTCGTGCCCGCTTGCGATATGCGCGCTTTAATTCGTCTTGACTCGCAGAACGTGAGACGCCAAGTAATTGATAAAAATCTGCAGCCATCGTGATTAATTTTCGGTGAGACGACGACCAAGTCGATCGCTAACTAGTTCTACTGTGGCGAGAGCCTGCGGATAATTCATTCGAGTTGGACCAAGCACGCCAACCGTGCCGACTGTTTCTCCATCGGCGATCACCGGCGCCAGAACTACAGAGCAAGCCGAAAGTGGCTCAACGCCGTGCTCAGTACCAATGGCAACAGATAAGCCGCGATTTAGCATGTCACGCACCAAAGTGACGACAACATATTGCTGTTCAAGTGTGTGCAACACATTGCGCACGATCTCTACAGCATCAAATGCCTCAGCCATTTGCGCTGCGCCGCCTACAAAAAATGTTTCATCATTTCGCGTTCGATCAAGCGAAGCGAAAACTCGTTCGCAGAGTTGTGCAACGACATCAAAAGACTTTTGATTAAAGGTGCGGTGTTTGGCAACATCACGCAACGGTGTATTTGACATCATTTTCTGCAACTTCGCATTGGCATTCGAAATATCTTCATCTGATGTATCAATGCCGACTTCAATTTGCTCGTTTTCAACGACACCGTTTGACAAGACAACTACGACAGTGATGTGATGACTAGAAAGTCTCACAAGTTGCACAGAGCGAACAACCGCTACTTCAACTGATGGCCCAATCACAACAGATGCATAATTCGTTAGTTGGGTTAGCAATGTAGATGTGCGCTGCAAAGTCTCTTCTAATCTGAAGTGAGCGCTCTCAAAAAAACTTCCGACTTTGGCTTGATCAAGTGTGCCGAGAGTTCCATTTGGCACAAGATTGTCGACAAAAAAGCGATAGCCCTTGTCAGTCGGAATTCGCCCAGCCGAAGTGTGTGGGTGAGATAGAAAACCTTCGCGCTCGAGAGCGGCCATGTCATTACGCACGGTGGCGGATGAAACAGCAAACTCATTCGAGTTGGCAATATGCGCAGAACCCACCGGCTGCGCGGTGGCGATGTACTCCTCAACGATTGCTCGGAGGATGGCTGTCTTACGATCGTCAAGCATTTGTTAGATATCAGGCTACCTAGCGTCAGACTGC
>OFRL01000744.1_pt1 | contig 13208 bp, 11 predicted proteins | sample 1543121 | NCBI WGS metagenome assembly OFRL01 (sample SAMN07774228, study PRJEB24372) | wastewater metagenome | isolation source: Lake Maggiore Cannobio | place: Italy: Cannobio | collected 2016-01
GCTCATGAGAAAGGTGAGGCCGTTGAGTTGTGCGTGAACTTTCTGCCGGCCCTGACCCAGGAGGTAGCCCGGCAGTGGTTCATAGAGCAGGCAGCGGAGGCGCCGCGTCGCTCGGTGACCAAGACCCTAGCGCGTCTGGTTACGGAGCGATTTGCTGAATCCCTCTGCCGATATCTGGGGATCAACAGACAGACGGCCATTGCGCAACTTCCGCGGGAGGATCGGGATCGTCTGCGGGCAGCGCTTACGAAGTTTCGGCTTCCCGTGCAGCAGGACCGGGGATGGAACTATGCGGAAGTCACGGCGGGCGGAGTCCCACTTGAAGAAATCAATTTTCGCACGATGGAGTCGAAACTCGTCCCGAGTCTCTATCTGGTGGGCGAAATTCTGGACTGTGACGGCTGCATCGGGGGGTTTAACTTTCAATGGGCTTGGGCCACGGGGTGGCTTGCGGGTAAGGCCCTGTAGGCTTCCGCGACAATCCCAACGAACTGTCGAATTTCTTGACTTAAAACCATAATATTCGGTCCGATAGACTGCCTTACGTGGTTCCGCTAGAATTGCAACCCATGGCCGATCCTACGGTTCCTGCCCCAGCTTCTGCGAACATGCAGGACGAGACTCGCTCGGTGGTCAAGGCGGCCGGCTTGATCGGCCTGGGTACCTTTTTCAGCCGTATCCTTGGGCTCATCCGCGACATGGTGCTGGCAGGGCTCTTCGGTGCCACGCCCGCGGCCGATGCGTTCTTCGTCGCCTATCGTGTGCCCAACTTACTGCGCGAGTTATTTGCGGAAGGGTCGATGTCCTCCGCCTTCATTCCAGTCTTCACGGAATATCAGACACTCAAATCGAAACGCGATACCTGGGAACTGGCGAGCGCCGTTTTTACGACATTGCTCACGATCGTAACCGGTATCACGATTCTGGGCATTATCGCCGCTGCAGGAATCGTCTGGCTTTTAGCGCCTGGGTTTCACGGCGATCCCACGAAATTAGATATGACGAGGTTGCTCACGCAGATTATGTTCCCCTATCTGATCTTTATCAGTTTAGCCGCGCTGGCAATGGGCATTCTGAACTCTATGCGCGCTTTTGCCGCGCCGGCTTTTTCGCCGGTGTGTTTCAACATTGTGATCATCGGCTGCGCGTTCTTTCTGTCCCCCGTCATGTCAGAGCCGATTCTTGGGGTAGCCATTGGGGTCGTGGCAGGAGGAATGGCGCAGTTTGCCATGCAGCTACCAGGGTTACGGCGCCGCGGTATGTTGTTTGGATTCCAGTTCGCACCGGGCCATCCTGGGGTGAGACAGATTGCTCGGTTGATGGGGCCCTCACTCCTCGGGCTTTCCGTCACGCAGATTAATATTACGGTGAGCACGATTCTCGCCTCCTTCTTTGCCGGTGGGCCAACCTATCTTTTTTACGGTATGCGGCTGATTCAGTTTCCGCTTGGAATTTTCGGCGTGGCATTGGCCACGGCGATTTTACCGACGCTCTCGGCGCAGGCGGCGCGCGGGGCTTTTGGTGAATTGCAGACGACGGTGGGCTTTGGCCTGCGGATGATCCTCTTTATCATCCTGCCGGCAATGCTGGGCTTGATTCTTCTGCGTCAACCCATCGTCCACCTGCTCTTCGAGCACGGGACCTTTACCTCACACGATACAGCCGAGACATCCTTGGCAGTGCTCTGTTACGCTGTCGGTCTCTGGGCCTTCGGCGGCGTCCGCATCATTGTTTCAGCCTTCTATTCCTTGCAAGACACCCGCACGCCGGCCATCTCCGCGGCCATCGCCGTCATCACGAACCTCGCGCTTTCGCTGATGCTCATGTCTTGGCTTGGCGTGGCGGGCTTGGCCCTGGCCACAGCCTTAGCGGCGATGGTGAATGGAGGCATTTTAGTCGCGGTGCTGCACCGCCGGTTGGGCGGTGTCGAGTGGGCCTCTGTGGGGCGATCGTCGCTGCGCGTACTCGCCGCATCCATACCCTTGGTCTTGATCTGCGCGTGGGTAGCCGCGGCGCAGATCTGGACGCAGCCTGGTGAATGGGCGGCGAAGTCGGCCATGCTTTTTCTGGCCATTGGATTGAGCGTGAGCGCCTATATAGGCGTTCATGTGCTGCTACGGTCGGAAGAACTCGGGTTGGTGTGGGGCATAATGCGAAAGAAACTGGGTGGAGTCATCAGTCGTTGAGGTCTGGTATGAGCCTGGCGATCATCTTTAAATCGCAATGGGGCTGGGTAGCTTTGTCCGAGACAGCGAAGGGGATCGACTCCCTGGTGCTGCCGAAGGCCTCGCGCCGGGCTGCGCAGTCCGAGTTGCCGCCTGGCTCGATCGAACTGCTAGAAGGCCAGGTCTCGCCGCGATTACGAAAGGCGCGGACGCAATTGACTGATTATCTGGCCGGAGCACGAATATTGTTTGATTTACCGATGGATCTTTCACGTGGAACGAATTTTCAGCAGAAGGTCTGGCGAGTTCTCCGGCATATCTCTTATGGTCAGCTGCGGTCCTATCAATGGGTGGCCCTTCGCGTAGGGGGCAGGCAGTATGCCCGCGCCGTTGGCAATGCCGTGGGGGCGAATCCGATGCCGATCTTGATTCCGTGCCATCGAGTCGTGTCGCAGGATCAGTCGCTCGGAGGATTCTCCGGTGGCGTGAGCACGAAACGAAAATTGCTTACCCTCGAAGGCGCGTTGGCGCAGCTAAGGCCAGGCAGAAACTAATTGGGCGTTAGTTTTTTCCCCGGATGGGCAATTCGCCATCAGGCATGTCACGCCTTATATAGAAGTCGGCTGGTGGAATGAGATCGGCTCGCCGAAAGTTCGAGCACAATTTCTATAAAATATTCGCACGGACTCCGTTGCCCCCAGCATGGTTCCAGCAAGCAGGCTTTCGAAACCGTTACGGAACTGGAGAGAGGGGCTTCCGAGAGATGAGGCGTAGGATACGATCGTGTCTGCGAGTCAGGACCATGGTTTTTTTGATCGGATCGTATTGCTGTGGCGAGGGTAGGATAGCGGCCAGCCAAGCTCCCTCATCGGCCGTCAGATCCTGCGAGGATTTTTGGAAGTGATGACGAGCCGCCGCTTCAGCGCCGTAAATGCCCTGTCCCCATTCGGCAACGTTCAGATAGAGCTCGAGGATCCGCGCCTTCGTGAGTTGATGTTCGAGTGCGCGTGTGATTAGGGCCTCTCGCGCTTTGCGAAACAGGGATCGTTCGGAGGAGAGATAGAGATTTTTTGCCAGCTGCTGCGTAATGGTACTCCCGCCCCGTTTTAGTTCACCCGCTTTGAGATTGTACTTGGCCGCCTCCTTGATGCCTTCCCAGTCGAATCCTTCATGCGTGAAGAACGACGCATCTTCCGCCGCCACGACCGCTTCCCGGAGGTGTGGGGAGATTCGCGCGAGGGGCACCCAGACCCAATGACGTTCAATCGTGAGCCCCTGCGCGTCAGCCTGGGCCTGGCGCGCGGTCATCAGGGCCGTCACCGGTGGATTGTTCGCGCGCAAAGATGAGATTGCTGGCATAGTGAGCAGCCACGCGAAGAGCAGCACGCCGATCGGCAGGCCAAGGCCGATGATCAGGAAAGCCTTTACGCGGGACCGCGAGTAGGTGGTTGACTTCCGCATTAGAGGCTGCGTATCACAGAGAGCATGCGCAGTTGTGTCAATAACATGGCGTCTGATGGGTGAATAAGTAGGACATGAAAATTCTCACGGCAGAGTTTATCAGAAGTTGCGCAGGACCAGAACAGTTTTTGCAGGGCGACCTTCCGGAAGTTGCGTTCATCGGGCGGTCGAACGTTGGTAAATCCTCGCTTATCAATTCGCTTTTGCAACGCAGGGGGCTCGCCAAGGTGAGCCGCACGCCTGGCAAGACCCGTCTAGTGAATCTTTTTCGCATCACCAGCGATGATCTGGGGTTGGCGCGATTCGTGTTGGTGGATTTGCCAGGCTATGGCTATGCGAGGGTTTCGAAATCGTTGCGAGCCGAATGGGCGCCGCTAATCGAACACTATCTCGACGGCAGCAAACAGTTGCGTGCGGTGGTGGTTTTGGTGGAAAGCCGGGTGGTGAGTGAGCAGGATCGGGAGACGATCGCCTGGCTGTTGTCCGTCGGACGTCCGCCCATCGTGGTGGCCACGAAAGTCGATAAGCTGAAAATGAGTGAGCGTATCCGGACGCTGCGCCGGCTGCACGAAGGGCTAGGATTGATCGAGGAGGCTATTCCTTACTCGTCGACGACGGGCGAGGGGCGGGACCGGTTGTGGGCGGCCCTGAAGGAGCGGATTCGAACTTGATCTCGATATAGGCTTTGTTCTTGAGTTCTGCTAGCCACTCTTGAAAGATATCCTCGCTTTTCTGTTGAAAAACGAGTCCCTGGATTTCAACGCGGACTTCTTCGTACGGCCGGAATTGTTTGGGTTGCTTGTCTTCCAGACGCACGATATGGAGCCCCTCAGAGGTTTCGATCGTATCCGAGATGCCACCCGGTACGAGCTTTGCGATGGCTCGTTCGATACCAGGCAAGAGCTCTCCCTGCCGCACCAAGCCCAATCGCCCTCCGCGTGAGGCGTTCGGCCCGTCGGAAAAACGTAACGCGAGATCTTCGAAGGGTTCCCCCCGTTTGAGCAGGGCCGTGATCTCGGCGGCTTTGGCTTTGGCCTCTGCTGTATCGTCAGGCGACCGTGGCTTGAGGAGAATCTGACTGAAAGTGTACTCCTCTGGGAGCGCAAACCGGTCACGGTGTTCCTGGAAGTAGCGTTTCAGTTCGGATTCCCCGACCATCACGCCGCTCCGTACTTCCCGGTCGACGACCTTGAGCAGGATCAGCTGTTCCCGGACATTTTTCATGTTCGCTGGATTCCTCTCGTCGATCGTTTCCCCTTGTCGTTTCATCTGCTGAAGGGCTTGCCCGACCTCCTGGTCGGAGACCTCGACCCCTTTAGCCTTAGCTTCTTGGAGCTGGAGTGTGCGCTCAATCATCGAAGTCAGCGCCATGTATTCTGCCGTTCTGAGGCGGCGCATGAGGGCTTCGCCCCGATATTCCTTTTGAATCCGCTCTCTCTCTGGAGCGAGGTCCCGCTTCATCTCGGACTGCATGATGAGATCCGAGTTGACGATCGCAACGATCCGATCTTGTACCTGTGCAGCTGACAGCAGGGAGACTGGCGCAAGCAGCGCGAGCGTGTAGAGGACCATGCGGTAAAGTCGAGATGGAGGCATCATGATGAAGGGACGGTGCATGATTATGGCTCTGAGTCTTTTGCTGAACTGCCGATGCGGGTTTGAGCGATTGTACACGAATTGTAGGTGGTTTGAGGAGTGTGAGTCAGAAGACGGCCAGCTGTAGAATCAGGGGGTACCGATGACGTCGACAATATAGCGGGAGGCGGTGTCCAGGCGGACGGTGGCCTTCGCGCGGATGTCTACGAGCGCATCGTCAAACCGCTTTCGGTGTTGCTCGTTGAGCAGTTCCTGTCGAAGGCGGTCTCGAATGACCAAGTCGGCCTGGATCATTTCTTCGTCGAGGGCCGTGACGATGACGAGGTAATAGCCGGCCTCCGTCTTGATTGGTGCACTGACCGTTCTCGGCGTGAGGGCCTGCAAGACCGCGTCGACCTCGGGGAGGACTAAATTCTTGCGGTAGGGACCAAGATCGCCCCCCTTGGATTTCGTTGTATTGTCGAGGGAATAGCGTTGGGCAAGCTTGGCAAAGTCTTCGCCCCGGTTGATTCTCGCTTCGATATCCTTCGCGGCGTAAAGGCTAGGGAGGAGCATTTGGGATACGTGCACCTTCAAGGAAGGTAGGAGTTCGTGGGCGTGTTTCGCATACAAGGCGTCCAACTCTTCGTCCGAGAGTTCGATCTTGGTTTTGACCAAGCTTCTGAGGAGCTCGTCGAGAATCAGTTGTTCCCGATAGCGTTGAGTCTGATCCCGAATGGCGTCGTTTTGGTCAATTCCTTGCTTGCGCGCTTCCTGTAGTAGCAGTTCGCGAGTGATGAGCTCGTCGAGGAAACGGCGCTTCCCTCCTTCTTTCTCGTACTGGGACCTGGTGGCCTCGGACAGTTCTTCCCAGCTAGCTTCGAGTTTGTTCTGTGTGATCTGCCGTCCGTTGACGAGGGCGACAACACTTTCTTCCGACGACGGAGTACAGCCGGTAAACGACAGGAGGCTCCCTCCGATAGCGCAGGACAGCCAGGCGAGAAAACAGAGGGTGACGAAGTTTCTGGAAAGGTTGGAGGGTTGAGTCATAAGGCTTATGTGATCTTGGTTAGCGGGATGATTGTGAAGACAACATCGCGTTGGTATCACAGCCTCTTAGGCTTTGCAAGGTTGCGGTCAGTTCTTGAAAGATGGAACACCAGTCCTGATGAGGTATTTGCAGTTCAAAGGTAAGGGGCGACAGAAAGCAAATCCGCTTTTTATACCGGTCCATTAGTTTATGAATCGCCTGGCTGGTAACCCGGCTTTTGGCATCGAGCGTCACGATCAGAGAGTGGGCCTTGAGCTCGATGGCAGCTAGGCGTAAGGCCTTAGCCTGGAGCCGTACCTGCATTACCTCATACAGCCGTTCAACGGAGTCAGGGGCCATTCCGTACCGATCTTGCATTTCACCGTGCAGCAAGGCGAGATCTCCGATTTGGGTGCACGAGGAGAGCCGTTTATAAAGCGAGAGGCGCTGGTGGGGATCGGTAATATATTCATCCGGGATGAAGGCGGAGATATTGAGCCGGAGGACCGGTTCTGGCTCTTCTTCCACCACCTGGCCCTTGAGGCGCTGGACGGCCTGCTCCACCATTTGCATGTAGAGATCAAGTCCGATCGCAGCAATATGTCCCGATTGCTGTTTTCCCAGGAGATTGCCGGCGCCTCGGATTTCCATGTCTGCTGCGGCGATACGGAAGCCGGCTCCCAGTTCGGTAAATTGCTGAATGGCCGTGAGGCGCTTTTGGGCGTCGTCACTCAGCTGTCCCTCGTCCGGCACTAGGAAGTAGGCGTAGGCTTGATCGCCGCTTCGGCCCACGCGCCCCCGTAGCTGGTACAACTGGGCGAGGCCGAACATGTCGGCGCGATTGATGATAATGGTGTTGGCCGTGGGGACGTCGATACCCGACTGGATAATGGCTGAGGCAATCAGGATGTCTGCCTCCCGGTGAAAGAATTTCAGCATGACGGCTTCGAGCGGTTTGGCATTCATCTGCCCATGGGCCATCACGATGCGCGCGTCGGGCACCAATTGGTGGAGCCAGGCGCCCGTCTTCTCCATAGTTTCAATTCGGTTATGGACGAAGTAGACCTGCCCGCCCCGTCCCAGTTCACGCAGGACTGCTTCCCGGACGAGCTTGTCACTGGATCGGACGACCTGGGTGCGAATGGCTAGGCGACCGGCCGGCGGAGTCTCGATGATGGAAAGGTCTCGCACACTGGCCATGGCCATCTGTAAGGTGCGTGGAATTGGAGTAGCCGTGAGGGTCAAGACATCGATTTGGGCGCGGAGTTGTTTCAAGCGTTCCTTATGTTTAACCCCGAACCACTGTTCTTCATCGATGATTACGAGGCCTAGGTCGCGGAAGAGGACATCCTTCTGGATGAGCCGGTGAGTCCCGATCACGACATTTATGTCGCCGCTTGCCACATCTTTAAGAATGGCTTTGGCCTCTTTTGGTGATTGAAAGCGCGAGAGGAGAGCGACGCGAGCCGGGAAGGGTGCGAACCGCTCCACGAAGTTGTCGTAATGTTGGTGGGCCAAGAGAGTCGTAGGGACGAGCACTGCGACCTGGTGATTGGCCTCCACCGCTTTGAAGGCCGCCCGCATGGCTACCTCCGTTTTGCCATATCCCACGTCACCGCAGACGAGGCGATCCATCGGCCTACTGGACTCCATATCGCGGGTAATGTCTTCGATCGCTTTGAGTTGATCTTCCGTTTCTTCGTATTCAAAGGCGGTCTCAAACTCGCGGTACATCGTGCTGTCGAATCCATAGGCATTGCGCGTCACGAGCTCGCGGTTGGCATAGAGATCAATTAGCTCATGGGCCATCTCCTCGATGTCTTTCTTCACACGCGCGGTCGTTTTGGCCCAGTTGGCGCCGCCTAACCGTTCTAAGCGAGGCCCATGGCCTTCCCCCCCGCTATAGCGCTGCACATGGCTCAGCTTTTCCAACGGCACATAGAGCTTGTCGCCGCCAGCGAATTCCAGGATCAAGTAATCGCTGTCGAAGTCTTGCACCGAGAGGCGTTTAAGACCTTGATAGCGGGCAATACCATGTTGGACGTGGACGACAAAGTCGCCCACGTTGAGATCCTCCAGGGAGGACAGGAAGGTGGCGGCTTTACTCTTAGCGTGCGGTTTGTGGCGCGCGCCTTTAGCGAACAGCTCCTCTTCCGTGAGGATGGCCAAACGTAAGTCCGGGGCGAGGAACCCTGAGGAGAGATCGCCATGCAAGACGAAGAACGGCGCTTTTGTTTTGCCCGAAGTGGTCCAGGTTCCTGTAGCCCATTCCATCGCCGGCACATCGTGTTCACGTAAGAGTGCTAGCAAGCGAGCCACTTGGCCTTGACTGCGCGCGACGAGGACAACTCGGCAGTCTTCACGCAGGCGATCCATGATGGTAAGGGTTTGGCTGAAGGGCATCCCGCGCGCTGCGAGGCCGGCGCTGGCTGGGGCCTGGGCGGGAAAGGCTTGCACCGGATTCCATGATGCATCGCTCGGCGTGAGTAGCTCCAGCGCAAGTGTCGGCCAGCCGCTAGTGCGATCTATCAGTTCCGGCCAGGAGAGGAACAACCGTTTCGGCGCGGGGTAGGGGACGGCGGTCTCCCGATCGGCATGGCGGAGGTAGCCGTCGTTGATTTTTTGCCAGAGGTCTTCACAGGATCCGGTCAAGGCAGAAGGCTGATCCAGGACGAGTATTGGCTGTTCTAAAAAATAATCAAAGAGAGTTTCCATGGCCGGATAGAGATCCGGTGCGCGCCACTCTGCATCGGCCGGAATGGGAGCGAGGTCATCTAGAGAATCCTCCGCCCGTAGATATTCCCGTGCGGGCAGGACCATCGCACGATCCAGCTTTGCGGTAGATTTTTGTGTGGCGGGATCGAAGAGGCGGAGCGAGTCGATCGTTTCACCAAGAAACTCGACACGCAGCGGCTCCGCATAGGCCGTTGAAAAAATATCCACAATCCCACCCCGAATACTAAACTCGCCGGGGATTTCTACCACTGAGACCTGGCGGTAGCCAAGACGCAAGAGTCCACGAGTGAGAATCTCCCGCTCGACTGTGCCGCCCCGTTTGAATTGCAGGGTGGTGCCGGTGAAAGCCGCGACGGGTAACAGCCGTTGCATCAGGGCTGCGAGGGAGGTGACTAGGCAGGTCTGCGGGGTTGTGCGGATGTGATGTAGGGTATTCATTCGGCGCGCGATCAGACTGACATGAGGGGCGCTACCCTCATAGGGCAGGGTTTCCCATTTAGGAAACAGGGCGAGGGATGCCGTCGATAGGCCGACGAGGTCATGAAAGAAATGCAGATCGTCAAAGAGCCGTTCGGCTGTTTCATCCGATCCTGTAATGATGAGCCAGGACCGGTTACCCAGTTTACCTGACTGAGGCTGCAGGAGCGTGGTGAGGGCGAGGCCGGAAGTGGAGCCGTGCAAGCCGGTGACAGAGGGGCGGCCTACCTTGCCTGCCAAGGCCGCCGCCACAGGTACGAACCATTGGGATGTTGATGCTGAAGAGATCGTTTCGGCCATGGTGTACGAGCTAGAGAGCAGCTAATTCTTGATGAAAGTTTTTTGATGGCTAACAGAGTATCGAATCATACAAGAAGAGCATAGCAGAATAGAATATTGAAACAGTTTGTTGACAAGGCTGGAGGTAAGTTGAATCCGGAGGCGTACCCGTGAGGGCCCGTTGAGGATTTGAATGAGCCACGAGGGAAGCTGGCGAACCGTTTCTGCATCCTGCCTATGTGGTAGTTGAGCGAATACGCTTGAGCAATGAGGTAGTGGACATGCCGGGAACCAAGGGAATCGTTCGGACGATTCCGCCGCGCGCTTCGACAATCTCGCGTCCGGCGATCCGTTTCGCCGCCCAATCTCCCCCTTTCACGAGGATATCCGGCCGCAAGGCGGCAATCAGGTCCTGAGGGTCCGCTTCGTCAAATAGGATAACATAATCGACTACGCCGAGCGCCGCGACCACCTCAGCCCGCTGAGCTTCTGGGACGATCGGTCGATCTGGCCCCTTATCCAAACTTTTGACAGACTCGTCGCTGTTGACGGCTACGACCAAGACATCTCCCAGGTCTTTCGCGGCCTGAAGGTAGCGTGTATGCCCCACGTGCATAAGATCGAAACAACCGTTCGTAAACACAATACGCTTCCCAGCTTCCCGGCAAGACTGTAATAGCGTGGTGAGTTCTTGCCGTTGTTTGACCTTCGAAGGCATTAGAAATCTCTCCTCAATTTGAGAGGGGCATCATAGGGGGATGCACCGACTGAATCAATGCCCATCCATTTCCCTTCTTGGCTCTCCTTCTGCAGTACCCGCGCGCGTCATGGTCATCCTCCTTGAGGGGGCACCCTAAAACGGACAGGTGATGTGCCATCTACAATGGCGAGGTAAGCTCTTGTGTGCCGGCGGAGAATTGACTAGACTGCTTTCCTACATAGAGGGTTGAACCATGGCCGACAGTCCGGACGAGCGCAACGGGAAAGCCTATAGTCTCTACACGTCCATCCGGCGCTATTTCGAGCCGCTACGGCAACATTGGGAGAAGTTGTCGGCCGAGGAACAGGGCGTTGTCATTCAGGAAGTGGAAGCCTTCTTGAACTCAGTTCGCCCGCCCGATAGTTCACGCCCTAACTGATCCGGTCTATTCTTCCGGAATCCCCCCGAGCCGCACCACGCGACGGCCATATCGTTCGATCAATTTATCAAAGGCTGCGACAGCCTGAGTCTGGCGTTGCGCAAAGAGGGATTCGGTCGCAGGCAGGAGGCCGGATAGTGATAGGCCCACCAGCCGGTAGTCTGTTCGGGGGATGGCTAGGCGGTGAAGCGCTGATTGGATGGCTGGCCACATGGCCGAATCGTAATTGAGCGGTTGCGGGAACTGTTGCTGCCGAGTGGTGACCCGGAATGTTGTGTCTTTCAGTTTCACGGTGAAGGATCCAGCCGCTAGGCCCTGCATTCGCAGATTATGCGTTAAGATGCCGAGAAAGCCTTTTACCGTTTCTCCTAAGATTGTTAGGTTGCAGCTGTCCTGTTCGAACGTCGTTTCACGACCAAGACTTTTGGCTCTTCGTTTGACCACAACCGGGTCGTGATCGATCCCGCGCGCTATCTCCTGCCAGGCGATCAGACGGTTGCCCCATTGCTGCCGGAGAAACAGTTCGTGCTGCGGATCGAGTAGGTCCCCGACATAGTGGATGCCGTGCCTCTGTAGGATGGTCGCGGACTTCGGCCCGATACCAGGCAGCTCGCGCACCGGACGAACCGCCAGAAAGGCCGCTTCGGTTCCCGGCTCAATCACCGCCAGCCCGTCCGGCTTGTGGGCATCCGCTGCGACCTTCGCCACAGTTTTTCCGCTGGCGATCACGACCGTGCAGCGGAGCCCCGTGATTTTGACGATCGCTTCCTTGACACAGTGGCCGAGATGCGAAGGATCGGGATAGAGAGACTGCATGTCCGTAGTCTCCGCGTAGAACTCGTCGATGCTGGCCCATTCGACAACGGGGAGCAGGCGGCTCACGACAACCTGCATTTGTTCATGGAGCCGTTGATAAAGAGGTCTGTTCGGAGGAACGAGGATGAGCTGGGGGCAGAGCCGTTTGGCTTCGCCGGTCGGCATGGCAGAACGGACGCCGAACGCACGGGCCTCGTAACTCGCTGCCGCGATAATACCTCGGGGGGCGGCGCCTCCGACCGCCACCGGTTTACCCGCAAGGCGGGGATCTGCCAGGACCGCCGCTGAGGCGAACATGGCATCTACGTCTCCAAAGAGGATCTGGCGAGTCCAGCGCATGGAGTATGTCCGTTGTGCGTAAAGCGTCGTTCGTTTCTCACCGTCGATGCGGTGCAGAGTTTTGCGTTCTACAATCTTCGCGTTGGAGGAGCGGCCGCTGCTAGAGCGTAAAGGACAATTGCCCCAGCAGCAAGACGGTCGGCGACGGTTCGTGCTGGCTCTGACTGACTGACGGCAACTCCTGCAGCGGACCCCGGCAGCGGCCACAATGGTGGCGACGCGGCTGAATCGTTCGTCGCTGACGACGGTACAGTTGACCACATTGCCCGCAGTGCCAAGCGAATCGCGTGAGCGCGAGGACTTCCTTCTGCAGCGAATGGTAGATGGTGATCGCGAGGGGTTTGTCCCGATTCATCTCAGTCATCTTACGGAGAAAGTCGGGCCCGTGATTCGGCCGCCGCTTCAGACAGTCGTATTGCCATTGATGAATCATTTCGTGCGCGAGGGTATTCACGATTTCCTGTCGGCCATATTCGCTCGCGTGGGAGGTTTGGTGGAGCAAGGGAAGAGAAAGGCGAATCTCGCGTGTGGCTGGAGGGCGAAGACCTTTTTGATCCAACCGAGGTCTTGGCCCTCGAGGACTGGTGAACAGGCCGACGGAGGAAGTGAGCCGGCGGCTCCAGACGAGATTGATTGGTGGTAGCAGGCCTGTGAAGTGGCGGTCGTTTAACTCACTCCACATCTGGGTCAGATACTCAACGGTGACGGGAGGGAGTTGGCGTGGAGCCATAGGAGGGGGTTACCCCAATTCTTCGTGGATTGCCGCGGCCAGCAAGGGCACCATGATTTCATGGTGGCCGATCAGGGAGTAGCCCTTTCCACCCTTCTGGGTGGGCCGCCGCACCACATTGGTGAGGGGGCGGTAGTGGGTCATGAAGTCCATATTCACGGTCGTAATGTTGGTTAGCTCATGGCCGAGGTTTCGCCCCAGTGACACGGCTTTGAGAAAGACCTCCGGCAAAATGACGGCAGAGCCGAGGTTGAGATAGACGCCCCCCTCCATCCCAGACACGACGGCGGCCAACCGCCGAAAGTCCAGCAGCGAAGTTGCGCCGATGGAGGCTCCGTCGGCGGCAGGATGCATATGGATGATGTCGGTGCCGATGGCGACATGCACAGTCACGGGAATGCCAAGCCGCGCGCCGGTCGCCAGGATGCTCGTCTCGCGATTGGGGAATTGCCCCTGGCGCC
>OFRL01000746.1_pt1 | contig 13189 bp, 10 predicted proteins | sample 1543121 | NCBI WGS metagenome assembly OFRL01 (sample SAMN07774228, study PRJEB24372) | wastewater metagenome | isolation source: Lake Maggiore Cannobio | place: Italy: Cannobio | collected 2016-01
CGCGGTTGCGCTGGCCGCTGCGCTTGGCGCCGAAGAGTGTGAGATCTATACCGATGTTGCCGGCGTCTTCAGCGCCGACCCAAGAATCGTTCCCGATGCGCGCAAGCTGTCGGTCGTCTCCTCCGAGGAGATGCTTGAAATGTCATCGTCAGGGGCAGGCGTGCTGCAGCTTCGCAGCGTCGAGTACGCCCGCAACCATGGCGTCCGTATCCACTGCAGGTCGAGCTTCGAGGACGGTCCCGGTACCGTGGTCCTCGCGGAGAATCAGAGAATGGAACATCCACTCATCACAGCAGTAACTCATTCGACCGACGAGGCTCGCGTCACGGTGATCGGCGTGCCCGACACGCCCGGCGCCGCAGGCCAGATCGCGACCGCGCTGGCGGAGGCGAACGTCAACGTCGACATGATCATTCAGAACGAGCCTGTATCGAAGGACACGCGCGCCGATATGTCGTTCACGGTGCCACGCGATGACCTGCGCGCCGCGCACGAGGCTTTGGATCGTTTGAAGTCCGAGATGGGGATCGGCGACATCGCGACCGACAAAGAGATGGGCAAGGTTTCAGTGATCGGTGCCGGAATGAAGTCGCACCCCGGCGTCGCGGCGAAGGTCTTCAGCGTGCTCGGCGGCGAGGGGATCAACATCGAGATGATCTCGACCTCGCCAATCAAGATCTCTTGCGTGATCGCTGGCGCGCGTGTCGAAGACGCGGTGCGCGCGCTGCACAGCGCCTTTGAACTGAGCGGCGAGGACACGATCCGCGCCGAGGAGCCGTTCGGGCTGCCACCGTCATGAGGATCGCCGTCGTTGGCGCAACCGGCGCCGTTGGGCGCCTGCTGCTGGCGATGCTCAGCGAGCGTGGCATAGCTGCCGATCAAGTAATTCCGTTCGCCAGCGCGCGCTCGGCGGGGACAATCCTTGAAGGCTACGGCGAAGTTCAGCCGCTAAGCGCCGAGACGATCGCCGACTTTGACCTAGCGCTCTTCTCGGCCGGCGGCGCAACCTCACGCGAGTGGGCGCCGCAGTTTGCCGACGCGGGCGCACTTGTCGTCGACAACTCATCGGCTTGGCGGATCGACGATCAGGTTCCGCTCGTCGTTAGCGAGGTCAACCCGGACGCGATCGCCGACGCCGCGAAGGGGATTGTTGCCAACCCGAACTGCACGACGATGGTCGCGATGCTGCCGCTGAAAGCGCTGCACGATCAGCTTGGCCTTACCGCGATCGTCGCCACCAGTTACCAGGCCGCAGGTGGCGCCGGCCGCAGCGGCATCGATGAGCTCGCGGCGCAGGTGCCGGTGCTGCACGAAGACGTCGACCTTCTTGTGAGCGACGGCGAGAAGGCGGCGCGCAAGGTCACGGCGGAAGTCCACGCCAACACGCTGGCCTACAACGTCGTTCCGATGCTCGGCGCGCTCGAAGCCAACGGCTACACCGACGAAGAGATGAAACTCCAGAACGAGAGCCGCAAGATCTTGGAGCTGCCGGGGCTGAAGGTGAGCCCGACCTGCGTGCGCGTTCCGGTGATGGTCGGCCACGCGATTGAGATCCGCGCGACGTTCGAGCGCGAGGTTGACTTGGGCGCCGCGCTCGAAGCGCTGGCCGCGTTCCCCAACCTTGTTGTCGAAGCGGCGCCGACGCCGCTCGAGTGGGCGGGGCGCGACGAGGTGGCCGTCGGCCGCGTGCGCGTAGACCTCGACGATCCAAACAGCATCAACTTCTTCGTCGTTGGCGACAACCTGCGCAAGGGCGCAGCGCTGAACACGGTGCAGATCGCCGAACTGGCGATCGCGCGCGGCCTCGTCGGCTAGTCGCCGCTACCAGCCGCCAACGCCGCCGACAACCGCCTGCGACCAGTCGATCACCGCGGTTGGCTTGACGATGTGATGCTGCAGGCCAAGATCCTCCGGTGAGAGGCCCAGCGCCAAACCAACGAGCTGGGGCAGGTGCAAGACCGGCATGTTCAGCTCGCGCTTGACCTGCTTGGCGGCCATCGGCTGCTGCAGGTCAAGGTTGAGGTGGCAGAGCGGGCAAGGCGTAACAAGGCAGTCGGCCTCAGCATCGACTGCGTCGGCGAGGTGACGACCGGCCTGCTCGAGCGAGGCCGCCTTGTTCATCGTGATGATCGGGAAGCCGCAGCACTTGTGTGAGCCGGCGTAGTCGATCACGGTGCCGCCGAGAGCCTCAATTACTTGGCCGAGGTACTCATCGCGCGGCTGCTCGCGATTGATGTCAAGCCGGTCGGTCGGGCGAACGATGTAGCAGCCGTAGAAGGGGCCAACGCGCAGGTCGGTAAGTGGATTTCTGACCAGCGTCTTTAGCTTGTCGAGGCCGATGTCTTCGACCAGCACCCAGAGGAAGTTCTTGTTGATGATCCCGTCCTGATACTCGAGGCCCTCGTCGGAGAGCGTTTCGTTGACCTGCGCGCGGTACTCAGCGCTGGCGTCGAGCCGCTGCTGGCATTCACTCTGCGCGCCCTGGCAGGTTGAGCAGATGTTCATCATCAGGTCTGCGCCCTGCGTGATCTCCTGCTGAGCGAGGGCGAAGGTGCGGGCGTTGAGCGTGTCGGCGAGCTCTTGGCTGTGCTCGGCGATCACGCCTGCGCCGCAGCAGTTGGCGCGGTCCAGTTCAACCAGTTCGATGTTCAGCATCGGTGCGACGGCAGCCATCGAGCCGTGCAGTTCAGAGGTGAAGCCGCGGCTTACGCAGCCGGGCCAGTAGGCAACTTTCATAGCTTCCTTTCGTCCCTTTAGGCGCTCGAGCCTTCGGTGCCGTCGGGCGCGACGCCGGCTGGTTCGGCAGCTTCAATTAGCTCGGCGACTTCGGCGGTTCCTTCGTTGTCGGCGTCGGTGCCGCTGATGTAGAGGTTGAACTCGTTGCGCTGATCGCGCCCTTCGACGACCTCAAAAATCCTCTTCACTCCTTCTGGCGCCTCGTGCGGATGGAGCAGTGCCTTGCCCGGCGTCATCTTCCGTCGCAGCAGCGCCGTCATCACGATCGGCAGGCTTGAGATCAGCTCCGGCACTGCGCGCGGGTGGAACTTGCCGCCGTACGAATCAGGCAGCAGATCGGCCTCGTGGAGGATGCCGTTCTTCTCAATGTTTTTAACAAAAGCCGCCTCGTGGCGCTCGCCATTGTTGCGGTCCTTGATATGGAAGTCGTTGCCGGCGATCCGTCGCAGTCGCATGATCTGGTTCATCGGCGCTACGCCCTTCGGGCAGGCCTCGATGCACTTGAAGCAGTGCGTGCAGTCGTAGATGCCGTGCTTGTCTTCGCCGAGATCCTTCAGCCGTTGCTCGTGAGCGGCGTCGCGCGGGTCACCGACAAAGCGGTAGCTCTTGGCCAGCGCGGCGGGGCCAACGAAGAGCGGATCAACTTCCATCGAAAGGCAGTCGGAGACGCAGGCGCCGCACTGAATGCAGGCCATCGACTGGGTTACGTCGATCATCGATTCGCGCGAGACAATGTATTCGCGCTCAGGCACCGGCTCTTTGCCAATCAGCCATGGCGTGACGCGCTGGATCTTCTTCCAGTGGACGGCATCCATGTCGACGATCAGGTCCTTGATGATCGGCATGTTGCCCATCGGCTCAACTTCGATCACGCCATCCTCACCGGCGCTCGCTAGCGCGTCATCGAGGTGGGTGTGGCAGGCGAGGCCAGGCTTGCCATTGACGCGCACACCGCAGGAGCCACAGATCGCTGAGCGGCAGGAGCAGCGAACGCCGATAGAACCGTCTTTCTCATTGCGGGCCTGAAGAATTCCTTCCAGCACCGAGCGGTGGGGCTCCAGCTCAACGGTGTGCTCGTCCCAGTAAGGCGCAGCGCCGGTTTCCGGGTCGTAGCGGCGGATCTTGAGCTTGAATTCGGCCATTGTTTCTTTCTCTTGCTGGGGTTTAGTAGGTGCGGGCTTCTGGCTGCCAGTCGGTGATCGTTACCTCTGAGTAGGAGACCTTCGGCGCGTCGCCACCGTTGCGTGAAACATCGATGTGCTTGAGCCACTCAGCATCATTGCGCTCGGGGAAGTCGGTACGGAACTGGGCGCCGCGTGACTCCTTCCGCTCCAATGAAGCGACGACGATTGCCTCCGAGCAGTCGAGCATGTAGTCGAGCTCAATCGCGCCGAGCACATCCTGATTGAAGACCGCGCCCTTGTCGTCAACGTAGGCAGTCTTTGCCTCTTCTTTGAGGCGGCGGACGATCTCATGCGCGCTCTGCAGCCCGGCCTCGTCGCGATAGACGGCGGCGTAGCGATTCATCGTCTCGCCAAGCTCCTGCTTAATCTCAGAGACACGGCGGCCACTCTTCGGCCGCTGAAGGATCTCGGCGATCATCGCGCGGTCCCCCTCCATCTGCTGATCGGAGACGGTTGGCATCTTCATCCCAAGCGCACGCTCGGCGGCGTGCTCGCCGGAGCGGCGGCCGAAGATCAGCGTGTCTAGTAGCGAGTTGGCGCCGAGTCGGTTGCCACCGTGGACCGAGACGCAGGCCACTTCGCCGGCGGCGTAGAGGCCCGGTAGCGGCGTGGCGCCATTGAAGTCGGTCTTGACGCCGCCCATGATGTAGTGCATTCCGGGCTGGATGATGATCGGCTCGCGCGTGATGTCGACGCCGGCGAAGTCCTTGCCGATGTTGACGATCTCGCGCAGCGCTTCGAGCGTGCGCTTGCGCGGCACGACGGTGATGTCGAGGTAGATGCCTTGCTTGTCGGGGCCGACGCCGCGCCCTTCAAGAATTTCTGTCTGTTCAGCGCGCGAGACGACGTCACGCGAGGCCAGCTCCATCTTGTTTGGCGCGTACTTCTCCATGAAGCGCTCGCCTTCAGAGTTGAGCAGGTAGGCGCCTTCGCCGCGCGCGCCCTCGGTAATCAGGAAACCGTTCTCTGCCAGCGTCGTCGGGTGGTACTGGATCATCTCCATGTCCATCAGCGGCGCGCCGGCCTGATAGGCCTGAGCGATTCCGTCGCCGGTACAGATCAAAGCGTTGGTCGTCGGCTGGAAGCACTGGCCGGCGCCACCGGAGGCGAGGATCACGCCCTTGGCGGTGAAAGTTTCGATCTTGCCACTGCGGATCTCGCGTGCTACGGCGCCAACGCATTCGCCTTCCTCGCTTGTGATCAGCGAGGTCACGAACCATTCTTCAAAGCGGTCGATTACCTCGTGGTGCTTCATCAGCTGCTCGTAGAGCACGTGCAGCAGTGCTTGGCCGGTGATGTCGGCGACGTAGGCGGTGCGCTTCATTGAAGCGCCGCCGAAGGCGCGCAGGTCCATTTCACCCTTCTCGTTGCGGTGGAATGTGACGCCGGCGTGCTCAAGCCACATCACTTCGGCAGGAGCCTCGCGGCACATGATCTCGATTGCGTCCTGATCGCCCAAGTAGTCAGAACCTTTAATTGTGTCGTAGGCGTGCGAGCGCCAGTCGTCAACGGGGTTGATCGCTGCGTTGATTCCTCCTGCCGCGGCGACCGAGTGGGAGCGAACCGGGTGGACCTTGGAGAGGATCGCGACCGTGGCGCCGGTCTTGGCGGCGGCAATTGCAGCGCGCTGCCCTGCGAGACCGGCTCCGATGATTAGTACGTCGTATGCGGGCATAGCTCCGTTGGGGTCGTGTTTCGTGTCCAGTGGGGGCGCCCAAGAGTGCGACTCCACTGCTTCACAATGGTATACGGCAGAACCCTCGGGCAGGGTCACGGTATCTACGCCACTGGGCGCGCCGGAGCGTCCGTCAGCAGCTAGGAGAGGACAACCGCTTGCTGCTCCGCGCCCCAAAGCTCACGGTTGTTGGAGCGAACAACTCTCCGGCGCGCCTTGAGCTCCAGCAGTCCGCTCAGCCCGGCCTGGCTCAGTAGCTCGCGCGCCGCGTCCTGCGCCGCCGGGTCGGCCTGCTCGAACGCTGCTTGGATTCGCTGCAGGTGCAGCAGTCGGTATGGAATTGCGTTCGTTGTGATCTCGTGGCCGCGCCAGTTCCAAGTAACCAGCCCAAGCGAGCGCTTGTGGGGCTTGCCTCCGACTACGTCGCCTTCTTCGACCTCGCCGGTTTCAGCCAGCCAGTCGTCGATGAAGCCGACGTGGGCTTCCACCTCGGCGGCGAACTCGCGGCCGATGTAGGCGAGCAGCGTTTTCAGCGTCTCGGGGATCGCGTCGTCAGCGAAGAGCTCGAGAGGAACGTCACCGTATTCGCCGCTGTCAATGATCGGCGAGTTCATCCGTTCAACCCAGCGCCAGACCGGCCATGCCTCACGCTTCATGATCAGCGAGGGGTCTGGATCGCGTGAAAGGTGGGCGTAGAGCGGGGCGATCAAGCCAAAGTCGCCGAGAGTGGGGCGGCCGCCGAGCATGTACGGGGTCGTCTCGAGGTGGGCGCTGAGCAGTGCGAGGAACTCGTGGTAGGAGCGTTCAACCTCGGGGATCGTCTCGGGGTTGACTCCGAAGTCGAGCGTCAAGGCGCGCATTCGGTCGGCTGCAAACTTTGAAACTTCGGCGCGGGCAGCGGCGCCATCGCTGGCATTGATCTCGGGGCCAAAAGCGAACGTTGATGATCCGTCCGCCAGCATCAGCCCGCGGCCAAAGTCCTCGCCGACGAACGGCATGTTGAGCCCGTCGAAGTTCCAGCGGTAGTGGAGCGCCGGCCGCATCAAGCCTTCGCTGCCGAACATTTCGAGCACGCGCGTAACGACGTTCTGGACGCCGGCAGGCGGCTTGGCCGAGCGCTCCGGCGGCATCTCGGCGTCGAAGTGATCGATGATGTCGCAGGTGTCTTGGATCAGCTGCCCGTCGGCGGTTTGCAGCACAGGGATGATCCAGCGGCCGATCTCCGGCACGACCTCGGCTGGGAAGCGCGGGTCGCCGGGAGGGCGCTCGATGTAGTTGATCCTCTGCTTGATCAGGTAGGAGCGCGCCTTAGCTGAGTAGAGCGACGAGCGCATCGCGTAAAGAACGGGAAGTTCCATCAGCGGGGGATCGTACGGAAGTTCTCTCGTCAGGAGCTGTGAGGTACTGCGGCATTAAGCGCGCGCTCGAGCTGCTGCGCTGTGACGACGCCGCAGAGGCGGCTCTCGCTATCTACTACGAGAACGGCTCCGATTCGCTTCAGCGCGTCGATCGTTAGGAGCGACTCGATTGGGGCTTCGCGTGGCACCGCGCTCGCTTCGCCGGCGGCCGCGTCGAGCAGCTGCCCGACGGCGGTCGCTGGCCTGCCGGCGCGGATCTCAGCGTCAACGGCTTCAGCGGTCAGAATTCCGTCAAAGCGGCCGAGCGGATCGACAACCGCGAACCAAGGCCATTGAAAGCGAGCGAAGAACTGCTCGTCGGCGTCGATTGCGCTCATCGATGAGGGAATCGCGATCGGCTCGGAGTCCATCACATCGGCGACCGTGATTCCTTCGATCTCGTCGGTGAAGCGGCTGCTGGCTACGGCGCCGCGCGCCGCCGATGCTAAGAACCAACCGAGCACTGCGAACCAGAGCCCGGAAACAAGATCGCCGCGCATCACGGCGTAGATGCCAAGCGCGATCATGATCACGCCGAAGCCTTGGCCGAGGTAGCCGGCGAATCGGGTTCCCTTGCCGCGCTCGCCGGTCACCTTCCAAGCGACCGAGCGTGCGATTCGGCCGCCATCGAGCGGGAAGGCGGGGACGAGGTTAAAGATCAGCAGTGCGACGTTGACCATCGCCAGCCAGCCGATAAGGGCAGTGAATGGCGTCGTTGAGATTGCGCTGAAGGTGGCGGTATTGATCACGCTGGTTGTCTGCGAGGCGACCGCCGCTATCGCGATGCAGACGACGACGATCAGCGCCGTTACTGCCGGGCCGGCGGCCGCGACTTTGAACTCTTCGCCAGGCGAGTTCGAATCACGCGAGAGTTTGGCGACGCCGCCGAAGAGCCAGAGATCGATCCCCGAGGTTGAGATTCCTTCGCGCCGCGCCGCCAGCGCGTGGCCAAGCTCATGCAGCAGCAGCGAGATGAAGAAGAGCAGCGTGGCGGCGATCGCGATGCCGAACGAGAGCGTGTTCGAAGAGCCGATCAGGATGTCGCTGAAGTAGCCCGAGAGCCAGTAGATCATCAGGAAGAGAAAGATGAACCAGCTCGGATTGGCGCCGACGCGGATGCCAAAGACGCTGAACAGCTTGATTGAGCGCTCGCCGAACATCTGCTTATCCTCGCAGGGTCGCGCTTAGCCCCGGGGCGTATGGCGCGCGACTAGTCCGGCGGCGTCAACGCCGCTCGGCAGTCCGCCGTAGTTGAGGCCGCGGTTCTCGCTCAAGCGCGCGGCGCAGAAAGCGTCTGAAACGGGGCTCGGGCCGTGCTGGACGAGCAGCGCGCCCTGCAGCGCGATTGCCATCTGTTCGACGATTGTGCGGGCGCGGAATTCAAGTTCGTCGCCGTTTTCGAACTCGCTGCGCAGCCGCGCTATCGCGGCGTCGAGGCGCGCGTCTGCGCCGGCCGCGAGGTCTAGCTCGCTGAAAAAACCCTCCAGCGATTCGGGCTCATGGCGCAGCGCGCGCAGCACGTCGAGCGCGATCACGTTGCCGGAGCCTTCCCAGATTGAGTTGAGCGGTGCCTCGCGGTAGAGCCGTGGCATCCCCGACTCCTCGACGTAGCCGGCACCGCCGAGCACCTCCATCGCCTCAAACGCATGCTGCGGCGCGCGCTGGCACGCGTAGTACTTCGAAACCGCAGTTGCGAGCCGCTTGAACTGCGCCGCCGCCGGGTCGCCATCGGCCTCGTCGTAGGCGCGCGCCAGGCGCATTGCGAGCACCGTTGTGGCCTCCGATTCGAGCGCCAGGTCGGCGAGCACGTTGGTCATCAGCGGCTGGTCGATCAGCTGCTTGCCGAAGGCGGCGCGGTGGGCGGCGTGCCAAGTCGCTTGGGCAACGGCGCTGCGCATCCCTGCCGCCGCGCCGAAGACGCAGTCAAGCCGTGTGTGGGCGACCATCTCGATGATCGTCGGCACGCCGCGGCCGGGCTCGCCGACCATCCGCGCGAGCGCCCCGTTGTACTCAACTTCGCTCGAGGCGTTGGAGCGATTACCGAGCTTCTCTTTGAGCCGCTCAACGCTGATCTTGTTGCGTGAACCGTCGGGCAGGATTCGCGGCATTGCGAAGCAGGAGATTCCTTCCGGCGCCTGAGCGAGAACCAAGAAGAGGTCGCTCATCGGCGCTGAGCAGAACCACTTGTGGCCGGTTATTTCGTACTCGGCTCCCGGGCCGCCGCCATTGAGCGCGGTCGCCGTTGTTGTGTTGGCGCGGACGTCGGAGCCACCCTGCTTCTCGGTCATCGCCATGCCGCAGATCGCTGAGCCCTTCTCGGCCGCTGGAACAGAAGAAGGGTCGTAGCTGGTTGAGGTCAGCAGCGGCTCCCATTCGGCCGCCAGTTCAGGCTGGGCGCGCAGCGCTGGAACGGCGGCGAAGGTCATCGTCGTCGGGCAGGCAAAACCGGCCTCGGCCTGGGTGGCGGTGATGAAGAGCGCGCCGCGGGCGACGTTTGCGCCCTGCTCGCTGCTTCGCCAAGGCAGCGCGTGCAGCTCGTCGCGGACGCCGGCCGCCATCAGTTTGTGCCACGAATCGTCGAAGGTCACTTCGTCAACGCGCTCGCCGTAACGGTTGAAACGATCTAATACCGGCGGCCGCTCGTTCGCCAGCTCGCCCCACTGCATCGGCTCGCCGCCCCAGAAGCGGCCGACCTCGCTTGCCCGCTCACTTGCCCAGCCGCCGCCTTCGCGCTGAAGTGCCTCGACCAGAGGTAGGTTGTCCTCGAACAGGTTGCGCCCGCTGAGCGGTGGTGGCTGGTTCGTCACCGAGTGAGTAGTCATCTCATGAGAGGTTACGCCGACTGCGCGCCGGGCTGTGAGAATCGCCCGCGGCGCTGGCCGCCGCAGCCCTTGGATAGCCTCTGGCCTATAAACCCGCAAAAAGGATGCGATGTCGAAGATTCAGGTCAAGAACCCGGTAGTCGAGCTAGATGGCGACGAGATGACGCGGATCATCTGGAAGTTCATCAAAGAGCAGCTGATCCTTCCCTACCTCGAGATCGACCTCAAATACTTCGACCTCGGGATCGAAAGCCGCGACGCGACAGACGACCAGATCACCGTCGACGCTGCAAATGCGATCAAGCAGTACGGCGTTGGCGTCAAGTGCGCGACGATCACGCCGGACGAGGACCGCGTTGAAGAATTTGGGCTTAAAGAGATGTGGCGGTCGCCGAACGGGACTATTCGCAACATCCTCGGCGGCGTGATCTTCCGCGAGCCGATCGTGATCAGCAACGTGCCGCGGCTCGTTCCCGGCTGGACTAAGCCGATCGTGATCGGCCGCCACGCCTTCGGCGATCAGTACCGCGCGACCGATCTTGTGATCCCCGGTGAGGGCACGTTGACGATGACCTACACGCCAAAGAATGGCGACGCGCCGATCGAGCTCGATGTTTACGACTTCCCCGGCGGCGGCGTGGCGATGGCGATGTACAACCTCGACGACTCGATCCGCGATTTCGCCCGCGCCTGCCTGCGCTACGGCCTTGAGCATTCGATGCCGGTCTACCTCTCAACGAAGAACACGATTCTGAAGCTCTACGACGGCCGTTTTAAAGAGCTCTTCGAGGAGATCTACGAGGCCGAGTTCAAGGCTGACTTTGAAGCCGCATCGATCACCTACGAGCACCGCCTGATCGACGACATGGTCGCTTCGGCGCTGAAGTGGGAGGGCGGTTACGTTTGGGCCTGCAAGAACTACGACGGCGACGTTCAGTCCGACACCGTCGCTCAGGGCTTCGGTTCGCTGGGGCTGATGACGAGCGTGCTGATGACGCCCGACGGCAAGACGGTTGAAGCTGAGGCCGCGCACGGCACGGTCACGCGCCACTACCGCCAGCACCAACAGGGCAAGCCGACCTCGACCAACCCGATCGCTTCGATCTTCGCTTGGACGCGCGGCCTTCAGGCGCGGGGGCGGCTCGACGCGACGCCTGAGGTTGTGGCCTTTGCTGAGCGGCTCGAGCAGGTCTGCATTGAGACCGTCGAAGCCGGTCTGATGACGAAGGACCTGGCGCTCTTGATCGGGCCCGAGCAACCGTTTCAGACGACCGAAGAGTTCCTCGCCTCGGTCGATGAGCGGCTGCAGCTAGCAATGGCTTGAGGCTCGAATTCGATCTGTGACATAGCGCACGTCAGATTGGCGCGCGGCTCGCTAGCGTCTCCTGAGTTGTTTCCAACCGTCCTTCGAGGGAGAAGCACAGATGAGCAGTCCGACCAAGATCACTGTCACAGGAGCCGCAGGCCAGATCGGCTACGCGCTGCTTTTCCGAATCGCCTCAGGCCAGTTGCTCGGCCCCGACCGCCCCGTTGAGCTTCGTTTGCTTGAGATCACGCCGGCGCTCGGCGCCGCTGAAGGAACGGCAATGGAACTGCTCGACTGCGCCTTCCCGCTGCTCAGCGGGATTGAGATCAGCGACCAGCCCGATGAGGCATTCGATGGCGCCAACGTCGCCTTCCTCGTCGGCGCGCGCCCGCGCACGAAGGGAATGGAACGTGGCGACCTGCTTGAGGCGAACGGTGGAATCTTCGCGCCGCAGGGCAAGGCGATCAACGACAACGCCGCCGATGACATCCGCGTCCTTGTTGTAGGTAACCCGGCAAACACGAATGCACTTATTGCAATGAGCAACGCACCCGACGTTCCGGCCGAACGCTTTACGGCAATGATGCGACTTGACCACAACCGCGCGATCGCGCAGCTCGCGAGCAAAACCGGGATGCCCGTCTCTGAGATCAAGCGGATGATCATCTGGGGCAACCACTCGGCTACGCAGTACCCCGACATCAGCCACGCGACGATCGGTGGCAAGCCGGCCGCCGATGTGATCGATGACCACGTCTGGTTCGAGGATCAATTCATCCGCCGCGTGCAGCAGCGTGGCGCGGAAGTGATTGAGGCTCGCGGCTCCTCCAGCGCGGCATCGGCAGCCAACGCAGCGATCGACCACATGCACGACTGGGTGCTCGGTTCGGCCGAGGGCGATTACGTTTCGATGGGGATCCCGTCCGACGGCTCTTACGGCGTTGACGAGGGCATCATCAGCTCATTCCCAGTCACCTGCAGCGGTGGCGACTACAAAATAGTCGAGGGGCTTGAGATCTCTGACTTTTCGCGCCGACGGATCGACGCCAGCGTCAAGGAGCTGGCCGACGAACGCGAGGCTGTAACGAAAATGGGCCTGCTCGGCTGAGCAGACCCGCTCGCACTTCAGGTTAGTTCTGAGCTGACAGCTCAGCGCGGGTACCAGCCACGGCCCTTCTTGCGGACGAGGCCTTCCTTCTCGAGGCTGGGGAGGACGCGGTAAAGGTAGTTCTGCTTGATCCCCATCTCTTTGGCGATCTCGGGGATTGTCACCCCTGGCGTTGCGGTGACTAGCTCCAGCGCCTGCTTGTCGCGCACGCCTGAACCCTTCGGGCGGCCGCGGCGGCCGCTGCCCGGAGCGGCTCCAGCGCTGCTGCGCCGGACAGGTTTCTTCGCTGCGCGCTTGCTTGTCGCTCCGCGGCGTGAGCTGCCAGTACCGACTGAGCTAAGCGCGGCGACGGCGGCGCCGAGCCGGTCGTACTCTTCGACTAGTGGGCGAAGCTCTTTTAGCCGTGATTCCATCTCAGCCTTCTTCTGATCTACAAAGTCTGCCATGCGAGGGTTCTCCTAGGTGATTTGCGGGGAATTACTTACTGGCAACTAAAGCTAGCATAGAAAAGTGGCGTATGGAACGAATTTGTCTACTTTCCGTAAAACTGTGCAGACGATTGAGTAGTAACTAATCGAAAAGCTGCTGCAACTGTTTAAGGGACGCCAGTGCTTCGCTCTCAGGCAGGTCGCCAGCGATCGCGCGCTGGGCGACGCGGCCAATGAGCCCCATCGGCGGGAAGAACTCGTTGCTGTAGTGGAAGAGCGTGCCGTCCTTATTGGCTTCTAGGCGGTAGCTGGTCTCAGCGCGCGAGCCGGCCGGGCCTTTCCCTTCCCACTTCGCTTCGTGCGGCTGATCGCAAGTAACTAGCTCCCAGCTCACCTTTAGCGGCGCGCCGCGAAGTTCCATTGTCTGAACCATCTCGAAGCCGAGCCGTGGTGGCCCGTCGTCGCATTCGTTAAGTTTGCGGTGAATTGTCACCCAGTCACCGAGCCGATGAGGGTTTAGTGCAACGTCCCAC
>OFRL01000748.1_pt1 | contig 13161 bp, 15 predicted proteins | sample 1543121 | NCBI WGS metagenome assembly OFRL01 (sample SAMN07774228, study PRJEB24372) | wastewater metagenome | isolation source: Lake Maggiore Cannobio | place: Italy: Cannobio | collected 2016-01
CATCGCCGCATACGCGTCCATCGCATTGTTAATGCCGCTCGTACCATCCGAAAGGTCGCCCCCACCGCCGCTCGCCGCTTTCAGCATGTCGGCGAGGCTCACGCGCTTCCGCCGTCGACGGGGTCGCTCCCGAATCTCGCTGTCAAAGTCGTCCCAGCGGTCTTCGACGAACTCCAGGCGGGCTTCGAGCCGCATGGCCCCCGAGAGATCGCGGATTTCCAGGAGCTCCTCTTCGATCTGCAGCAGCGACTTAATGATTTCTTCTAGCCCCTCTTCAATACGGAAGAAACTGTCAACCCGTTCCTGCATCATCGTATCGACGGCAAACTCCAGACTGTCTTGGGCTTTCGGCCGCAAGGAATCAATCCGCTGTCGCATGCCCTTCTGGAACTTAATGGATTTACTTTGCGAAAACGCCATAGGACCTCGTTGCTCTCCTGCGCGCGGATTGTAGCATAGCGTGGGACAGGCCTAAAGGGCCGATCGTACCGCGATCTCCTGCCGTGGGCGAGCGAGCCAGTTGACAACAAGACCGGATTTCGTTACCGTTACCCCTCGCGTACCCGATATGCAGGGCACGCACTATTCACATTCACATTTCAAGGGGGCGAGATATTATGAAGAGCATCTTAATGGCAATCATGGCCGTCGTCGTGGCAGTGACCTTCAGCGCGCCGTCCTTCGCGGACGAAGAGAAGAAGGACAAGAAGGATGAGAAGAAGGGCGGCCACGTCCTCGTATACGGCGATGAGAAGAAGGCGGACAAGAAGGACAAGAAGGACGAGAAGAAGGGTGGCCACGCCGACACATTCGGCGATAAGAAGGACGAGAAGAAGAAGGACGAAAAGGGCAAGTAAGCTTTTTTTGCGAATTGCGCTACCTAAGAGGCCTCCCGCTTCAAGCGGTAGGCCTCTTCAGCGTTCTACCTACCTGCCGTTTCGAAGATAGATCGTCTGCAATCCCACGATCGACTTTGCATCCCTGATCGCTCCGCACTCGATCATCTTGATCACTTCCGGCAATGGTAGCTCGATCACTTCAAGGACCTCGTCGTGATCTAGCTGTTGCTGCCCCACCGTCAAGCCAGTCGCCAGATAGATATGAATCACTTCGTCGGTGAAGCCCGGCGCAGTAAAGATACTAGAGAGGTGCTCGAGCTTGCCGGCCTTGTATCCGATTTCCTCCTCTAGTTCGCGCGCCGCGCAGGCGATGGGGTCTTCACCGGGATGAAGCTTCCCCGCAGGGATTTCGTAAATAAACCCTGCGGCCGCATGGCGAAACTGCCTGACCAGAATAACCGTGCCATCGTCTTTCATGGGCACGACCGCAGCTGCGCCAGGATGGCGCACGACTTCCAAATCTACCGTGAGGCCGTTGGGTAACGTCACGGTATCGACGTTCACGTCCACGATCATACCGGTATAGATGCGTTTGGTTTCCACGGGCTAGACCTTGCGTTTCTTGTAGAACGGCGGTTTGACGACGGTGGCGAGGACGCTCTTACTGCGAATTTCAATCAGGATGGACGCACCTGGCTCTGCATAGCGTGCCGGCACATAGCCCAACCCAATCCCCTTCTGGAGGAGTGGAGAGAGATTTCCGCTCGTAACGTCGCCGATAGGTTGAGAAGTGACCGGGTCAAGAATTCTGAATCCATGGCGCGGGACGGCTTTCTCCACAAGTTCAAAGGCCACGAAACAGCGCGTAACTCCTGCCTGTTTCTTCGCTAACAGCGCTTGGCTTCCGATGAACAGCCCCTTCTGGAAACTGACGGTCCAGTCCACGTTCGCTTCAAGAGGCGTGGTGTCTTCGTCCATATCGTTGCCATAAAGCAGATAACCCATTTCCAAACGAAGGAGGTCCCTCGCCCCGAGCCCGGCCGGCTTGAGTCCCCAGGCTTGGCCTTTGTCGATCAGCAGATCCCAGAGGCAACCGACCTTGTCGGCGTCAATATAAATCTCATAGCCCAATTCACCGGTATAGCCGGTCCTAGCCAGCAGACAGGGGAAGCCCCCAATCGTACCCTCGCAGGTATGGTGAAGCTTGAGTCCTTCGAGATATGCGCCCCCAAGGCTCATGAGGAGCTCGCGTGATTTGGGGCCTTGCACAGCGATCTGGGCCAGGGCAACCGACCGGTCTTCAAGGAGAATCGTCTTATCTTGCGCGCGCTGGGCTTGTAGCCAGGAGAGAATCTTTTCGCGGTTCGAGGCATTGACACAGAGGAGAAACTCGTCCGACGCGATCCGATAAACAAAAATGTCGTCCTTAATGCCCCCGTTCTCGTTGCAGACCATGGAGTACTGGGCCTGAGAGAGGGCGAGCCGACTGACATCGTTCGTCGTGACTCGCTGGAGAAATTGGGCCGCGCCAGATCCGGAGATCCAAAGCCGTCCCATATGACTCACGTCAAAGAGGCCGACCTGGGAACGGACGATATGGTACTCGTCCAGAACGCCGCTGTATTGAATAGGCATTTCCCATCCGGCGAAATCAACGAGTTTCCCCCCGCAGGCCGCATGGTGCGTGACCAATGGCGTGCGTTGCATAGGGTGGCTCATACGCCCAGCAACTCGACGTCGAAAATCAACGTCGCGTGGGGAGGAATCAGGCCGCCCGCTCCCTGCGCTCCGTAGCCAAGCTTAGAGGGAATGGTCAGCTTTCGCTTTCCACCCACCTTCATGCCCTTGACGCCCTCATCCCATCCCTTGATGACTCGTCCGGCACCTAGAGGAAACGAGAAAGGCTGCCCCCGGTCCACGGAACTGTCGAACTTCTTACCGTTTTCCAACCAACCGGTGTAATGCACCGTAACGGTCTGTCCCACCTCTGCTGTCTGGCCTGTGCCGATTATGAGATCGACATACTGCAACCCCGATGACGTCGTGACTTCCTTGCCTTTGGCCCCTGTTTCTTCAAACGGCATGACTGCTCCTTTTCTGATCGGTAGTCACCCAGGCACAATGCTGGATGACCAGAGAGTAAAAATTCCGTCGTGCAGAATCTTCTGCCAGCGTCCAAACAGGCAATGCTGTTCGAACGCTTAGTGAAGGGCCCTCACGACTGGCCCTTGTGGGGATCAGGCTCGGCGAAAACCACCACACTCGCCGTATAGCCATGCAGAAAGCTACGCCCTCCAACCGGGCCAATCTCGCCTTGGGCAAAGAACCCAGCTGTTGGGATGGGGCCAAGCCGTTCTTGCACGACCCCGCTATCGTGATGGGTGCGTCCGAAGAGCCCCTCTCCGCGCCCGCAACAGCTGAACAACAGAGCTCCGAGCGGAGGGCTGTGGTGGTGCGTACGGTCCGTGACTAGGAGAAAGTGCAAGTCGTCGCTCGCAGACTTCGCATCGCGAAGATGGAATTGCACGGTCTGACCTTCCAGAACGACCTCTCCAATCGCGACGGCCCCGGCCTGTTGGTCTGCTCCGATGAGGTTCCGAATAAGAAAATCGCCCCGCTTGAACTCACTCCGGTATTCGTCGATGACAATCCCCAAGTGCAATGCGCGGTGGGCATCGCGACGCTGGGGCCCGCCTAGGGATTCAAACACGTCCTGGAGCCGTTTCAAGGCGGAGACTCCACCAAGCTCATAGATGAGATTTCCCTCCGCCCTGGTCACGACAAACCGTTCACCAATTGGACGGCAGCCTTGGGACGTGACGGTACGCACCGCGATCGGTCCGGTGATCTGTACCGCCACCACGCCCTCGTCGAAGACCTGATCGTTGAGGAGGAGTCGATTCTCTCCTGAGTCTTGGCCTCCCCCGGCAAGTCCACCAATGACTTTACCTTGGGGGTAGCGGTCGTCTAGGAGGGCCAGAACTTCCTGCGTCGGGGTCGAAAATGGATCGGCAAGGATGAGAAAAGTTGTATCCGCAAGTCCTGGCTCAGGCCACCCTGGCATAAGGATTTGATCCTGCATCTGCGAGACGGAAAGCCGGAGCGGCGTCAGTTTGACATCGGGGAGGCAGGCAACCCACACGGTCAGTGCTGCCGCGCTTTCAATCTCTTCAGAGCCAGCAATCACACCCTCGCCTGAACAGCCGAGGCAAACCTTCGGTCGCAGTTCACTCTGCAGCATGGCCGAAATCATGGAGGCTTTCTCCGCATGGTGGGAGGAGAAAAAGACGAAAGCCAGATCGATCGACGCGGTGCCAAGTTGCCTCTTAATGGCATCCGCAAGATCACGAACGGCAGCCTCCGTATCCGTCTTGCGTGAGAGGGCGGTCGCAAATTGAAGCGTGGACGACGTGATTGTAACAGTAGACGGAGTCATCATGGTGCGAATGTTTTCCCTCACAGTTCCCAGTAAAGGAACAGGATCGTAAAAAAAGCCGTCCCGCAAGACGGCAGTATGTTATCGCCCGTAGGAGCCGATGCAATCATCCATCCGGTGCGCCTCCAATGAAGGTCTTCTGAGGCCGCCCGTTGCGGAGGCACGGGGAGCGCGCCACCCGTCTCACTAATTTTTCAGCCGTCTGCTATACGCCTGGATCCATTCGTTCCGGCCGATCCTTAGCCAGCTTGTTATAGTACCGCCACAGATAAGAATGGTAGTCATCGAGTTGCGCCAGGAGATAATGGAGCTCTGTGGGGTCCTCTGACTCCAACGCGTGGACCATGCGGGTTTTCATGAACTCGCTAAAGGCCACGGTTTTTTCTATCGCGGTTAAGAGACGTAAGCCACCGCCAAGCTGATAGTCGCTCATCTCACTCCTTCCGGCACAAAATAGCTATAAAAGGATAGCGAGGCGAGAGAGGGAAATGCAAGCGAGGAAGCTGACTAATCGCGTGAGAAAACTGAGCAACCGGAGTTATTTAAGTTGACGATCAAGGATGGTACGGAGCCTGGTCAAGGACATGGCCTCGACACGACGGCCGTCTCGTCCCACGACAGTAGTGGCCATCGTTAGCGCGTTGAGAATCGCCTCTTCCGTCGCTTCGACCGTTGCAGTAATGAGCGGATTGATATGAGTATCGGCCAACTGGGTCAAGGCGTAGATTCGGTCTTTTGGATAATGGGGAATGACGTTCGCGGTGGAGAAGGCCAACATGAAGTCGCCGCTGCCATGCCGCGCGGTGGAGCCGGTTCGCGCCAGGCCCAGTGCTGCTCGTTTCGCTAGCCTCGTGAGCTGCCGGCTATCCAGCGGGGCATCGGTGGCGATGATGACAATGATCGACCCTTCGCTTTGCCCGGGCGACAAAGCCTGTGCGACGGGAGGCACGGCCTCATAGAGCCGGCCGACCGGCGCTCCACCCACGACGAGCTCGGACCTGCGCCCATGGTTCGCATTGACGAGCACCCCGACCGTATAGCCCCCCTCATCTTCCGGCAAGCGCCGTGAAGAGGTCCCGATACCGCCCTTGAACCCATAAGACACCATCCCGGTTCCTGCTCCGACCGATCCTTCCTGCACAACTCCGGAGGCCGCGCCGTTGAGCGCCTTCACCACATCCGCCTCGGACACATGCCGCCCCTGGATGTCGTTGAGCCGCCCATCGTCGCATTCGGCGACCACCGGAGTCAGAGTATCGTCGGTAATGCCGACCTCCGGGTACTGTGCGATCATCCAGTTCATCACCCCGTTGGCCACTCGCGGCACATTCAACGTATTCGTGAGGGCAATCGGATATTCCAGAAAGCCGGACTCGGCGACCCAGGCAAGGCCGGTCATCTCGCCGGTCCCATTGAGCACGAACGAACCGGCCGGCACTTTCTTGTGCCAAACGTCTGCGCGAGGAACCACGACCGTCACGCCGGTTCGCACCGGACCCTGCCCTGGCTTGAGTGGCCCGTCGCCGGAGATGAGGGTGGTCTGGCCCACGGTCACACCAGCCACATCGGTAATCGCATTGAACGGTCCCGGCCCATAGGAACCGACGACAATACCCAGAGCACGAGCCCGTACTCGTGATTCTTCCGGCTCGCGGGCGTGAACAGAAACGGACGGCACTGCACAAACCCAGACAACCAGGATTAACAGCGACGTTGTCAGGCGAACGATGTGGTTAAATCTCATGGCTGGATCCAAAATGAGGAACCGTGACTTCGACCTGGGAATGTTCCGCCTGAATGGCAGCGGCCAGCGACAGCGCCTGTCTCTCTTCGCCATGGACGAGAAAAATCTTGCTGGGCGTCGGAGTAATGGCCCGCACATAGGCCAAGAGATCCTGGCGATCCGCATGAGCCGAGAACCCGTTGAAAGTGACGACCTTCGCCCGCCGCCTGGTGGGCACGCCAAAAATCGGCACGACATCCCATCCTTCGACGAGTTTGCGCCCCAGCGTATGCTCGGCTTGAAAGCCCACGAACACAATCACATTCGCTTCATCTTGAATCGCATGCTTGAGATGGTGCACGACGCGGCCGCCTTCGCACATGCCGGAAGCGGAAATGATGACGCAAGGCCCCTTCATATTGTTCAGGCGCATGCTCTCTTCCGGCGACGAAACAAAATGGATATAGCGCGAGGCGAAGAGATCGCCGGACACCGTAAAGGTTTTAGTCGTTTCTTCGTCGTAGCATTCCGGATGGCGGCGGAAGACGTCCGTGACCCGCGAGGCCATAGGAGAATCGATATAGATCGGAATGGGATCGAGGCGGCCCTCGCCGACGAGCTCCTTGATCCGCATCACCAATTCCTGGGTCCTGCCGACGGCAAAAGCCGGGACGATAATCTTGCTCTTATGCAGCTTGGCATGGTTGAGGAGGTCCAGGGCCTGCTGTTTCATGACCGCCCGATCGGCTTCGTGCAAGCGATCGCCATAAGTCGATTCGAGAATCAACACATCGCAGGGCGGCGGCGGCTCAGGGTCTCGCAGAATCGGCATGTTGGAACGGCCCAAGTCCCCGCTGAAAAGCAGGGTGGTCGTATTGCCGCGCCCTGTATATTTCACCCGGATGGTCGCCGATCCCAGGATATGACCTGCATCGTGAAAGGACGCAGTCACACGCGGGGCGACCTTGATCAGGTCTCCGTATCTCGTGCCCTCGAACCGCCGAACAACCTTACGAACGTCATCGATATTATAGAAGGGACGAACACAGGCCTTGCGCTTCCGCTGCTCCTTCTTGTTGACGTAGCTGCAGTCGCTGACCTGGACACGAGCCGAGTCTTCCAGCATGAGCTCCGCCAAGTCAGCAGTGGCTCTAGTAAGATGCACTTTCCCGGTGAAACCATGCTTCTGGAGCATCGGCAAGGCGCCGGAATGGTCGACGTGGGCATGGGAGAGTAAAACCGCGTTGATCGAATGGGGATCGAAGCCCAAATCCTGGTTCTGACGAAGCGCCTCTTCTCGACGACCCTGAAAGAGTCCGCAATCCAGCAGCAACTTGCATCCCGGCAATTCGACCATATGGCGGCTGCCAGTGACCGATCGTGCTGCCCCGTGAAAGGAGAGCTTCATGGGGCAGGCGCTCCATGGTAACGCCTAATCAAGTCCCAGACCTCTGGCGCCGTTTCTGCATAATGAAAAATCTGCAGCTCCTCTTCTCTGATCAGCCCCTCCTCGATCAACATCTTCCAATTGATCAACCGTTCCCAAAAGGCCCGTCCAACGAGGATGATAACGACATGCTGGGCCTTGCCTGTCTGCGCCAGCGTCAGCGTTTCAAATAGCTCATCGAGGGTACCGAATCCTCCCGGAAACACCACTAACGCCTTGGCTCTGATCAAGAAATGCATTTTGCGGATGGCGAAATACCGAAACTGAAAACACAGCTCGGGCGTAATATAGGGATTGGGATGCTGTTCATAGGGCAAGGTAATGTTGAGGCCGATGGATTTAGCGTTCACGTCGGCCGCGCCGCGATTCGCGGCCTCCATGATGCCGCCGCCGCCGCCGGTCACCACGACGTAGTCGCATTGCCCCTCTATTTGGCAGGTAGAGGATACGAGGGTGCTGAATTCACGTGCGATGTCATAATATTTCGACAGGTCAAGTTGCCGTCTGGCAATGGCTACGTTCTGCCGATAGCGAGGGTCCGTTGGGGATTTGGCAGACTCCGCCTCTCTTAGCCTCAGGGTCTCTCTGGCTGCGGAGGGTTCTTGGAGTCTCGCGCTCCCGAATACAACAATAGTCGAGCGGATACCCTGCTCACGCTGGATCAACTCGGCCTTAAGCAGCTCAAGGCCGACTCGAACCCCACGCAATTCTTCCCGCTGAAGGAACTCGGTGTCACGGTCGGCAGCAAGATAGGCGGAGGATTGTCCGTCGGCGTTGGGGGAATCGGAATTAGGAGGAGACGTCATGAGAGTAATTATAGCTTGTGCGGGGACTTCCGGCAATTCGCATCCTACTAGGCTTCGTTCGGACGATCCTCAAGCCCCTTCTGGGAACCCAGAATAAAATCTGTTTGAAAGATGGCATAAGAGGATGGCACAAGTCCCATTCGACGGTATACAGCCTGCGCCGTACTGTTACTCTGTTCGACGTAGAGGCGGACGCCGCAAACGTTCGGACTGGCCTTAGCGCGGGCCATCATCGCTTCGTGCATCCGACGAAAGACGCTCTGGCGACGCCAGGATTGGTCCACATATACGCTCTGAATCCACCAAAAGACGCCGTTACGCCAATCGCTCCATTCATAGGTGATCATTAACTGCCCCAGCAGCAATTGCCGGCCTGACTGCTCCAATTCTGCCACCATAAAGAATCCGTGATTGGGAGAGTCTAGCAGGGCGGCCGTTCCCGCCTGCAAACGATCGAGATCAAGGTGGAGATTTTCCGTTTCCAGCGCCATGGCCGCGCTAAATGAGCTGATGCTAGCTGCATCGCTCGGCCTAGCGAGTCGGATCGTGAGGTGGTCGAGTATCGACATAACCGTCAGGCGGTGACCGTTGGGGCTTGTAACCATTCGACGGCTGGCGTATACAGGCCAGCCGTAAACTCCATCTTCATGGCCTCTTCCGCCGGCAGATTGATTGGGCGAACCTGTGCCTGTGGAATAAACGCAAGAAGGCCGGTAAAGGGATGGATCGCCGTGGGCACGAAAACCATGAGTAGGCTTGCGCCTGGTGCAACTTGCAAGGATGGCGGGGCGATCCCCATGATAAATCCGATCGCCCACAAACCATCGCGAGGAAAGGGAATGGCCACCACGGTGCTGCGCCCGAAACGGGAACGGAAATTCAACAGATCGGTCATCCCCTTGAGCGTCATGTAGACGCTACGGACCAGGGGAATCTGTTCGAGCCATCGCTCCATCTGAATGACGACGTACCGCCCGATTACATGAGTGGCAATGGCGCCGATAGTAAGCACAAGAATGAAAAACAGCAGAAGACTGAGCCCAGGAATCTGCTGTGCCTCAATGGGCCACGGAAGCTCGACGAGCAGCTCGTTCAGCACACGAAGCAGCGTAGCCAGGATCGAAAATGTCGCCCAAGCCGGCACGAGTAGCAGCAGGCCTGCCACGGAATATTTCCATAAACTCTTGGACATGGCCGCTTGCTTCCTTCTTCCTGATCAGGCAGGACTGGCAGTGTAGCAGAAACCAGAAACGAAATAGAGAGGGTCGAGGGGCTTGATCTCCATGAGATCGGCGATCTATCCTACCCACGTCTTGTCGGTCCAGCTCACGAGGGGGCATTATGGCAGAACATGCGGCAGCACATTCTCCGGCGACGATCGACAAGGATCTCCTAGCGATTCTCTGTTGTCCGGATACCAAGCAGGACGTGAGTTTGGCTGACGCGGCCTTGATTGCCACGCTGAACGAAGGAGTGAGTCGTGGACAATTGAAAAATAAAGCCAACAAGCCGGTCACGGAACCCCTCGATGGGGGGCTCATCCGAAGTGACCGTACGATGCTCTACCCCATTCGCCAAAACATCCCCGTCATGCTCATCGAAGAAGGCATCCCTCTGCAGGCTTAAGCTGGCAGACCGACTTCCCGGCAGATCCTTCCTCCCAGACGCCATGCACACCGGCCCTCTACTGATTGTGCCCATGCGGACCCATAGGCAATCCTTTTGATGCCGCTCAGCGATGGCCGTCACACTCGCTTATTGATTGTCGGTCTTGGAGCCGGTTGAAGTTCCGCACTGTTGGCAGCGATACTCGTAAAGATTGCCGGTCGGGAGGACAAGCAGCAATCGCTCTCGGGTCGGAGTCGCGACTCGACATTGCGGACAATAGAGCAGAGAGGCGTTAAGCGATTTGAACTGGTCTACCTGTTCGGGCACGCCAGGCCTGGACCGAGGCATTCTGGGGGTTACCCCTGGCGGCCATCCAGAGGCAGGCGGTTTACGCGAAGGTCCTTGCATGGAGGAATTGTACGTGGTGGGCCGCGTGACGGTCAATGGCGAGAGCCGGGCGCCGTCAGATTTGCCGGCTCACCAGGGATCGGTGGAGCCGGTCTGCCGTGGAGTCTTCGGAGAGGACCTGAGCAGCCTCCAAGCCCCGCGAGCTCCTTGTACCAAACCATAGACAGCCAGCCCGCTCATCAAGCCGTAGAGCCAGGCCATACTCCAGGGCCAGAGGCCCGGCGCATGCAAGACGAAGCCGAGAGCGATGTGGCCCCCAACTCCCATGCACAACGCGAACACAATCCATTCTCGCATCATCGTAGTAATAAACCAGGCGTCATGAAAGGCGACGGGTAGAACTGGTACGGAGACGGCACGTTATACGACCGGCGTCTTGGCTGATTCAATCTCGGTTGCGGTAATCAGGCTGGATAAATAATCCGCCACAAAGTTGAGAGCCTCCTCTCGACCATCTGCCCGACGCCCTTTTTCACGTCGCTGCACCGACAATTCGTGATCGAGATCGGACTTCACTTCTGTAAGGACCCGCTGGAGGGAGGAGGGCGTCAGATTGGCATCCATCTCCTCGAGTTCCTGGCAACGATCCAGGACCCAGTTCAGTCCTTCAATACGTCCTGAATAATGCTCCTGCTCGCCCGTATCAATTCGAGACATCGTGGTAGCAAAGGTCTGGGCTTCATAAATGAGATTGTAAAAGCTCGTCACGGCTCGCTGTAGGGTAGGATTCATGTCGCTCCTTTGCGCTAATTGTTAACCAACCTATTATACATGAAAATACCCTGGCAACAAGGGGAGAGTTATCAGATTAGGTAAACAGGAGGGAATGAAACTCGTTCATGAAGCCGTAGTAGAGCGGGGCAAAATCTTTGAGGCTTTCAGGACTGGTCTCTTTGAGGCGCTTGAAGAAGAACACCTGCGCACGGGGGTCAAGCTGCTCAAGGAGATGGCTTAATTGAGCCATGGTGTAACTGCCCGCCGGGACACTCAGCACATAATGCACGAGACGTTCGACGAACTGCTGTGCGAGGTACTCGCTGGCAAGGTAGCCTTCCGGGAGTTTCCCTGAGGCTAGAAACTCATCGAAGGGTATGGCTTGGGCAGCAAATGGGACTGGGTGCTGCTGAGGAGAGGTCACGCTGATGGTACCCCAAGCTTGGCATGGAGAAGAATTCTTATGCTACTTAAACTCTACTGAACCCTCTCAGAAACGTCAAGTGCGCAGAAGGAGCAGAGACCATTGAGCCGAAAGACCGATGCGGCTTAGGGCGGCGTGGGTCAAACAGAAGGGGCGGAGTCCCCGAAAGAACTCCGCCCCTTCATGAAGCGACCCCTAGCTGAAACTTACAGCCAGGTTACACGCTCGGCCGGCCGAATGTAGATCGGCTCTTCGACCTGAATACGCGCCACTTCCTTGCCCGACTTGTTGAAGCCCAACACGGTATCGTTGTACATCTCGAAACGCTTCCCGTGAATCTGGGTCTCGAACACTTTCGGACCAGGAATGACATCGTACCGGAAGATGATCTGCTGGCTGGCTCTCCACAACTGGAGGACCGCTAACAGCTCACGGCTGGGCACGAGATACTTCTCGATGGCATTGTCGACGCCTGGGCCAAACATCTGCCGCGCATAACCACGAGGGCTGTGCCGCGGTGGGATGTAGAAGCCGTTGGGCTCGGTGCCCCACTGTGGATACAATGGGAGCGCCACCTGCTCCACGCGGATCGCGTAGTAGAGCGGGTGCCACCGGTCTTCCGCCCACAGGCCGTCTTCGCCGACGCGCATCAGGCTCTGCATCCGGATCTTACCGACGCAGGCGGCCATACACCGCGTTTCCATCGGCTCACCACCCGTCAACGGGTCTTTTCCTTCGATACGTGGATAACACGCGATGCACTTTTCAGACACGCGTGTGGTCCCACGATACATCGGCTTCTTATACGGGCACTGCTCCACGCACTTCTTGTACCCGCGGCACCGGTTCTGGTCAATCAACACGATCCCGTCTTCGGGTCTCTTGTAGATCGCCTTCCGCGGGCAGGCTGCCAAGCAGCCTGGGTACGTGCAGTGGTTGCAAATCCGCTGGAGATAGAAAAAGAACGTTTCATGCTCCGGCAGACTGCTACCCGTCATCTTCCACGGTTCGTCCCGTGAGAATCCGGTCTTGTCGGTGCCTTCCACGAGGGCACGCATCGAGGTCGCCGTATCCTCATAGATGTTCACGAACCGCCACTCTTGGTCCGTCGGAATGTACCCGATCGCCGCCTGGCCCACTTTGGCGCCTGCGTCGAAAATGGTCATACCTTCGAACACGCCGTACGGCGCATGATGCTTCCGTCCCACACGGACGTTCCACACCTGGCCACCCGGATTCACCTGCTCGATGAGCTGGGTGATCTTCACGTCGTAGAACTGTGGGTACCCCCCGTAGGGCTTGGTTTCCACGTTGTTCCACCACATGTATTCCTGCCCCTTCGAGAAGAGCCAGGTGGACTTGTCTGCCATCGAACAGGTCTGGCAAGCCAAGCACCGGTTAATGTTGAACACAAAGGCAAACTGCCACTTCGGATGCCGTTCCTCGTAGGGATACAGCATCTTCCGTCCCAGCTGCCAGTTATACACTTCAGGCATTGTCAATCCTCCTTATAGTCATGATCCGTTAATTCGTGAATCTCATTAGCTTTACATCAACGTCACAGTGCACGTTGTACGTCCCTTACACCTTGATCTTGATGTGTTCGCCTTTGAGCCACTTGATCATGAACTCGTTCTCTTGCCCCGGTGTAAATCCGGTCCGGACCGGCTCCCATGGACCCCTCGCGCCGATGCCGCCGTCTTCCGCCTTGGTGATGCGGATGAGACATTCCTTCGGCACCGTGTTGATCGCATGG
>OFRL01000750.1_pt1 | contig 13118 bp, 7 predicted proteins | sample 1543121 | NCBI WGS metagenome assembly OFRL01 (sample SAMN07774228, study PRJEB24372) | wastewater metagenome | isolation source: Lake Maggiore Cannobio | place: Italy: Cannobio | collected 2016-01
ATCCCGGCGCCGTAGTTCAGCCACCGCGTAACCACACAGTAGTCGGTCGGCGCCGCACGGGTGTCGGCAGGCTCTGGGGACGGCCCGCCATTTTGGGCTGTGGCGCGGGGGCAGGGTGCCTGGCAATGGCTGCTTTATGGTCCGACGCGCCCCCCAAAATGCTGTGCGATCTGCTGCTCCGCAGATCCTTCGCAAGTTCGCTCAATACCGCAAACCAGCGGTTGGCGGCTGGTGAAATGCACAAAAAGAAGCTGTAAACCGCATGTAATGTTTGCGTAAAGTTTGCCGATACCTTATTGGGAACAAATTTGGGCTGCCATGTTGGTAGTGGTGGCACCGCAGTTACGGCGACAAAAAATAATTTTTATGGGTAAAGGCGCTTGGGTTTGGCATTGTGTCTCTAGTTGCGCCGTCGGCCCCACGATTTCCATCGGAGGGCCGGTTGAGCGCACCCTATCGCCGTATGTTAATTCTCGCTGAGGTTCTAATAATGCAATTCTTCAACTTACTACGCGCCACCGCGAGATCGTGAATATGCAGTCCTTAGCACGCCAAGGTTTGCTTGCCAATCGGCAGGTGTTGCCGGGCCGGTCTGGCAGCATGGCACTTGTGGCGCTCCTGCTGGCGGGTGTGATGTCAGCCGTTAATGCTGGCTCTGGTGCCAAGCTTGCGGCGCGAGCTCTCGGCACTGCGGCCGAGCAGGTGATTGCAAATCAACTTACAGCGCCGCAGAATGGCCATGCAAGCGGGCAGATGCGGCAAGCCCTTAGCGGGGGCTCCAGCCAGGCGGGCCGTGATGAGTATGGCTATGTGGTTGTCCCTGCGCCGTTGGCTGCAGCATCGGGCACAGTAATTGTCACGCAGTCTGCCGGCAGGACCCTGGTATCGGAAGGCGAAGTCACTGACACATATTCAATAGTTTTGTCTGAGGCGCCGACCAGCGATGTTTCGATTGCGGTGGGTGCTGGAGTGCCATCGGCGGGCATCCACCAGTTGCTTTTCACTACTGCGCTCACTCAAACGGCCACTAACACTGCATTCCTGACGTTCACTTCTACCAACTACGCCACACCGCAGTCTGTCACTGTCAGCGCTGTGAATGATGCGTTAGGCGAAGGCCGGCATAGCGCAAGAATCACTGGTTACATTCTCAGTCCGACCACGAACTATCTTTACGTGGATGTGCCCAGCTTCACTGCCGAGATCGAAGACAATGACCCGGCGCTTTTGCTCACGGAGTCGGCGGCATCCACAGATGTGGTTGAGGGCGGATTTACAGATACTTACACTGTAAGCCTGAGCACCCAGCCCACCAACACTGTGGTCGTTATTCCTGGCGGTGGCAGTGCGGCGCAATACACATATTCGCCGACTTCGGTCACTTTTTCCACCACGAACTACGATGTACCGCAGGTAATTACCGTGACGGCCGTCGACGACAGCACGGTTGAGGGCTATCACACGGCAAGGATCACGCATACTGTCACGGGCTACAACAACCTGCCTTCGCCGTATACCTTTACAAACCGCGAGCAGGCTGCGCCCACCAGCATCACTGCCAACATCGACGATAACGATGGCAACGTGGCCATTGTGGAAACGGGCACCAGCACCCATACTGTGCGCTTCGCGGAAACGCTGCCCAGCATTGCGCTGCAGTATGGCATTGTGCTTGAGACGCTGCTCAAGAGCAATCCGGCCGTCACCGCGGAACTGTTGAAGATCGGCGATGTACTTCAGCTGCCAACCAACAACACCACGCGCACCGTTGTGAGAGAGGGGGGCGGCATTACTGACACTTACACGGTGTTCCTGCTGACGGCGCCCACCGGCAATGTGTCTGTGACTCTGGGCGACGGCATGAATGCGCTGCAAGTTACACCGTCCGGAACGGACCCCGGATATTCGCACGATGTCACCTTTACAACTGCTGGAACCACGACTGCCACCAGCACTGTAACGCTGACCTTCACGCCGGCCAACTACTCCACACCGCAAACGGTGACGGTGCTGGCCTTGGATGATGCGTTGAAAGAAGGCGTGGAGAAGGTGTCCATCACGCATCATGTGCGCAGCGTCTCCAATACGGGCCGCACGAACGTCGTCATCGACAGCCGGTACAACGAGACTGTTGCCAACCGGGTCATCGTTACTGTGCTTGACAATGATGTGGGAATAGCCACCATGGGGGCGGACTTTGATGGCGACGGCAAGACCGACTACGCCATTTTCAGGCCCGGCACGGCGCAGTACTTTGTGCGGAAGTCTTTGGACAGCAGCGCAGAAGTGCTTACTTGGGGCGACGCAGCGCAAGCTGATCGGCCGGTCCCGGCGGACTATGACGGCGACGGAAAATCGGACTATGCCGTCTATCGGCCGGGCACGGCGCAGTTCCTTGTCAGGAAATCTTCGTCGGGCATTGCAGAAGTGGTGACTTGGGGCATTGCCGGCGGCGGTGACAGGCCGGCGGTGGCGGACTTTGACGGTGACGGCCGGGTGGACTACGCCATCTACCGCTCAACAACTGCGCAGTTCATAGTGAAGAACTCTGCAGACAACTCAGCGACGGATTTCACGTGGGGCGTGGCCAATGGCAGCGACACACCCGTGGTGGGTGACTACGACGGGGACGGCAAAGCGGACTATGCGGTTTACCGGCGGCCATCGGCGCAGTGGTTTATCAAGCAGTCCAGCAACGGATCGGTGGTAGTGACGGCGTGGGGCATGGCGCGCAGTGCGGACATCCCGGTGCCGGGCGACTATGACGGTGACGGCAAGATCGACCTGGCAATCTTCCGCCCGGAGACCGCAGAGTTCTTTGTGCGCCAGTCCTCGAATGTAATTGTGGCAGTGACCCGCTGGGGCATTGCGGGCGGTGGTGATGTGCCGGTGCCGGGCGACTACGACGGCGATGGCAAGATGGATAAAGCCATCTTCCGGCCGTCAACTGCAGCGTTCATTGTGCAAAAGTCTTCGACGCTCACGGCGATTGATCCGCCAACCACATGGGGGGTAGCCGGCGGTTTCGATTACCCGCTACCGGTGCCGGACCCCAACTCTGATGGAACTGTGTACGGGTTTATTGGGCAGTAGGGTGGCCAGAGCCTAATCCGGTCGCGCTGTTTGAGTGAGCAAAGTACCTGTGGCTTTCGAGCCGCAGGTACTTTTTTACTTAAATGGCTGGTTTTGAGCTAAAGTTGCGCCTGATCTCACTGCCGAAAATGCGCTGAATAACAGGGTATCTGCCGATAACCTCCATTGAGTTGGCACAACTATGTGCTGATTTTTGGTATTAATCATTTCATCCGTCACCCTGCTTTTAGACTAATGTTGCGCGCTCACAAGGTCCGCTGGCTGTTGTTGGTGGCTTTGAGCTGCCTGCCACAGGGAGCCACACAAGCCGCCCATCCATCTGGTGACATTCCGCCGCCAGACCCCGGCCCCTCTATCTATTTAAAGTCGCGCACCATCGTGGGAGCGCAAGTGCCAGTTGTGCAAGCGGGTCTGCGCGATGTGCCCGTGACAACTGCGGCGCGCGTGCACGGCATCGTGCAAGTCTGGGCGCATCCGTCAGATGCGGATCGGGCAGTGCTGGCAGCGGCTGGTATTACGCTGCTGGATTATCTGCCAGAGATGGCGTGGCTGGCTGCGTTCCCGCCGGAATATCTGGCTGGCGCAGCCTTACCATCGCCAGCCAGCCGCTTGCTGCGCGCGCTGCTGCCGCTGCAAGCCAATGACAAGCTGGAGCCGGCATTGCGCGAATACGGATTGGCAGCGTGGTCGCTGGCGCCGGATGGAAATGCGCGCGTGTCTGTGCAGTTCTTTCCCGATGTGACTGCGGTGGAGCGCGCGCGCATTTTGGCGCGCTATGGTGCGCAGTCATTGGGCGGTCAGCTGGTTTCCGTGCTGCGCAGCAGCCTGCTGCTGCTTCTGGCCGAAGACGCAGTGCAATGGATTGAGAACGGGCCGCCGCCCGTGGGCGCAGCCAACAGCGGCGCGCGCAGCGCAACCGGCGTAAACACGGTGCAGGCCAGCGATGCAACGCTGATTGGCACAGGCGTGAAGGTGGGCATTTGGGATGGCGGGGCGGTTTATGCCCATGGTGATTTTGGATCGCGCCTGACGGTGGTGGAGCCGGGCACAGCCAACAGCCACGCCACGCATGTGGCCGGCTCGATTGGCGGCTCTGGCGCCGGCGACGCAAACGCGAAGGGCATGGCGCCGGGTGCCACGCTTTACAGTTACGACTTCAACGGGACGGTGCCGAGTGAAATGGCTTCCGCCATTACAACATATGGCATTGCACTCTCAAATAATTCGTGGGGGTATTCGCTGGCGGACCCGCCGACGGCAGCGCAGTGTGCTGCGCTGCGCGGTGTCTATAATTCTGAGACGCGCAGCTTTGATCAATTGGTGCGCGGCGAATATTCCGCGGGCGTGGCTGCCATCAGCCTGCTGTTTGCAGCGGGCAATGACCGCGCCAACAGCTGGCCGCTGTGCCAAACAACCACTGCGCCGTACGCCAACTACGGCACCATCCTCGGGCCGGGCTCAACCGCCAAGAACACAATTGTGGTTGGCGCTGTGTGCGATTCCAGTGCAAGCCTGTACGCATCTTGCATTAATGGCAGCGCTGCGGTGGTGGGCGGCGGCGCTGACCTAATGAGCACCTTTAGCGATTGGGGTCCGATGCTGGACGGGCGCATCAAGCCGGATGTTGTTGCGCCCGGTGTGGAGATATGGTCGACGAACGTGGGCGGAGCTTACACGAACATGCAGGGCACTTCGATGGCGACGCCCGTGACCACCGGGGTGGCCACATTGCTTTATCAGAAGTGGCGGGCGCTAAACAGCAATGTGGATCCCACGCCGGCCACCATCAAGGCGCTGCTGATTCAAACCGCAGATGACCTGAGCAGCAGCACATTGTCTTTTCTCAAGACTGGGCCGGATTATGCCAGCGGGTATGGGCGCATCAATGCGGTGGCAGCCGTGGCCGCCATCAGTGGCAGCCTGGTGACACGCGATCAGGTTGCCAACGGTGCGCAGGACATATTTTCATTTACGCTGGCCAGTGGCGCGCCCGCGCTAAAAATCACGCTGGTGTGGGATGACCCGGCCGCCACGGCTAACGCGGCGACGACGCTCGTGAACAATCTGGACTTGCAGTTAGTGGGCCCGGATGGCACGGTGTACCGCCCGTATGTGCTTAATCCGGCCAGCCCAAGCGCGGCGGCCACAACCGGGATTGATAGCATCAATAATGTGGAGCAGGTGTACGTGGCGGCGCCGGGCGCCGGCGCGTGGCAGGCCAAAGTTACCGGAAGCAGTGTGCCTTCGGGCCCGCAGAACTATTCTTTGGCTGGCTCGGTGCGGCTGAGCATTAGTGCTGCCACGGGTGTGGTGTTCACCGAGAGCGGGGGCAGCACCGCAGTGGCTGAAGGCGGGGCCGGCGACACATACAGCGTGGCGCTGGCCAGTGCGCCGACGGCCAATGTGGTGGTGACCGTCTTGGCAAACTCGCAGCTGACAACTTCGCCTGCGGTACTTACCTTTACGGCGGCCAATTACGCCACGGCGCAAACGGTAACGGTGGGTGCCGTAGACGACACTGTCCGTGAAGGCACGCATACCGCCACGCTGGCACACACTGTTGCCAGCGCTGACGCGAACTTCAACAACATTAGTGCATCAAACGTGGTTGTGACAATCACAGACAACGAGCCGGCGTCCGCCATCCGAGCGCCGGCCGATTTTGATGGCGACGGCAAGTCGGATGTGGTCATCTTCCAGCGTGAAACCGGGCAGTGGATTGGGCGCTACTCGGCGAGTGACCTGCTATTTTCACAGGTGTGGGGTTTAGCTAAGAGCTCGGACATGCCACTCTTGGGCGATTTTGATGGCGATGGCAAGACCGACTTTGTGGTCTACCGGCCAGAGAGTAGTGCCTGGATTCAGCTGCGCAGCAGTGACAAAACTGTGGTGCAAACTATCTGGGGCATCGCTACGAGCGCTGGCGGACGCGATGTGCCGGTTCCCGGAGATTATGACGGCGACGGCAAAACTGATCACGCCGTCTTTCGGCCCAGCACGGCGGATTGGCTTGTGCTGCAGAGCGCAAGTGGCACGCCAAACGTGCAAAACTGGGGGCTGGCAGGCGGCGGAGATATTCCAGTGCCGGCAGATTATGACGGCGACAGCAAGACTGACCGCGCTGTCTTTCGCCGTGCAACTTCAGAGTGGTTCATCCGCAATAGCAGCAGCGGGCTGGTAACTGTGCAGCGCTGGGGCGAAGCGGAGAAGGGGGAGATTCCGCTGCCCGCGGATTATGATGGCGATGGCAAGGCCGATTTTGCTGTGTGTCGCCCGTCAAACGCCTTGTGGTACGTATATTTGTCCGGCACCAGCGCCGCGGCGCTTAAGACAAATGTGCAAACATGGGGCCTGCCAAACTCCTCGGACATCTGTGTGGTGGGTGATTATGACGGCGACGGCAAGGCAGACCGGGCAGTTTTCCGGCCTGGTTTCAATGAGTTGATTGTAAAGATGTCGGCGGATGCCGGTGCTCGCACCACAACATTGGGCAATGTGATTGGCATTGAGTATCCCTTGCCGGCTTTGGACACAAATGCGGATCTTGTGCCGCACCACTAATTCTCCGAATTGATTTCAAGGCGCGCTGTGGCGCCCTGTTCAGTGCCAGGCCACGGTTGCTGAATATTACGAGTGCCCCAACACCGGGTGCGGCTGGTAAACCGCTTGCAGTGTGCGGCACTCATCTTCCGAGAGTTTGATTGAAAGCGCGGCGCCCAACTCGTTCAGCTGTTCGATGCGGCTGGCACCAATGATGGGCGCGGTGACGCCGGGCTGCGCCAGTACCCACGCCAGCGCAATCTGGGCCGGCGCCACACCCCGCGCGGCGGCCACCTGCTTTAGTTGGTCCACCACCGCAAAGTCGTTGTCGCGATAGTACATCGATTGGGCAAAGTCGTCGGTTTGGGCGCGCATGGTGGCGGTGTCTTGCGTGCGGGTGCGGTTGCCGGCCAGGAAGCCGCGCGCCAGCGGGCTCCACGGAATTATGCCCACGCCCTCGGCGCGGCACAGCGGCAGCATTTCGCGTTCCTCTTCGCGATAGACAAGGTTGTAGTGGTTTTGCATGGACACAAAGCGCGCCCAGCCGTGCGCCTGCGATACATGCAGCATGCGCGCAAACTGCCACGCATACATGCTGGAGGCGCCGATGTAGCGCGCCTTGCCGGCTTGCACCACCTCGTGCAGTGTTTGCAAAGTCTCCTCAATCGGAGTGTCCGGGTCGTAGCGGTGGATCTGATATAGATCCACATAATCCAGCCCGAGGCGCTTGAGTGACGCGTCGATGGAATCTAAAATGTGGGCGCGCGAGAGTCCGCGCTCGTTGGGGCCGGGCCCCATCGGCGAAAAAACTTTTGTGGCGATCACCACTTCGTCGCGGCGCGCCAGCTCGCGCAGCAGCTGGCCGGTCACCTGCTCGCTGGCACCCAGCGAGTACATGTCGGCCGTGTCAAAAAAATTTATGCCCAGCTCTAGTGCGCGAATCACAAACGGGCGCGCGTCCGCTGCGGGCAGCACCCACGGCCGCCACTTGGGGTCGCCGTACGTCATCATGCCCATGCACAGGCGCGATACCTTGAGGCCGGTCTGGCCTAGCCGAATGTATTCCATGGTTTTTGCTCCGTGTTTGTTGGGCTGGGTTGGCGGATGGATTGGGCTGCGGCTCAGGCCGTGCCGGCACGCATTGCGCAAGCTTGCAGCGCTGCCTGCAAGCCCGCTTGCGCTGCGCTCTCCAGTTGGGCGGCAGCGGCTGCAAGTGCGCTGGCTTGCTGCTGGCCTGGCAGGCTGGCGCAATTGCTGTGCACATTGAGCACGGCGGCGCACAGCCCGCCAAGAGCAAGGTGCGCGGCCGCGGCCGCATCCGGCGCTGCATTGATGTTGCCGTGCGCGGCCAGAATCTGCGCCAGCTGCACAACGCTTGCGCCGGTTTGGGCCACGGCGAGTTGAACCTCGGCGGCGTGCAGCATGGCGGCGCCAAGCGCTGTGGTGCGCGCCGAAGTTTCGGCTGCGCTGGTTGCCGGCTGGCGCAGCGCCTGCAGCACTGCCTCGTACGCGGCAGCATCTTCGGCAACGGCGCTGCTGGCACGGCTGCGCAGTGCCTCGGCTTGCTCCAGGGCGGCTTGCATCTGCGCTGCCACGCCGGCGTACTTTTTGCGGCCGACGGTGAGGCGCGCGACCATTGCGAGGAGTGCGGCGCCCATGGCCACGCTGTAGGCAGCGGCCGAGCCGCCCGCTGGTGCAGCCGTGCCGGCCGCCAGGCTGTCCAGAAACCGGGCGCGGCTGGTGGCTTCCGAATTATCAGTGTTCATTTGTATTCTGTGGCGGCGCGAAAGTTACTGTGCTGGCAGGTTCGAAAGATATGCGGCGGCATGCATCCGCAAAGTTTTGCTGCTGCTCAACATGGCTAGCGATAGAGCCCGTGCGGGTCGAGCTCTGTGCGCAGCAGCTGCAGCTCGGCTGCGCTCGGCATGGCTGTTTCTGCAACCTGCGCAGCCACTTGCAGCGGCCAAGCAACCAGCTCGCGGATCTGGCGGGCGTCCTGGCCGGGGTGCACCGAGATCAAGCGCATCTCCTGTGCTGCTGCGCCAAAATCAAAAATGGCGCGATCGGTGATGACGAGGCGCGCGCCGCGCACATGGGTTGCTGCGCCGGAGCCAATCGGCGGGCGGCCGGGGCTGGTGCAAAAATCAAGCTGGGCAACGAAGGTGCGTTTGTTGAGCGCCGTGATCACCAGAAACTCTTGCGCGTTAAGGGCGATCTCACACGCGCCGCCGCTGCCGGGCAGGCGCGTTTTTGGTTTGGAGTAGCCGCCAATTACGGTGGTGTTGAGGTTGCCGAAGCGGTCGATTTGTGCCGTGCCCAGCAGGGCAACATCAATGCGCCCGGCTTGCAGGTAGTACATGAATAAATCCGCCATGCTGCAGGCAAGCGCTGCACCGGTGACCAGCGCCGGGTCGCCGATGGAGAGCGGCAGGCGCGCTGGCCGCGCACCCACGACGCCGCTCTCGTACACAAGCTCCAGCTGCGGCGCGCTGGTGCGGCGTGCCAGATTGCAGGCGATGTTGGGCAGGCCGACGCCGACGAACACGGTGCGCGCTGCGGCCAGCGCACGCGCTGCGCTCACAATCATCAGCTCGTTCGGGCTGCAGTCAGGCGCGGTGGAGTCCATAGTTCACTGGCTGGCTGAAAGCTGACCCGGGCGCCAAGCGCGCGCGGGTTGCAGCGCCAAGCTTTTGCAGATACGCGGGCCAGTCGGGCACATCCAGCACCCATTCTTTTATCCAGGCATTGGTGGTGTCGGCGCTGCGCGAGATCTCGTCCCACTTGATGTAAAACTGATTGTCGCGATCGTAGCAGCCTTGCACGAAGGACGGGTGCGCGCCGAAGGGCTCGTGCACAACCGCGCTGACGGCGAGGGCTGGCAGCAATGTGCGGTTGGGATCGGCGCGGATGACGGCCTCCGGCACCAGCTCTTCCACAACCACGATGACGTTTTGGGCAGCGAGCGCGGCTTCTTTCTGCGTGCCGGACAGGCCCCACGTTTGCGTGTTGCCGTGTTCGTCGGCGCGCTGCGCGTGGATGATGGTGACGTCGGGGTTGAGCGGCGGCACAACCGCAATCTCGCCGCTGCCGTACGGGTCCGCAATGAATTGAATGCGCGGATTAACTTTTGGCAGGTCTGAGCCGCTATAAGAGCGCAGCGGAAAGAACGGCAGGTGCGCTGCGCCCGCACTGTAGCGGCCCACCATGCCAAAGTGCGAGTACTCTTCCAGCTCCAATGCGTGCGGCACACCATGCTCCACCGCGCGCCGAATGGCGTGCAGGGAACCGACGCCCGGATTGCCAAGGTAAGAGAAGACCAGCTTGCGCGCACAGCCCGCTGCCACCATTTGGTCGTACACCAGGTCCGGCGTCAGGCGGCAGAGCGTCAGCCCGCGGCGCTGCTGGCGCATGATCTCGTGCGCCGCCGCAAAAGCAATGCCGGATGTGAAACCCTCCACCGCAACCGTCATGCCATCGTGCACATACTTTGCGATGGCGGCGCGCATGGGCAGCAGCTTGCTGCTCATGGCGCTGCAGCCGGCGGCCAAACAATGGTGGCGGCATCTGCCTGCGGATTGGAGAGCGCATCCAGCAGCGGTACATTTGCAAGGTCCGGATAGGTGTACATGCCCACGCGCAGCTGCGCAATCGCGTTCGGGTCTGGCGCACGCGCAGCAAAGAAGCTGTGCACTTCGTCAGCGGTGCGCCAGTCACGCGCGGAAAATGCGGCAGCGTCTGCCTGCGCCACACGCGTGCCGTCCGCCAGCAGCAAGTGGTTGAAGAAGTGGAAGTCTTGGCCGCCCGCAGTGCCGGTTTGCCACACGATGCGCCATTGTAAATCGGCAGCCGTGCGCTGCATACCCAGCAGCGTAACGCCGTTGGCGAGTGTGCGCGGCTCTGCAAAGGGCTGCAGTGCGCCACTTGCGCCTGCGCCGGCGGGCAGCGTGTAAACCGCAATGTGGCCTTCGCCGGCGCGCAGTTCCACGCGCAGCGTTTGCACCGCCCAGTGCGCATAAAGTTTTTGCGCAGGTGCGGCGTTGCGCACCAGCAGCACCACCGCGCCGTTGGCCGGCCGCACGGCATTTGCATTGCCATCCACCAGGCGGTGCGCACTGCCGCGCAGCCATGCGTCAAACACCGCTGCATCTTCTGCCGTCAGCGGGTCTGCGCCATCGGAAACCACAAGGATCTCCGGCAGTTGTGCGCTGCGCGCCAGCGCCTTGGCGCTGGTAACCGCGGCCAGCTGCATGCCGGCCGGCGTGCCAAAGCCGCCCGGCGTGTTTGTGCTGGATACAAATTGCAGCAGGCTGGCCCACGCAACTATTTGCAGGGCGGCCACCACTGCGCAGCCGGACCACGCCAGCCAGCGCAAGCGCGGCGGGGCTGCCGCCAGCCAGCCGCCAAGCGCCGCGCCCACAAGCAGGAAGGGCGCCGGCAGCGTGGTGATGAAGTAATGCGGAAAGACATCGGTGGCGTGCCATGTAAAGAGCAGCAGCGGCGCCAGCCACCAGCCCGCCAGCCACATTAATAAAGTGCGCGGTTGGGTGGGGCGCAGCCACGCAGCGGCGATTGCGGCGCAAAGCAGCGCGCCACTCAGCCACGGCAGCCACGCTGCCAGCGGCAGGCGTTGTTGGAACGCGCCCGCAGCTTCTGCGCCGGCCAGTGCATGAATGTCTGCGCCCGATGCAACCAGCGCTGTGTACTGCAGCGCCTGGCCGTCAAGCTGCGCAGTTTGGCCACGCAGCAGCGGAGCGGACCACACGCTGCGGTTGTTTGCAAGGTAAACAAAGAACGGCAGCATGAGCACAGCGCTCAGCAAAATTCCCAGCAGCAGCGCGCGCCGGCTGAAAGTTTTGCGGGTGAGAGCCAGCGCACACAGGGTGGGCAGCGCCAGTGCAGCGCCGGAGTAATGCAGCTGCAGGGCTGCAGCCAGCAGCACAATGTGCGCGGCCAGCCAGCTGCGGCGCTGCTCCCAAAATGCAAGCAGGCCGCTGGCGGCCCAGCCCATCACAAACAGCGGCAGCAGGTTCTGCGCCCAAAGCTTGCGCGAATAAATAATGGCCCACGGGCTGGCAGCGTACAAAAGCGCCGCCAGCAGCGCAGCCTCCGCGCCCCACACGCGCCGCGCCAGCCACCAGCATGCCGCCACCGCCAGCGTGTTCAATGCGCCCGTAAACAGCACGGCACTGTACGGATGCGGCCACACCCAAAGCGGCAGCGCATACAGCCACACGCTCAACGGAAAATTTGGAAAGCCAACCGAGGTGCCGATGCCGCGCAGTGGCAGGCCCGCACCCGTGGCCGCATCCAGCGCCAGCGCATACAGCCGCGCTTCGTCGGCCTTGAACTCCGTGGCAGCGGGCCAGCCCATGCGCAGCGTGCCGGCCAGCAGCAATAGCGCACCCGCCAGCAGCAGCTCCGTGCGGCGCGGCGGCGTTTGCGTTTGGGGGCGTGTGCTGCTCAAGAAAGGGGTGCTGTGAGAGTACTACGCGCGCACAGCAGCGCTGCGCTGCGCGCGGCGGCGGGCGCCAGCTTGCATAACTGGCTGCCAAAGTGCGGCGCCAGCCAGTAGTGCAACCGTGAGCAGCATGATTGCAATGCCCCATGGCGTGCTGGTTGGCACAAACTGCATGGTGATCGTATGCTCGCCGGCCGGAATGTAAACCGCACGGAACGCAAAGTTGGCAATTTGAATTTCGGCGGGTTGGCCGTCTACCGCTGCGCGCCAGCCCGGAAACCATTTCTCGCTGAAGACCAAATACGCCGGCGTGGCGCTGCGCGCCACAATCAGTTGATCCGTGGGCAGGTAGCGCACATAAAACAGTTCATGGCCGGGCGGGGGCGCGCTGTGCAATGGCACGCCGCCCTCCAGCACCACAGTGCGCAGCGGGTCAAAGGCGGGCGCTTGCACGGCCGCAAATGCCTGTTCACCACCCGCTGCGGGCAGCGTATCGTATATCAGCTGGATGCGCGGTATGGCGCCGGTGTTCAGGTACACATCCACCAGCGGGTCCTCATTAAACACCGGCACAAAGCTGGCAGCGGCGGCCGGACGATTTTTGGCTGTGATCAAATATTTTGCGTTGAGGAAGTTGTACTGCGGCGACCCGCGGGTGCCAACCGCCCAGTAGTACGTGTGATAGCGCGCCAGCTGCAGCGGATTGTCCAGGCCGTCCACCGTCTCAATGTGGTTGATGGCGCCGGTGTCTTGCTGCCACTCAATTGTGGCGATATCAATGCGAAAAGGCTGCGGCTGCGCTTGCAGCCATTGCATGGCTGGGCCGGCGCGGTAGCCGGCAGCGGGATCGTACTTGCCCGTCTCCACCCATGCGCCCAAGCCAACCAGCTCCGCAGCCAAAAGCAGCGGCAAGCCCCACCAGCGCGCGGCGGATGGGATGGAGAATGCGGCCAGCAGCGTAGCCAAGCCGACGCCGATTGCAAGTTGCAAATTGGCCAGCGGCTTGGCTGCACCGGCGGGGACAGCC
>OFRL01000751.1_pt1 | contig 13105 bp, 11 predicted proteins | sample 1543121 | NCBI WGS metagenome assembly OFRL01 (sample SAMN07774228, study PRJEB24372) | wastewater metagenome | isolation source: Lake Maggiore Cannobio | place: Italy: Cannobio | collected 2016-01
CCGGTTCGCAAGTAATGGGAATTCTTTCCGGCACGGGTAGCCGAAATTTTGAATTAGAACTTCTTGATGCAACCGAAACTGTAAAAATTGGCGATGTATTATTAGCGCGCGGTAGCGATGGCGGCAAACCTTTTGTGCCAGGGATTCCGGTTGGGCTAGTAATTAACGTTGATAGCGCTTCTGGCCAATTAACCAAGCACGGGCGTGTGAGTAGTTATGCGAAGCTAACATCACTCGGAATAGTTTCAGTAGTAATCTCCGAAACTGGCGGTGACCCAAGAGATGGTCTCGTGCCACCAAAGCCAATGGCAACCCCAACTCCGACTGTAACAATCACAGTTACCCCAACACCATCACCTTCGGCATAGCGAGCAATCGATGTTTACCAGTCGAATTTTCATCACTATTGGATTTTTTGGTTCACTGTTTTTTCTGCAAGAAATAGTTTTTAATCAGATTCACTTTCTTATTGGTGGGTTTTCCATTTTTTTAGCGGTAACGATGACCTGGATTGCAATGGAAAGTAGAAACGGTGCCTTAATTTCTGGCTTTATTGCTGGATTCTTTTTGGATTTAAGTCCCAACATCGACTCACCATTCGGGCAATGGACTTTAGTCTTAACTTCAATAGCTTATTTAGTCTCAGTAAACCGAGAAGGGCTTGGCGATTTAGCTTCACGACCACTAACACTTTCGCTCATTGTTGGCGGTGCAGTTACCTTAACTTTGATTGCTTATTTAATTGCAAGTGTAATCCTGGGCGAACAATTGATTTCGTTTTTCTCGGTGCTGCAAAAAGTAACGGGAAACTTTATCTGGACTTTGATTCTCGCACCGCTTTATATGCCATTAACTAGTAAATTCCATCAATTTACGCGCTCATCTAGGGAGATTTAATGGTTGATCGCTCCCGGTTAAATTTGATTGTGGTGGAAATTTTTATTGCATCCTTAATGGTTGCGTTATTAGGCCGACTTTTTTATTTACAAATTGCAGATGGGCCGCGTTACCGCGAAGCCGCGCTTAATATCCAAAGCAGAGACATAGTTACCCCAGCAAATCGGGGTCTAATTGTTGATGATATTGGAACACCAATAGCGATAAACCGTGCTGGATTAGTTGTAACCGTGGATCGTTCCATTATTGATAAAACTCCAGATAAAGGAGTCGCGATACTGCAAAAAGTCGCAGTTGTATTGGGATTAAATTACAACGATGTTTATATCCGCACCCGACTCTGCCCAGAGTTACCTAAAGGTGACCGTGCGGGTTGCTGGAACGGTACTCGTTACCAACCAATCCCAGTAACAAAAGAAGCAACTCAAGGCCAAGCCCTTAACATATTGGAGCACTCTGATATTTTCCCAGGCGTGAATGCAGAGCCAATTTCTATTCGCAATTACCCATCGCTTGAAGGCGAGAATGTTGCCCATGTATTGGGTTATGTGGGTCCGGTAACTGAAGCCGATATGAACAACAGTGACGGGATTAATTATTTTAGAAATGAATTAATCGGTAAGTCTGGTTTGGAATATCAGTATGATTCAATTTTACGGGGAACTGCTGGAATTAAAACTGTAATCGTTGACCGCAAGGAAGCAATCACCCAACAGTCACGCGACACTAAACCCATTCCTGGTGATAATTTAATTGTAAATATAAATGCAAAATTACAAGCTGCGGTAGAGCGAGAGTTGTATGCTTCAATTTTGCGGGGTCGATCCCTTGGTCACCGCGCAGATTCAGGTGCTGCGATTGTGTTAGATGTTAAGACTGGCGCAGTTTTAGCGATGGCTTCTTACCCAACTTATGATCCAAATATTTGGGAGAATGGCATCACCGTTGCGCAAGCCAAGAATCTCTATTCGGAGAAGTCGGCAGTCCCAGCGCTTTCACGTGCAGTACAAGGCGCATTTTCGCCAGCCTCAACTTTTAAAGTTATCTCAACGGCAGCCGCAGTTCGCGCCGGATATAGCACTGATGTCTCATACAACTGCCCAGCAACAGTTCAAATTGGTACCCGAGAATTTAAGAATTTTGACTCTAAAGCAGCTGGTCGAATTTCACTAAAGAGTGCGATTGCAATCTCTTGTGACTCAATTTGGTATCAGATTGCTTACGATGAATGGGTTAGAGATGGTGGTTTGCGTCCTAAATCAAATGCCAATGATTACTTCTTTACTTCTGCAAAGGGTTTCGGCTTAGGAAAGAAGACCGGTATCGACCTACCCTCTGAAATTAGTGGTCGACTTCCAGATCGACAATGGAAATTAGATTGGTATGGCCAGAATAAGGATTTCTACTGCAATTACAAAGACCGAGCTAAGAAATCTCAATTAACACCGTTGTTAATAGATATCGCTCGTGAAAATTGCATTGATGGCGACAAAGTACGTGCTGGAGATGCCGTCAACTTCTCGATTGGTCAAGGCGATACATTAATGACGCCACTGCAGTTAGCGCTTGTGTATGCAGCCATTGCTAATGGTGGCACGCTTTACCAACCACAAATCGCCAAAGCTATTGTTAAATCTGATGGCACATTAGTTAAGAAGTTTGAACCAATTGCAACTGGAAAGATTCCTGCCGATAAGAAAACTATTGACTTTTTACATTCAGCGCTGCGAGCGGTAGTAACTTCTGGAACTGGTGCAGGTGCATTCGCCGGATTACCAGTTGCAGTAAGTGGCAAGACCGGTACCGGTCAGGTGTTTGGTAAGAACTGGGATGGATCTTCGAAAGCGGATACATCTTGGTTTGCTTCGTTTGCACCATCTGATAAACCAAAATATGCAGTTGTTATGGTAGTTAGCCAAGGTGGTTTTGGAGCGAGTACTAGCGGCGTTGGTGTGCGTAAAATTTATGAATTGATCTTTGGTACGAACGGTCAAAAATCAGTAATGCCGATGGGTATTCCAAGTACGCTTCCGAATATAGATGTTACGAAGTTTGGCGCACTTAAGAAAGTGGCGATTCCATGAGCTCACAATTCTCGTTGCGCACTAGACGTAATGAATTTGGCCAACGCCGCGGATTATTTACTGGCTTTGACCATTGGCTAAGTGGTGCGGTTATTGGCTTATTAGGCCTTGGTATCGCACTTGTTTATTCAAGCACTCGACAATGGTTTGCTAGTAATGGCTTAGACCCGCAATATTATTTAAAGCGTCATATTATTAACATCATTATTGGCTTGTTATTAGCTTTTGGAACTACGTTAATAGATTATCGATTGCTCCGCGCATACACACCATTTGTTTGGGGTTTAGGAGTAATTGGGTTAATAATCGTCTTAATTCCACAGCTAGGAAGTGAGGTGAATGGCGCACGTGCGTGGATATCACTACCTGGCGGTTTTCAAATCCAACCGGCTGAGTTAGCAAAAATTTCTATTATCATCGGAATTGCAATGATTCTGGCAGAAAAGCATGATAATGATTCTTATCCCAGCAATTCAGATGTCATGAAAGCGCTCTTAGTGGCGGCCGTGCCAATGCTCCTAATCGTGGTGCAACCAGATTTAGGAACTACAATAATTATTAGCGCTTCAGTTGTAACTATCATCGCGGTATCTGGTGCACCAACAAGATGGGTAGTTGGATTACTGCTACTTGCACTCCTTGGTGGTTTTGTTGCGGTTAAATCGGGCATAGTTAATGATTACCAATTAAATCGGCTCCAATCATTTGTTGACCCAACCGCTGACCCACAAAAAAGTGGTTACCAACTTCGCCAAGCTCGGATCACTATCGGTTCTGGTGGATTAATTGGCAAAGGTTTATTTAATGGCCCACAAACAAATGGACGCTTTGTGCCAGAACAACAGACCGACTTTATTTTTACAGTAGCTGGCGAAGAGTTAGGTTTTCTTGGGTCCGGCCTAATTCTCTTTTTCTACGCAATTATTTTGGCGCGCGCATTTATGATCGCACGACGCACTCAAGATTATTTCGGACGGTTAATGTGCATCGGCGTAATTGCTTGGTTTGCTTTCCAGACTTTTGAAAATATCGGAATGACGATGGGGTTGATGCCGATGACCGGGGTACCGCTGCCATTCATCTCTTATGGCGGCTCCAGCATGTTTGCCACCCTGATCGGAATTGGGCTCCTCCAAAACGTCCATTTGCGGAGCCGTTAACGACCTTCCGTGCGGGGATTAGGCGGAGCACCGCGCTTCTGTCATACTTTCCCCAGCGCTTAGCGCATCTGATGTCAGTAGTTATCTCCGCCAAAGCGGATTGATAGCCAGATCCAGATCGCAGCCTGAGCCAACCGAAGATTTTAAGAATAATGCGCCAGATATCGGGTGCGACGAGAACGCTTTAGGGCGTAAAAAGGATTTGAAGATATGGCTATCGAGCCTAAAAAAGCGCGTAAGCGCGCAGTTAAAAAAAATACTGAACCCGCAAAGAGCGCTGACTCAATTGAAAAAGTTGAGAAAGCCCCAAAAGTTTCTAAGAAAGCTATTCCAGTTCCACTATTTCAAGCAGCGCCTGCCACTGCAGCGCCAGCCAAGAAAGTAGCCAAAGTAGCTAAAGCTGTTGTTGAAAAGCCAGCGACCGTAACTACCGAGGTAAGTAGCGATGATTCGGATCCACGAAATCGCAAACGTCGTCGTCGTGGTGGCCGTGGTCGCCGCAAGCCAGGCGCAGATGTTGCAACGAATGAAGATTCAACAGAGGAAACTGGTGAAGAGGCAGTTGATAGCGATGGAACAACACATCGTCGCCGTCGCCGTCGCCGCGCAGCAGGAGATGCTGAGGGTGTAACACCAGGTGAAGTAATTGATGAAGATGGTGTTGTAACAGTTGTTAAGGTCCGCGAAGTTCGCGAGCGTCCAGCTCGTCCAGCACGCACCGAACGCCCAGATCGCAATGATCGCCGTGGGGGACGTCGTGATCGCAATGATCGTGGCGCTCGCTCTGAATACCGCGAGCCATATCGCAAGCGTTCAACAGTTATTACTGATGGAGAATTCTTAGCACGCCGGGAAAATGTTGATCGCGAAATGCTTGTTCGACAGATTGCAGATCGCACACAGATCGCTGTTATTGAAGATGGCATCATGGTGGAGCATTATGTGAACCGTAATAGCAACGTTTCATACGTTGGCAATGTGTATTTGGGTCGCGTTCAAAACGTTCTTCCATCGATGGAAGCTGCATTCGTTGATATTGGTAAGGGTCGCAACGCTGTGTTGTATGCCGGTGAAGTCAACTGGGATGCTGCAGGAATTTCTGAGTCTGAACCACGCAAAATTGAAACTGTATTAAAGACTGGCCAGCCAGTATTAGTACAAGTTACTAAAGATCCCATCGGTCAAAAGGGTGCACGTTTAACTAGCCAAATTTCACTGCCAGGACGCTATGTTGTTTATGTCCCAGGCGGAGGAATGTCTGGTATTTCAAAGCGTCTGCCAGAGACTGAGCGCACACGTCTAAAAGCAATTTTAAAGAACCTAATTCCAGAAGAAGCTGGCGTAATTGTTCGCACAGCTGCTGAAGGAGTGAGCGAAGAGGATTTAACTAGCGATGTCGCACGTCTTAAGGCGCAATGGGATGAGATCTATGCCAAGACCCAGAACACAAACTTTAATCCACCCGTTGCCCTCTACCAAGAGCCGGATCTTGCTGTTCGCGTTATTCGCGATATCTTCAATGAAGATTTCCGCAAACTTACTGTGCAAGGTGCTACTGCTTGGGATGAAGTAACAAGTTATCTTGGCTTCATCGCTCCAGAGCTAACAACCAAGATTGAAAAATACACAGGCACCGGCGATCTCTTTGCAGACTTTAGAGTCGAAGAGCAGCTAGCTAAGGCATTTGATCGCAAGGTTTATCTGCCTTCAGGTGGCTCACTTGTCATTGATCGCACTGAAGCAATGATCGTTATCGATGTTAACACCGGTAAGTTCATTGGTAAGGGTGGAAACCTTGAAGAGACTGTTACTAAAAACAACTTAGAGGCAGCTGAAGAAATCGCCCGTCAACTTCGTCTTCGTGACTTAGGTGGAATCGTTGTAATCGACTTCATCGATATGATTTTAGAATCTAACCGTGAGATGGTTTTGCGCCGACTCGTTGAATGTTTAGGTCGAGATCGCACCAAGCACCAGGTCGCAGAAGTTACTTCTTTAGGTCTTGTTCAAATGACACGCAAACGCGTTGGACAGGGATTAATCGAGGCATTCTCAACTACATGTGATTCATGTGGCGGACGCGGAATTCATATTCATATGGAGCCTGTGAAGATGAAGGCACCCATGCCTCAACTTGATGTTCCATCATCACAACATGAAGATGCAGAGGAAAAAGATGCCACTGAGCATGAGTTCCATGAATCTTTAAATGATGATCAGCCACCTGTAGAGACCAAGCCAGCTGGTGGGCGAAAGCGCCGCAGAGCAGCCTCCTCAGGCATAATTACGGCTTGATTTGAGCCTTCGGGCCCTAACAGGTAACCTTTACTCTTCAACACACCTAGAAGTTCGGAGTACTACAGCGTGGCAAATATCAAGTCTCAGATCAAGCGCATTAAGACCAACGAGAAGGCACGCCTTCGCAATAAGTCTGTGGGCTCATCTATCAAGACCGCTGTCCGTAAATTCCGTGAGAGCGTTGCTGCAGGAGATTCAGCTGCAATTACAACTGAGCTTCGCACAGCTTCACAGGCTCTAGATGTTGCTGTTCAAAAGGGTGTTCTTCATAAGAACACTGCAGCAAACAAGAAGTCATCAATGGCTAAGGCAGCTGCCAAAGCCGGCGCACGTTAATTTTTCTTCGATCTTAAAGCGAGGCTAGGTTCATGCCTGCAATTTCACTTGCTAAGGCGCCGCAACCAGCAGCAACTAATCCGGCGCAGATACGTAACTTCTGCATCATTGCCCATATTGATCACGGTAAATCAACTCTTGCCGATCGCATGTTGGGAATTACCGAAGTAGTAGAAGCGCGCAATATGCGTGCGCAGTATCTCGATCGCATGGATATTGAGCGCGAACGTGGAATCACAATCAAATCTCAAGCAGTACGTCTGCCGTGGCGCAGTGGAATCGATGGTCAGGAATACATCCTGAACATGATTGACACGCCAGGTCACGTTGACTTCACCTATGAAGTTTCGCGCTCACTGGCTGCATGTGAAGGCGCTGTTTTGCTCGTGGATTGTGCTCAAGGAATTGAAGCTCAGACCTTGGCAAATCTTTATTTAGCGATGGAGAATAATCTGACGATTATTCCTGTGCTCAACAAAATCGATCTACCTAATGCCCAACCTGAAAAGTTTGCAGCAGAGTTAGCAAAGCTCATCGGGTGTCAGCCAGAGGATTGTTTGCGCGTTTCAGGTAAGACTGGAGATGGCGTTGCAGAGCTACTCGATCAAATCATTGCTCAAATTCCAGCACCTGTTGGAGATGCCAATGCACCTGCCCGTGCTCTTATCTTTGACTCTGTATATGACAGCTATCGCGGTGTTGTTACATATGTTCGTGTTATTGATGGTCACTTATCACCGCGCGAACAGATTCAAATGTTTTCAACTGGTGTTCGACATGAAGCCCTTGAAGTTGGCGTTATTTCACCAGAACCAGTTGCCTCTAAAGGTTTAGGTGTTGGTGAAGTAGGCTACTTAATTACAGGTGTTAAGGATGTGCGCCAATCACGTGTGGGCGACACCATTACTACCTATAACAACCCAACCAAGGTCGCACTTGCTGGTTATAAAGATCCCAAGCCCATGGTTTTCTCAGGTCTCTTCCCTCTAGATGGCGCAGATTTTCCTGTGCTGCGTGAAGCACTCGATAAATTACAACTCAACGATGCCGCCCTTGTTTATGAACCAGAGAGCTCAGCAGCTCTAGGTTTTGGTTTCCGTTGTGGTTTCCTTGGGCTTCTGCATATGGAAATTGTGCGTGAGCGATTAGAGCGTGAACACAAACTTAATTTGATCTCAACAGCGCCAAATGTTGTTTATAACGTTGTGATGGATGATGGCAGAGAGATTCGCGTAACAAATCCTTCAGAGTTTCCAGAAGGCAAAGTTGCAACTGTTTATGAACCTATTGTTAAATCAACGATTCTGGCTCCTGCCGAGTTCATTGGAACCATCATGGAGCTCTGCCAAGAGCGCCGTGGAATCTTGCTAGGTATGGATTACATTTCAGAAGAACGAGTTGAAATCCGTTATGACTTGCCATTGGCAGAAATTGTCTTTGATTTCTTTGATCAACTTAAATCTCGCACTAAAGGCTATGCATCCCTAGATTATGAAGAAAAGGGTGACGCAGAAGGCAACCTAGTAAAGGTAGATATTTTGCTACAAGGTGAAGCCGTCGATGCCTTCAGCGCAATCGTTCACCGCGATAAGGCTTATGCCTATGGCGTGATGATGACTGGCAAGCTGCGTGAACTAATCCCGCGTCAGCAGTTTGAAGTTCCTATTCAGGCAGCAATTGGTTCTCGCATTATTGCCCGCGAAAGTATTCGCGCTATCCGTAAAGATGTATTGGCTAAATGTTATGGCGGAGATATCTCTCGTAAGCGAAAGCTTTTGGAGAAGCAAAAAGAGGGTAAGAAGCGCATGAAGATGGTGGGACGCGTTGAAGTTCCTCAAGAGGCTTTCGTAGCAGCACTTGCGACCGATGCAGATATTGAAAAGGTCAAGGCTGCACGCAAAGCAGGGCAATGACGCTCTCTTTTTACGTACACATCCCGTACTGCATTAAGCGGTGCGGCTACTGTGATTTCAACACTTACACTCCATCAGAACTCCAAGATGGTGCAACGTTAGAAATCGTCAGCAATGACTACATCGATGCCGTCTTAAAAGAGTTAGATGCTGCGCCAAAAGATCCGGTTCCAACAATATTCTTTGGGGGAGGAACACCTTCACTTTTGCCAGCAGATGATCTAGGGCGGGTAATTGCTGCCATTAAGGCGCGTAATGGTTTAGCTGCTGATTGTGAAATAACCCTTGAAGCCAATCCTGATTCAGTAACGAAAGAGAAGTTAGAGCGCTACTTAGAAGTGGGATTTAATCGCATCTCATTTGGAATGCAATCTGCTAAACCACATGTGTTGACAGTCCTTGATCGCACGCACAATCCAGAAAATGTGAAGCGTGCAGTTGATATGGCGCGAACTGCAGGATTTAAGAGCATTAGCGTTGATCTCATTTATGGAACACCAGGGGAGTCATTAGATGATTGGCGCGAGAGCGTGCAGGAGGCGATTGATTTAGATATCGATCACATTAGTGCATATGCCCTTATCGTTGAAACTGGCACAAAGTTAGCTGCCCAGATTAAACGAGGCGATCTATCAATGCCTGATGATGATTTGATGGCAGATATGTATTTATTAGTTGATCAAATGTGTGAAGCGCGTGGGCTTAGTTGGTATGAGCTCTCTAACTGGTCAAAGCCTTCTCATGAGTGCCGACACAACATTGCCTACTGGGATAATAGAAATTGGTGGGGCCTTGGACCAGGTGCTCATTCCCACGTTGATGGAAAACGTTTTTGGAATGTGAAACACCCAAATGCCTATAAAGAAAAGCTTTTTTCTTCACAATCACCCATTCACGAAAGTGAAGAGTTGACGTCAGAACAAAAAGCCCGTGAATCAATAATGCTCAGGATTCGTATGCGAGATGGCTTACAGATTTCACTACTAGAGCCACATCAATTAGAGCTTCTGGCTACTTATCGTGAAAATGGATATATCGAACTGCGTGATGATCGCGTCTTGCTGACTCCAGTGGGACGCTTGATTGCAGATCGAATCGTGCGAGAAATAACTTTCTAGTAACCTAGGCCCACTATGTCATCACGCCGTCTTGAAATCCTCCGCGCAATTGTCGATGAGTACGTCTCGACGCAGGAGCCTGTCGGCTCAAAGTCAATCGCCGATCACCATGGACTCGGAATTTCACCTGCCACAATCCGAAATGAAATGGCTGTTCTTGAAGATGAAGGCTTGATAACACAACCTCACACAAGTGCTGGACGCATTCCAACAGATCTTGGATATCGAGTTTTTGTAGATAAGTTAACAACTGTTAAGCAGCTCTCAACTGCTGAACGCAGAGCGATTGAAACATTTCTTCAGGGCTCTAATGATCTGGAAGAGTTATTGAAAAGATCTGCCAAGTTATTAGCAGATATTACAAAACAAGTTGCTGTCGTTACATTCCCAATAATTGGAGAAAGCCGGGAGAAGATGGCTATCTCAGGAACAGCAAACTTGGCTCGATCTGGCGAAGATTTAGGTCTTACTCTTTCACCCATTCTTGAAGCACTTGAAGAACAGGTTGTTATTTTGCGTTTGCTTGATGAGGCGCGTTCAACGGTGCACGTTCGAATAGGTAGTGAGCAGAACGAGACAAATTTGCAATCAACATCATTAGTCACAGTTGGTTACGGCGTGGAGTCGGCCCAACATGGCGCAGTTGGTGTCTTAGGGCCAACTCGTATGGATTACGCAGGTTCCATTGCTGCAGTATCTGCAGTTGCTCGTTATGTTGGCCGTTTCATAGATGAAGGTGCATAAGTTGAGCGATCATTACCAAACGTTAGGGGTTTCACGTGAAGCTTCAGCTGATGAAATCAAGAAGGCTTATCGCAAGTTAGCCCGTGAACTACACCCAGATGTGAATCCAGATCCAGCGGTGCAGGATAAGTTCAAAGAAATCACTGCTGCCTATGAAGTTTTAAGTGATTCACAAAAGCGTCAGTCATATGACATGGGCGGAAGCGCATTTGGTGGTGGCGGTTTTGGTGGCGGCGACTTCGGTGGCGGCGGAATGTTTTTGGCATACGGAGTCGTCTGCGCGTTACTTGAAGCTCAAAAGAGTGGCAAGGGTCAAGTGGTTGACAGCGCAATGGTCGATGGGTCTGCGGTGTTGATGAGCATGTTTTGGGCGATGAAGAACATCGGAATGTTTGATGAAAACAAGCCAGGCACAAATCTGCTTGACACTGGAGCACATTTTTATGATGTGTTCGAATGCAGCGACGGCAAGTATGTTTCGATTGGCAGCATCGAGCCACAGTTTTATGCACTGCTGCTTGAAAAGACCGGTCTCGCTGAAGATCCTGCATTTGCAAAACAAATGGATGCATCGCAGTGGCCCACTCTCAAAGTCAAGCTTGCCGATGTGATGCGCACAAAAACCTCAACACAGTGGTGCAAGATTATGGAAGGCACCGATGTGTGCTTTGCTCCCGTGCTCACGATGAGTGAAGCAGCCAAGCATCCGCACAACGTTGCTCGCCAAACATTTATTGAAGTTGATGGCGTTACACAGCCAGCACCAGCACCACGTTTTTCACGCACTGCAACTGCGTTACCGACTGCACCAGCACATGCCGGCCAGCATTCACGTGCAGTGTTGGCCGACTGGGGTTTTGATGCAGACCGCATCACGGCATTGATAGCAAGTGGTGCTGTGGTCGATAGTAAAAAACAATGAGCACAGTCGTCGCTTTTCACGCCCATCCAGATGACGAGAGTTTGATCATGGGCGGCTCGCTCGCTCGTGCATCTGCAGAGGGACACCGGGTCGTACTCGTTGTTGCCACTAATGGCGATCACGGGCAAATTCCGGACGACCTTGCGCCAGGAGAGACGTTGATGGATCGCCGCAAGCGTGAAACTCAGGCATCGTGCGATGTGCTTGGCATTCATCGACTCGTGTGGCTTGGATATTGCGACTCGGGCATGACTGGGTGGGAGCAAAATAGTTTGCCAGGAGCATTTATTGCAGCCGATGTAGATGAGGCGGCACAGCGACTTGCCGACGTGTTGATTGAAGAACGCGCCGATGTTGTAACCGTGTATGACTGGCACGGCAATTACGGACACCCAGATCACATTCAGGTGCACAAAGTGGGGCATCGTGCTGCAGCGATTGCTGGCACCAAAAATGTTTTTGAAACGACAATGAATCGAGATCATTTTCGAATGGTCTACGAAATGGCAAAAGAACATGCTGCGCAATTGCCAGATGGTGCTGCTCCAGACGACTTCAATCCGGATGGGCCAGCCGACGACGGCAACCCGATGGGTGAGCCAGCAAGTGTGATTTCGCATCGCGTTGATGTGAGAGAGTATTCAGACCTCAAGCGCCAGGCAATTGCCTGTCATGCAAGCCAACTCACTGATACAAGTTTCCTCGGCAATATGAGCCCAGAAATTTTTCAGATGACGTTTGGTCACGAGTGGTTTATCAAAGTCGGCGAGAGCGGTCCTCCGCGAGACGCTTGGCTCTTCGATTAATGACTCGTTTAAACCGTATATATATGGTTCGACATGGTCGAGCGTCGGCGGGTTGGGACACAGCACTCGATCCGGGTTTGGATGAACTGGGACAAGCACAGGCTCGGGAAGCAGCCGATCAATTGCAGTCACTCCAACTCGGCAACTTAATCACGAGCCCGTTATTGCGTTGTCAACAAACTGCAGCGCCATTGGCGCAAATGTGGAATGTGGTGCCGCAGTTGCGTGCTGAGGTTTCTGAAATACCTTCACCCAAAGGCGTCGCAATCAGCGACCGCATTGTGTGGTTGCGTAATGCAATGCAAGGCACGTGGAGTGATCTCGGATCTGACTACGTTGCCTATCGGGACTGCATTACCGATTTTGTTCGTGGCATTCAGACCGACACGGTGATCTTCAGCCACTTCATTGCAATCAATGCAGTGATCGGTGGCGTGCTTGGTGACGATCGGCTCGTGATTCGCAGTCTCGATAATTGTTCGATCACGATTTTTGAACGTGATGAAATCGGAAATCTTTCACTCGTGCAGGGCGGCCACGAGGCTGACACGTTGATCCGCTAGATTCAAAGAGTCATGGACGCATCTACTCTCGCCAACCTGCACACGAGTTGGGCATGGGTTGTGATTATCGGAAATGCGCTTGCCGGCATCTGGGCCTTGAGCGCACACAAAGTTGTTGCACTGCGCAGTCGCGCCTTGTGGTGGTTTACTGCGTTCACTCAGATCAGCATTTTTATTCAAGTAATTCTTGGCGTGATCATGGTCAACCGAGACAAGCAGGAGTTTCCGCAGTTTCACGCGTTCTATGGTTTTGTGGCAATCATC
>OFRL01000752.1_pt1 | contig 13094 bp, 14 predicted proteins | sample 1543121 | NCBI WGS metagenome assembly OFRL01 (sample SAMN07774228, study PRJEB24372) | wastewater metagenome | isolation source: Lake Maggiore Cannobio | place: Italy: Cannobio | collected 2016-01
TCTTTCCGGTACAGGCCCTTCGTCACGAGAATCCCAGCGTTCCCGACAATGACGCGACCCGGCTCCATAATGAGGGTGACATTCAAATCCTTCAGCAAAGGCAACACGGCATCCGCGAGATCCTGCGGGCGCGGTGGCGTTTCGTCCGAGTAGGTAATACCGAGCCCACCACCGATATTGACGTACCGGATATTGATGCCCTGCTTCTTCAAGGCTGCAACCAATGTCACCACCTTTTTTACGGACTCGACGAAGGGAGTCACTTCGGTCAGCTGCGACCCGATATGGTTATGCACCCCGACGACATCGATATTGGGGAGTGAGGCAGCCAGCGTGAATTCTTCGAGCGCCCGATCGGCAGCAATCCCGAACTTGCTTTTTTTGAGGCCAGTCGAAATGTAGGGATGCGTTTTCGGATCGATGTCGGGATTGATACGCAGGGCAACCCGCGCCTTAACCCCGACGGACTTCGCCACTTCATTGATCGCCTGCAGCTCAGCCGAAGATTCAACATTGAACATGAGGATATCGGCCTTCAAGGCCTCTCGAATCTCCTCGTGGTTCTTGCCGACTCCTGCAAACACGATCTTTGACGAAGGCACACCAGCCTTAAGGGCACGAAACAATTCCCCGCCAGACACGATATCCACTCCGCTCCCCTCTTTCGCCATAAGGCGAAGGATCGCGATATTGGAGTTGGACTTCATAGCGAAGGCAATCACGTGAGGCGAGCTCTTAAATGCCCCGTCGTAAGCGCGAACATGGCTCACAAGGGCCGCGTAACTATAGATATAGCAGGGCGTGCCAACCTCTTTCACAATCCGGCTGACTGGCACCTGCTCGCAATATAATTCGCCCTGTCGATACTCGAAATTATACATTCTGAAAATCCTTATTGAGAAATTCGAGACCGGTCAGAGAGAGACCCTCCGACGGCGCCATCGCGGCTACCGAGTCCCCACCGGTCGCAACGGAGGTAGATCCATACCCTGCTCCTCCAACAATAACAATTGCTCTAGTGGCAGATCAGGCAACTCCGATCCCGCTGCAGCTTTCCGCTCTCGCAGGAGCTCCAATTTCTCTAGCCTCTTTTGTTGCTTAATGGTCGCCTCCACACCGGCATTTCCAGGAGCAACCGGCAGCCCCACAGTCCCGCAGCCCCCCAAGAGTCCCACCATCAACATCGCTACGATGGATGTCGCGCTTGGCCTTCGTATCTTCACGAGAGCCTCCGTTCCAGCTCTTTGATCCGCTGCTCCACTCGCGCTCTAGCCGTCCCGCCTATTTGAGACTTCTGATCGATGGCGGCCATGACTGTCAGCCGAGCGAACAGGCTCTTTTCAATACGCGAAGAGAATTTTTGCAACTCCTGAAGGGAGAAGTCTGTAAGCTCACAGCCTTGATCCAAGGCGGCACGCACCACACGGCCCGTGATCGCATGGGCTTCACGAAACGGCACCCCTCGCCCTACAAGATAGTCTGCCAGCTCCGTCGCCAATAGCCCGCCACCCTGCACCGCCTGTGCGAGAACTTTCCGATTCACGGTGAGGCGGCGCATCAATTCCGTCAAGACCTCCACCGAGGCCATGACCGTATCGAGGGCGTCGAACAGCGCCGGCTTATCCTCTTGAAGATCCCGATTGTAGCTTAAGGGCAAGGCCTTGAGCGTCGTCAACAAATTGACCAAATGGCCATAGACCCGACCTGTCTTACCCCGCACCAGTTCCGGGACATCGGGATTCTTCTTCTGCGGCATCATGCTGCTGCCGGTGCAGAAGGCATCGGGAAGATCGACGAACCGGAATTCCTGCGACGACCAGAGAATCAATTCTTCGCTGAGCCGTGAGAGATGCATCATCGTGATCGAGAGCCCCGACGCCACCTCGATCATGAAGTCGCGATCGGACACGGCATCAAGACTGTTGTGCGTGATGGCCGGAAAGCCCAGCAGCTTGGCCGTGAACAGGCGATCGACCGGATAGTTGGTACCAGCCAGCGCACCGGACCCTAACGGCAAGACATTCAATCGCGCCACCGCATCACGCACCCGCCCCTTGTCCCGTTCAATCATTTCCACATAGGCTAGGAGATGATGGGCAAACAAAACAGGCTGCGCTCGTTGGAGATGCGTATAGCCGGGCATCGCCACGGTGAGGTTCGCCTTCCCCTTGGCCACCAAAGCTCGTTGAAAACTTTCCAAGGCAACCGTGAGCAGGCCAAGCTGATCCCGCAAGTAGAGACGAATATCCAGCGCCACCTGGTCGTTCCGGCTGCGGCCCGTATGGACCTTACCACCAAGAGGCCCGATCAATTCCGTCAATCGGCGCTCAACTGCCATGTGAATGTCTTCGTCGTGCGGCGTAAAACGGAAGCGGCCTCGATCGAGCTCGCGCTTCACCGATTCCAGCCCCTTCACAATCGTGTTGGTTTCGGTGACGGTCAATACGTGCGCCTTCCGCAAGGTGTGACAATGGGCGATACTCCCCTGAATGTCATAGGCATAGAGCCGACGATCAACCGCCACCGAGACGGTGAAGGCTTCCACTAACTGATTCGTCTTTTGTGTGAACCGCCCGCCCCAAGCCTTTTCGCCTTTCGACGTGGCGGGACTGCGGCCCTTTGCTCGTGCCATCAGGTCGTGGCCTTCTTTCGTTGGGCCCGGATTTTCAATCGCAACGCGTTCAACCGGATGAACCCCTCGGCATCTTTCTGATTATAAACCTGGTCATCTTCGAACGTGGCGATGTCGAGTCGATAGAGCGAGTGCTTCGACTTGCGCCCCGCCAACGTGCAACTCCCCTTATAGAGCTTCACTCGCGCCGTGCCACTCACATCCTGCTGCGCCGCATCGATGGCCGTCTGAATCATCTCCCGTTCTGGACTGAACCAATAGCCGTTATAAATCAGATCGGCGAAACGCGGAATGAAACTATCTCTGAGGTGCAACACCTCGCGATCCATCGTCAAGGACTCTACGCCACGATGCGCCACATGCAGGATCGTCCCCCCTGGTGTTTCATAGACCCCACGCGACTTCATCCCAACGTACCGGTTTTCGACCAAATCGACGCGACCGATACCATGGCGGCCCCCCAGCTTATTAAGGTGCGCCAATAGCGAGGCTGGGCTCATCCTCTTACCATCGACTGACACAGGGTTGCCGGCCTCATAGCCGATTTCAACTTCGAGCGGCTTGTTCGGGGCCTTCTCTGGCGACACCGTCATTTGGAAAATTTCCTCCGGCGGAGACTTCCAGGGATCTTCCAAGATACCGCCTTCATAACTCACATGGAACAAATTCAAATCCATACTATAAGGTTTGGCCTTCGTCACCGTGACGGGAATGCCGTGCCGATCGGCATACTCGATTAATTCACGCCGCGATCCCATCGTCCATTCACGCCACGGCGCGATGATCTTGAGGTTTGGCGCCAATGCCGTGTAGGTCAGTTCGAACCGGACCTGATCGTTGCCCTTTCCGGTGGCGCCATGCGAAACCGCCTCGGCGCCTTCCCGGATTGCGATCTCGGCTTGCCGCCGTGCAATGAGGGGCCGCGCAATCGAGGTCCCAAGCAAATAACAGCCCTCGTACATGGCATTGCCACGCAGCATCGGAAAAACATAGTCCTTCACGAAGATCTCACGTAGATCTTCGACGTAGACTTTCTTTACACCCAGCTTTTTCGCCTTGGCCTTGATCGCCTGCAGATCTTCGCCCTGCCCTAGGTCGGCGCAAAACGCGATGACTTCGCAATCATGGGTCTCTTGCAACCACTTCAAAATCACGGAAGTATCGAGCCCCCCAGAATAGGCCAACACGACTTTCTTCTTCTTGCCACGACTCATCGTTTCGTTCGACTCCTGTTGCCTAAGAGGTTCGTTAAGATGGCTTTCTGCATGTGCAGCCGGTTCTCCGCCTGGTCGATAATCACGGACTGCGGACCGTCCAGCACCTCGGCGCTGATCTCCTCGCCTCGGTGGGCGGGCAAACAATGCATAACGATCGCATCAGGCTTGGCACAATGCAACAGGCGGCGGTTCACTTGATAGGGCGCCAGGACTTTCAGCCGTCGTGCATGCTCTCGTTCGCGGCCCATACTGATCCAGACGTCCGTGTAAATGACATCCGCGTCCTTCACCGCGATATGGGGGTCCTGGCTGCTTTCAATCATGGCGCCGGTTTTTTTGGCTTCCACTCTGGCTCGATCCACAATATGCTGCTCCAGCTGATACGCGGCCGGACAGCCGAGGGCAATGACCATCCCCATCTTGGCCGCTGCCTCGATCAGGGAATTTGCCACATTGTTGCCATCGCCGATATAGGCGATCTTGATCCCCTTCAATCGGCCCTTCTTCTCACGAATGGTCAACAAGTCCGACAGCGCCTGGCAGGGGTGGCTCAAGTCGGTCAATCCATTGATGACCGGCATCGTCGCTTCCCGCGCCCATTCCTCAACAATCGCATGGTCGTAAGTGCGGATCACGATCGCGTCGAGGTAGCAGGACAACACGCGCGCCGTGTCGGCAACACTTTCTCCGCGCGAGAGCTGAATCTCGCCCATAGGCAAAACCAGGGCATGACCGCCCAACTGATTCATGCCAGCCTCGAAGGACACTCGCGTCCTCGTCGAAGGCTTCTGGAACAAGAGCCCCAGCGTCTTACCAGAGAGCAGAGGGTGGGGAATCCCGCATCGTTGCTTCTCTTTCAGCAGGGCTGCGGACGTGAGCAACCGCTCCACCTCCGCCCTGCTGAGGGTAGCGATATCCAGAAGGTCTTTTTTACCAGCCTGTGCGTGTACCGTTCGTTTCGTCATGCCCGTCTTGTCCAATCGGCTCGAGTACGATTCACGCGGCCTGCTTGGGGAGAATTTGTCCGAGCGTCTCGAGCAATCGATCGATATCCGGCTGGCTGATAATCAACGGGGGGGCGAACCTCAGCACATGCTCGCTAGTCGCATTGATCAAAATACCGCGAGCCAAACATTCGCTCACGACGACCGTTGCATCTATGGTGAGCTCCATCCCCTGCAAAAGGCCGAGACCCCGCACCTCACGCACAACTCGGTGCCGTTCCTTACAGTCGGCTAACCCCTTGGCAAAATACTCACCCATCCGGCGCGCCTGGTCGAGCACCTGCCCTTCCAGCAACACACGGCACACAGCCAATCCCGCGGCGCAAGCCAAGGGATTGCCGCCAAATGTCGACGCATGGCTGCCGGGCGAAAAGGCCTGGGCCACGGAATCCGTCGCGAGACAGGCACCAATCGGCATGCCTCCGCCTAGCCCCTTCGCTAGGGTCATGACGTCAGGCTGAACCCCCAACTGCTCATACGCAAACAACGTTCCGGTCCGTCCCATCCCGGTCTGCACTTCATCAAAGATCAACAGCACGTCTCGTTTCGTGCAGAGGTCCCGCACCTGCCGCAAGTACTCACGGTTCGCGACATGGACACCCCCCTCACCCTGGATCGGCTCGAGCATGATCGCCGCGGTCTTGTTGGTCACGGCCTCTGTCAGCTCTTCGAAACTGTTGAAGGCCACATAACGGAAGCCCGGGGTCAACGGATCATAGCCCTTCTGAACCTTGTCTTGGCCAGTGGCTGTCAAGGTCGCCATCGTCCTGCCATGAAACGAGTTCTTCATCGTGACGATCTCGAAGCGCCCAGCGCCATACTTGTCATGCGAATAACGGCGGACCAACTTGATCGCCGCTTCATTCGCCTCGGCCCCACTGTTGCAGAAAAACGCCTTATGGGCGAACGAGTGGTCGACCAGCACCTGCGCCAGCCTAACTTGAGGTTCCGTGTAATAGAGATTCGAGGTGTGGATCAGCTGCGCCGCTTGGTCCTGGATGGCCCGAACCAGGTCAGGATGGCCATGTCCAAGGATGTTCACCGCAATCCCGCCCACGAAATCGAGGTACTCACGACCCTCAAAATCGTAGACCTTCGTCCCCCGTCCCTGCGCAATCGCGAGAGGTTGACGCGTATACGTCTGCATCAAATACCGTGCGGCGTCTTGCTTCAGCTCTTCTGTCGGCATGACAGACGTATCCCCTTGTAAAGTAAGGGAAGGTAGCATAGGCTTGACGATGGAAGCAACTTGAAATGGGGGGCCGAAGACGTGGCACCGCGTCGCGCTGCTTCTTTACCCAGATGACGCCGCCATTGTGATAGTCTCTGCCGGATGAAACCCTGCGCGCAGTGCCAACAACAAAATCACGAAAACGCAAAATTCTGCTATCAGTGCGGGAACTCGCTGGCTACCGCGCCTGAGGCTCCAATCGTCACAGCGGCAGCAGCAGCCCCTGCCCCTGCCGCCACGCCCATGGATGAAGCCCTCTGGCGTCAATTCATCGGCCCCCACGCCGATCGCTACCTGAAAGATTTCAAGAAGTTCGGGTTAGGGGCTGAACCGAAGTTCGTGCTGACGTGGAATTGGCCGGCCTTTCTCTACATTCCCTTCCTCTGGTTTCTCTACCGGAAAATGTATGTCTATGCGCTGGTCTACGCCCTCGGCCCCATACTTTCAGCCTACCTGACCGGCGACTACTTCACGAGTCTTGTTTGGAGCATCATGGCCGGAGCCACCGCGAACTATCTGTACTATTGGCATTGCCGCGAGCAGATCGGCGAGATCAAAAAGAACGCTTGGACTGATCCAATCAAGCAGGACGAGGCCTTGAATGAGGCTGGGGGCGTCCAACCCTACGTGATCTGGGTCGGAGTCGCTATATACATTTTCTTTGTCCTGACGATGATCAAGCTACTGCAGGACGGTCTACCGGACGGAGATCAGATGCCGACCAAACCGGCAGCGACGCGTACGACGAGTACCTAAGTGCCTCGCGCGCGCTCACACCTCCATTAAGCTCTACACAGACGCGTTCCGACAAGATGGTCAAAACGACTGTTCAGCAAGGTCGTACTAAAACAACTGCGCCTAAACGATGAATGCGGAATACTGAGGTCACGATCATTTCCTTGTTCATCACTCAACGCGCTCTCACTGGCAGACGTTTTCACCCTCCTGCTACCGGCGCTGCTGCCATCCGATCCACGCCTGAAACCACCCGAAATCCTTCTCGTATGCGGCAGCACCCGAATCAGAAGATTCCTGATTCTGCTCCAGCTGCGTGTAGGTACGCGGCCAGTTCTTCTGCCACCAAGACTTCAATTCATCCGGCGCATAGGCCTGACCGCTCGGCTGAAGGATGGCTGCCGCTGCACAAACTGGCGCAATTAGCTGCCAGTAGCGATCTTTGCCGAGGCCGAGGCTGCGAAAATGCTCGCGCAACAGGAATACGACCCAAAGTTCGGCGCTGTGCTTCTTGTTATGCTTGAACGGCTGGGTCTGCCGGAGGGGAACCGGATCGAACTGCTTGATGACCGAGGTATAATCCGGCCCTCCATAGCTCCCTGCCACCTCGGCAATCCCTTCCAACATCTTTCCTAGGTCGACCTCCGCGATCGGAGAAGGGACCGCTCCCCCTGTGAAAGCCAACTCTGCCAGAGGGTTCGGGGTGGTCAGCAATTCGATGAGTGGCTTGAGCTCTCGCAGGCGCACGGTGGCAGCCTTGAGAATCTGTTCTGATTCTAGCCAATAGTCAGGGTCATTCTTAGTGAGCCGCTCTCGACCCGACGGTGGAAGCACCGTCGGTACCCAGTAGCGCATGAGCACAAAGAGGAGATAATCAGCCTGTCCGCCGGACTGCGCGATCCGATCAAAGACACGGCCCGCTCTCATCCCTGTAAAGAAATCGCGGGCCCGGTCGGCGACCTGCAGCCGTTCACCAATTCCAGTCCACCACACTTCCAGTCTGGACCAGTTCATCTCGGGGGGTGGCGAAACAGTCATACTGGCAGTCTATCCTCTCTGGAGAAAATCAGGCGGAATGGTACTGCCCGTGCCAGGCGAAAGCAACCGCTTGACTTGATCGGCTGTTCCAGTATGCTTGCCGCCTGCTGCGAAATCTCTTTCGGTGCAAGAGGAATAGACCATGGCTCGATTAGTGCTGCTGCGTCACGGCGAATCACAATGGAATTTGGAAAACCGCTTCACGGGATGGGTTGATGTGCCCTTGACGTCGAAAGGAATCCAAGAAGCCAAGAATGCGGGAGAGAAACTCCGTGGCTTCACCTTCGATCGCGCCTTCACCTCTGTACTCGAACGGGCAAACGAAACGCTCCGGCTGGCGCTGGACGTAATCGGTCAACCGACGATCCCCATCGAGCGGGACAAGGCCCTCAATGAACGGATGTACGGCGACCTGCAGGGACTGAACAAGGCCGAGACCGCAAAGAAGTATGGTGAGGCACAAGTGAAGATCTGGCGACGGAGCTACGACGTGCCGCCGCCGGGTGGGGAAAGCCTGAAAGACACAGCGGAGCGGGTCCTGCCCTACTATGAACACACGATCAAGTCCTATCTCTTAAACGGGGGAACCATCCTCATTGCAGCCCATGGCAACAGTTTGCGGGCTCTCATCATGGAGCTGGAGCAGCTCACCCGCGAGCAAGTGCTAGAGTTGAATATTCCGACTGGCGCGCCGTTGCTTTATGAATTGGACGGAACAGGGAAGGTCGTCACGCACCGCTATCTCTAACCGGTCGCAGCGGGCCATAGAATCACCCGACGTCTTGCAGTAATTGCCCATACGTATCGACCGGCACAAAGTCGATCAATAGAGTCAGGAGGTTTTGCTGTTGCCCCTCTATGACCAGGTGGCGTTCCTCCATCAACTCAGCGGCGGCCGCACTCACTGCCAGGGGGCTCAATCCTTCCTCCACTAATCGTCCATACCGACCACGGCGCTCCTGCCATTCCGTGAGGTACGCAGTCCAAACAGCCGGCCCAACGGGATTGGTCTTGCCCCAGTCTACTTCCATCGTATTCAGGATAAAATCCGACAGCACTGCCTGATACTTCTGGAGAATATGCGCTTCAATAGAAGCAAATATCCAAAACAAGTTCAACGAAAGCACTTCTTGTGTCATCGCCTGAGCCTGTTCCGTCGTCGCGTCAATCCCATACTCCTCCAGCTGCTGAACGGAGGGACCAATCGGCATGGCAGCCATCAAGGCGAGGGCGGCTTGTTTTGGCGTCATGGCATGAGCAGACATATCCTTCTCCTTCGATCATCGAGAGGGCCAGAGAATACGCTATGGCCACCATCATCCTCAAGCGGCTTATCCTCACTCGCTCCCCGCCCTGAGAGGCGTCATAAGAACGAGGGCCGTCGCACACTCAGGTAAGGACCCAGTCCTCCAAAATATGACAGGCGAGGAGTCGGAGGCATGAGCAGAGGCTACAGGTAGAGCGTGCCATTACTTTAGTGAGATGCCAGCCAAGACCGATGTGAATCGACGCTTGTAGCAGATCCGCCCGCTGGATAATTGTCTTGCCCTATAAGGCCCCCGATTGATGATCGACAGGTACTCGGCAGACCACGTAGAATGCCAACTTATGTCTCCATCGGCAGGCCCCTTTCACCTCAACGGCGCCATCGAACAGTTGCAAACAAAACTGCTTCGCCACGTCGGCGAAACCATCAGAGACTATGGCCTGATTGAAGAGGGCGACAAGATCATGGTCTGCCTCTCGGGGGGAAAAGACAGTTACGCCCTGCTCGACTTCTTACTGGTCTTACAGCGGCGGGCACGGATTCATTTCGACCTAGTCGCGGTGAATCTGGATCAAAAGCAACCGGGATTCCCCGTGCATGTGCTCCCAGACTATCTCACGAAGATTGGAGTCCCCTTCCATATCGAAACGCAAGACACCTACGCCATCGTCAAGCGACTCATCCCGGAAGGACAGAAAACCTGCTCGCTCTGTTCGCGTCTCCGACGCGGCATCCTCTACAGCGTGGCCACCAAATTAGGGGCGACCAAGATCGCCCTAGGCCACCACCGAGATGACATTGTTGAAACGCTATTCCTGAACCTGTTCTATAACGGCAAACTCAAAACGATGCCGCCGAAACTGCGCTCAAAAGATGGCAACCATCTCGTCATTCGGCCGCTAGCCGCCGTGAGGGAGAGCGATCTGGCTCGCTATGCGGACCTGCGTGCGTTCCCCATTATTCCCTGTAACCTCTGTGGCTCACAAGAGAACCTCAAGCGGAAAGAGGTCAAAGAGTTTTTGCGCGAATGGGAGCAACGGTCACCGAGCTGCACGGACAGTATGTTTACAGCCCTCTCGAACGTGGTGCCACCGCTGCTCCTGGATCAGAGCCTGTTCGACTTCCTAGCGTTGCGCGTATCGAACCAAACGGAAGGGCAAGAGGATGCCTGGCTGGACGAGTGAACGGGCGCATGCGACAGGGCAGAATCGAAGAATCCCAACTTGCTACGACTTGAGTTTAGCCGTGAAGAACTTGCGGAACTTAGCCACCTTAGGTAGAACGACCGACATGCAATAGCCCTCGAAGGGGTGCTTTACAAAATATTCTTGATGGTACGGTTCGGCCTCATACCAGATCCCGGCCGACACCACTTCCGTCACAATGGGAGAGGGATAGATCTGCTCGTTCGTCATGGCCCCAATGACTTTATCCGCTACCTGCTGCTGCTCCGGGCTATGGTAGAAAATAGCGGAGCGATACTGCGTACCAGCATCATGCCCCTGCCGGTTGAGCGTCGTCGGATCATGGATCACGAACAACACCTCCAACAATTCGCGGTAACTGACGACATGAGGAGCGAAGGTGATGCGCACCGCCTCGGCATGGCCGGTTCTGCCACTGCAGACGGCCTCATAGGTCGGGCAATCCGTCTGACCACCGATGTAGCCAGACTCGACCGAAACCACGCCCTGCATCTGATCATAGACCGCTTCAAGACACCAGAAGCAACCACCTGCGACCGTAGCAATTTCATATTGAGTCTGCGCTGACGCGGCGGATTCCACCATACGAATAGATCTCACCTCCGGACTAAAATAATGGTGCGCTCGGAGGGACTTGAACCCCCAACCCCCGGATCCGAAGTCCGATGCTCTATCCAATTGAGCTACGGGCGCACACTATCTTCTCAGCATTTGTGCCCTGACTAGCACTTCAGCCTTTCCCCCCACATTTCTACGCATTTTCACCCACTAAGCTAGGCAGGGGTTTGAGCCAATAGCACTACTTTATCGCTTGCAGAGTAACCGTTATACCATCGACGACATTCCAAAGATATCGACGGCACCATTTCTGAACTATCTTTGGATAAATCTTGAACGAACGAACCACATGAAATTCAGTAGATTGTATTTTATATTCACACTTCATTCCATACGCGCGCGTTTCAAATGCCTGAAATGTGTATTCGGTAAAGAATCGGATATGCGTCGGGTCTGTGAACGCTCCACGGGACGTGTAATACGGAACCGAGATGATGACCGTGGCGCCGGGCTTGCACACTCGATAAATCTCCTCCATTAACTGGATAAAATTCCTCACGTGCTCTACGACATGGGCGCTATAAATCTTGTCAACGCAATTATCCCGGAGTGGAAGCGGCTGCTCGAGATCACACAACAGATCGACACCTGCTCGTGGAACAATATCGAAGCCAAATGATTCTGGAGCCTTGGACGGACCGGCACCCAGGTCGATGGCGACGTAGGGCGATCCTAGGGGAGTGGAATGGAGCACTATTATCTCTCCTTGCCTATTTGGAAAATCACGATAGCTATTGTCCCGTTACTAAAAATGTCCACCACCTTAACCCCAATTTACACCTTTCCCCACAACGTCTTTCCCTTAAATGATTTCTCTCTTACATAGCTACGGGCGCACATTTTTCAAATATAGATGCCTTCCCCAGATATCTATATCCTCGCATCAACTCACGCTATTTTATCTAGCTTATACACTAAATAGTATCAAGGTGTTACGCTGCATCTGCGCACTAATATAGCACTGCGCGGCGGGCGTATGCGACACGCTTATATTCAATAATTTATATTGTGACTAGTAAAAAGAATGCGAAATTGCCAAGGGGAACGGACGTAATGGGTCACAGTGTTCATCCTTGGCCAAATGAACTGAAAAAGCCCCCGCGCTCATAAAGAGCGCGGGGTGACACTAACCGAGGAGCAGACTTTTTCTAAAGCGGCGTCAGTTTCGTTGAAGGATGTAGATGGTGACGCCAAGCGCAACTAATCCAATGAGCCCCTTGTCGCCAAAAGCTGCGATCAACGCGATCACATTTTTCACGACATCGCCCGGCACGAATGGTGCTCCTGAACCGAACAACACTTGCAAAACAATCGAAAGTGCAAGCAACGCGATACCAATTCGAGTCAACCCAATTACGACCTCTTTTGCACCTGTGAGCCACTGCATAGCTGAACCTCCCTGTGTTGATGGTCAGATTGGCTTACTTTGCGTTGCGGTTGAACAAGTGAAGAATGATGGCGATGGCAATCAGCCCGACGACACCATTACTGCCCAATGAGCCGACTAGTTTGACCAAGTTCCCAGTAATATCTCCACCGAGAAACGGCACCGCTGATCCAAATAGGATTTGCATCACTACCCCGAGTGCGACCAAAAGGAGTCCCATTTCGACGATACGATCCACCCACCCCTTCACCTTCCCAAATATCTCTTCCATTATTCTCTCCCTCTTTTAATAGTTACACCACGTTGAGCCTGCTTCCATCCTCTACGTTGCGCGACGCCTCCTCCAGGGCATTGCACGAACTTCATGCAAACAAAACACGGCTTCACTTTATTGCCTGCACCCTAAACAGTCGACGTTCCGTCTCCCCATTACGCCCATAACGATTGCAACGAGGAAGGCTAGATGGGGCTACGCCAATGACCACACTTCTCAGGTGATGGAGATGCCCTGCCTTTAAACGATTGAGCAGGGCCCTCAAACTCCTGACGCCAGCCACCATTCGTTGAGGCACGAAAAGTCGAGCTAGCGAAAAACGATTTTGTTAACCGTCATTTATTGCTTACGCACCACTGCCCTTGGGCATGCCAGCCGCTTGGGCAGGCACCCGACTTTGGGACAATTGGCTTGGAATTTGGAGAATTAGCGACGCAGTAGTTACCGTTCTTATGGTAGCCGCTGGGGCACGTCATACTGGCAGCA
>OFRL01000753.1_pt1 | contig 13092 bp, 10 predicted proteins | sample 1543121 | NCBI WGS metagenome assembly OFRL01 (sample SAMN07774228, study PRJEB24372) | wastewater metagenome | isolation source: Lake Maggiore Cannobio | place: Italy: Cannobio | collected 2016-01
TTAGGTAAACCAGCGCGCTCCATTACATCCACGATGTACATCGCAGTTAATGGAGTTTCAGTTGCTGGTTTTAAAATCATGGTGCAACCAGCAGCAACTGCCGGTCCAATCTTTCGAGTTGCCATACCTGCTGGAAAATTCCAAGGCGTAATAAGAATAGAAAGACCAATTGGTTGGTGTGTAACAAGAATTCGCTTGTCTCCCGATGGTGATTTGCGGAAATCCCCTGGTGTGCGAACTGTCTCTTCAGCAAACCAACGGAAAAACTCAGCTGCATATGCCGCTTCACCGCGAGCATCCGGCATCGCTTTTCCATTTTCGCGAGAAATCAAAGTAGCAATCGCTTCAATTTCACCAGTCATAATTTCAAATGCTTTGCGCAAAATCTCAGAGCGATATCGCGGAGCAGTCTTTGCCCAGGATTCTGCTGCTGCATCGGCGGCAGCGATAGCGGCTTCGCACTGCGCATCAGAGGCCAAAGAAACTTCGGCAATTACTGAGTTATCACTTGGATCATGGACGGCTACCTTGCTAGCGCCCTCAACCCACTGGCCATCGATATATAACTGTGTATGCATAGGTGAAGCATACGCTTTAGGCTTAAAACAGTGAAGATTGTGCGGGCTGAGGTAGAGTGATGCTCATTAAGTTGCATTAATTGCAATTGAAAGAGGAGTTATAAGTGCCTAAGTCGTGGACCGATGATGCGCAGGCCCCAGAAGTTCTTAAAGACCATGCTCATCTCAAAGACTCCTTTTTCTACACAATCAAGCGTCGGCTGTTAGGTAATCCTCTTAACCGTCACTCACTTAACCATCAGCGCCTTAGTAAGCGCTATGGATTAGGAATTTTATCTAGTGACTGTATTTCATCATCGGCATATGGTTCAGAGCAGATTCTTATCGCGCTTCTTCCTGCATTTGGTTTAGCTGCATTTGCGATTTTGATGCCAATGACTGCAATTGTTTTAGTAATTCTTCTTGTTATTACTTTGTCTTACCGAGATGTCATCAATGTTTATACAAAAGTCGGTGGGGCATACATAGTTTCGCGAGATAACTTTGGGCCAGTAGTTGCACAAATTGCAGCTGTTGCGCTGATGCTCGATTACATCGTGACAATCGCCATTCAATCTGCTGCAGGTGTTGCGGCTATCATTTCTACTTTCCCGTCCCTCCACGATTTCAAGATTCCAATGATTTTGGTTGTCATCATCTTGTTAACATATGGAAATCTGCGGGGCGTTAAAGAGGCTGGTAAGGCCTTTGCACTTCCAACTTATTTCTTTGTTGGTTGCATGTTTATTGTTTTCTCTGTTGGGCTATACAAGCAGTTCAATGGCACTTTAATTCAGTTGAGCGTTGAACAACCTGGTGCAATTGAAATTGGCCAAGAGCAAGGTCTTCTCACATTCGCAGCCATCTTTATCCTGCTTCGTGCTTTTGCTAATGGTGGCTCATCTCTTACAGGCCTTGAAGCCATATCGGATGGAGTTGCCCTATTTAAGACTCCAGAACATGTAAATGCACGTAGAACTTTGTACATCATGAGCACATTGCTAGGAACTTTGGTTCTTGGTGTTTCTTGGTTTGCCCATAAAATCCACGCTATTCCATATGAATCTGAAACTCCAACAGTTATCTCTCAGATCGCCAAAGCAATTATGGGTGATGGGGCTGTTGGTCAGATTATGTTCGTGATGGTTCAGCTGGCAACGATGCTTATTCTCTTTGCTGGAGCTAATACGACCTATAGCGCCTTCCCATTGCTTTGCAACTTCGTTGCATCTGATGGTTATCTACCTCGCCAATTAACAAAGCGTGGTCATCGCCTTGCGTTCTCTAACGGAATCTTGCTTCTAGCCGGTGGTGGAATTTTCTTAGTTCTCATCACTGCTGGCTCAGTTGAGCACTTAGTTGCTTTCTACGCACTGGGTGTGTTCACAGGATTTACTTTGGCTGGTTTTGGAATGACTCGCCACGCGTTGCGCAACAAAACAGGACAATGGCGCGCAAAAGTATTTATCAATGGGCTTGCGGGATCGATTTCGCTAGTTGTTGTAATTATTTTCTCAGTTGTTAAATTCACACAAGGTGCTTGGCTTGTTCTTGTAACAGCTCCAATTTTGGTTGTGGCTTTTCTGCGTCTACGTCGTCAGTACGACCGTGAACAAGAAGCACTTTCAGTTAAGCGCCATCAAGAGCGTGCAACTTCAATTGCTCGCCATGACGTAACAATCTTGGTAGATAGCGTTGATATTGCAACTGTTGGTGCCATTCGTTATGCACGCAGCCTTAAGCCACGCAATTTAACTGCAGTTCACTTTGTTATTGATGATCGCCGAGCTGAGCAAATTCAAAAAGCTTGGGCTAAATCAGATGCACTAGATGATGTAACACTTGAATTAATTGATTGCCCTGATCGTCGACTTGCAAATGCAGCATTAGATTATGCAATTCGTATGACTGAAAAACCAGATGTTGAGTTAACTCTCTTACTTCCACGTCGTGCTTATTCAGGATTCTTAGGTCGTTTACTGCATGATCAAACTGCAGAAGAAATTGCTGCACCAATTTCACAGCTTCCACGCGTTGTTGCAACAATTGTCCCTTTCGATGTTGCGCGTATAACTTCTGGTGCACCAATTGAAGTGCGACAGCCGCAAGAAGTTATGAAGGTAGCAAAGCAATCAAGGCCAACTCCCAAGACCAATGCACCAATCAATGTTGAACCTGTGAGCCATTACGCAGAAAACGTCATGAAAATCGGTGAGATTCAATGGAGAAAGCGCGCTCAAGTTCAAGGCCGAGTGACATCAATTAAGACTGCTCCTCGCGGTTCTGCGCCAGCCCTACAAGTTGAAATCTGGGATGAAACTGGCGGAGTCTCATTGCAGTTCTTAGGTCGCCGAGAAATCGCAGGTCTAGAAGTTGGTTCACAGATGCGTGCCGAAGGCATGGTTGGTGAAGATGAAGGATCTATGGTGATTCTTAATCCTTCTTACGAACTCCTTGTATAAATTCTTTTAACATCGCTGAGCACTCTTCTTCAAGCACTCCACCACGCACTTCTAGCTTATTAAGAGCGCGAGGATCTCGAATAACGTCCCAAACAGAGCCAACAGCACCGCCCTTTTCATCCCATGCTCCAAAAATTAATGTGGAGATTCGAGATTGTGCAATAGCACCAGCACACATAGGACAAGGTTCAAGTGTCACAACAATTGTGTGATCTTCTAAGCGCCATTGTCCCAATGCTTGTGCAGCTTTTCGAATAGCAACAATTTCTGCATGTGCAGTTGGATCATTATTTAATTCGCGCTCGTTATGCCCAGTTGCAACTATTTCACCCGAGCTATTAACAATCACAGCACCGACTGGAACATCTCCACTGGCACTGGCTTGTTGCGCAACAGCTAAAGCTGCGCGCATTAAATCTTTATCGTTCACAGTTCTAATAACTCTGCAAACTGATCGCCAAATCCTAATCGATTAGCAATCGCTTCAAGTTGTTCATCAGGAAATAACTCTGCATCATCACAGAGCGCTGAAATCTCCATGCCATTCATTCCAAGATCTGCAAGGATTTCTAACTGTCCAATTGGAGATGATTCATCATCATCTTCTGGAAGTGGGATGTCTGCAATCTCTAATAACTCTTCAGCAACTTCGTAATCTAGCGCTGCAGTTGCATCACTCAGGAATAGTGAAATGTGAGCGCCTAGAACACGAATTAAAATAAAGAACTCTTCATCAATTGAAATAAGTGCAATAGAACCGCCATTTGTTTGTTGTGCCTTAAGCCTTGAAATTATTTGGCCAATATCATTTGGATCTGGAAGTATCCCTAAAGTCCAACGTCCGTCTTCATGCCATGCAGCTACGGCTATATCTAACTCATTTGTGACACTGATTACTTTTGGCGCATCTTCGGCTAAAACGTCAAACTCTTCGATGTCTTCTACGAGGTCATCATCGAAATCGGCCATGCTCAGATGATTCCACTCATTGGAAAGGATTGAAAGCCCTGTAAGGTAATGCCTATGAAAGTTCACGTTGCCAATCACCCGCTTATTGCCCACAAATTGACGGTTTTGCGCGATGAACGTACTGATTCCCCAACATTTCGTCGTTTGGTAGAAGAGCTCGTAACACTTCTGGCTTATGAAGCCACCCGTGAAATTCGCACACACACTGTTGAGATAACAACTCCAGTTACTAAGACTAAGGGCCTAAAAATGGCCGAGCCTCGTCCAGTAGTAGTTCCTATTTTGCGTGCAGGCCTTGGAATGCTGGAAGGCATGAGCAAATTAATGCCAAATGCTGAAGTTGGTTTCCTTGGCATGGTCCGCGATGAAAAAACTTTAAAGGCAAGCACATACGCAAATCGTTTACCTGAAGATCTATCTGGCCGCCATGTATTTGTTTTAGATCCCATGCTTGCAACTGGTGGAACTTTAATTGCAGCCTTTCATTATCTACTTGACCTTGGTGCAACTGAGATCACAGCAATTTGTATCTTGTCAGCACCTGAAGGTGTGAAAGCTGTAGAGGACGAGTTCTCTGGAAGTAAAGTGCCAATCAATATTGTTACTGGTGCCCTCGATGAAAAACTTAACGAACATGGTTATATCGTCCCAGGACTTGGCGATGCCGGTGATCGTTTATACGGAGTCGTATAAATGGCTACCACTTCCCCCGGATATGGAATCACTATCCGTGTTGAGGGCTCGCCTTCTGCTCAACCTGTAGCACTTGCTACTTCTGTTATTACCGCAGCCGGTGCAACTATTACCGCACTCGATGTTGTTGAATCTCTGTTAGAAAAAGTTGTTTTAGATATTACGTGTGACACCATCGATTCAGACCACGCTGATCAAATTGCAATTGCACTTGCAAAAAATCCTGAACTTACAGTTCGCAAAGTAAGTGACCGAACATTCCTGCTCCACCTTGGTGGAAAGATTGAAATTCAATCTAAAGTTCCATTAAAGACCCGTGATGATCTCTCTCGCGCTTACACACCAGGTGTTGCACGTATTTGTCAGGCAATCGTTGCTGACCCAGCAGATGCTCGCCGCTTAACTATTAAGCGCAATACCGTGGCAGTTGTTACTGATGGATCAGCAGTACTAGGCCTTGGAAACATCGGCCCAGCAGCAGCACTTCCTGTGATGGAAGGTAAAGCTGCGCTCTTTAAGCGCTTTGCAGATGTTGATGCATGGCCGGTCTGCCTAGACACACAAGATGTAGATGAAATTGTTCGCACAGTTCAGTTAATCGCACCTGTCTATGGCGGAATCAATCTAGAAGATATCTCTGCTCCTCGTTGCTTTGAGGTTGAGCGCCGACTACGTGAGCTACTTGATATTCCTGTTTTCCATGATGATCAACATGGAACTGCCATTGTTGTTCTAGCTGCGCTTCGAAATGCACTAAAATTTGTTAAGAAAGATCTTAGTTCAGTCAAAATTGTGTTAAGTGGTGTTGGAGCTGCAGGAAATGCCATTGCTCGTTTGCTCACACTCAGCGGAGCTAAAAACATTATTGGTTTCAACCACCACGGTGTAATCCATAGTGGGATGAAATCTAAAGATTCAATGCAACAGTGGTTTATTGATAACAGCAATCCACATAACTTTATTGGCACAATGCCAGAAGCACTCGTTGGTGCAGACGTCTTTATCGGAGTGAGCGCTCCGAATATTCTCAAAGAAGCTGACATCGCAACTATGGCAAAGGCTTCAATTATCTTTGCACTTGCTAACCCAGACCCTGAGGTTGACCCTGTTCTGGCACGCAAATATGCAACCGTTGTTGCCACAGGTCGCAGTGATCAACCAAATCAAATTAATAACGTTTTGGCATTTCCTGGAATCTTCCGCGGATTACTCGATGCCAATGCCAATAAAATCACTGATCAATTATTAGTCGCAGCGGCCGAAGCTATTGCTGACTGTGTCTCTCCTGAGCAGCTCAATGCCTCATTTATTGTGCCCAGCGTCTTTGATCCAAATGTGACTAAAGCTGTAGCTGCGGCGGTTAAGAAGTCAGTGTGATTGAACTAGCTGCATCATTTGATGCTCAACTATCTAGCCTTGCACCATATTTGATCTACTTAATTGTTGGGGCAATTGTTTTTTTCGAAACCGGTGTTTTATTTGCCTTTTTCCTACCTGGTGATTCAATCCTATTTAGCGCAGGATTGGTTGCAGCAGCTCACGGTGAAGTAAATATCGTCATTCTTGTAACCGTCATCTTTATCGCAGCCTTTTTTGGGGATCAAATAGGTTTTGTTTTAGGTCGTTTAGTGGGTCGCCCATATCTTGAACGACATAACTCCCCACGCATGCAAAAGATGATTGCCCGCTCTGAGCGCTTCTATGAACAAACAGGGTGGTGGGCAGTAGTAGCTGCACGCTTCTTCCCATGGATTCGCACCTTTGTGCCACCTATTGCCGGTGCATCGAAGATGAATTACTACAAATTCTTATCAGCTAACGCACTTGGCGCCTTGCTGTGGGGTGTTGGAATAACTCTTGCTGGATATTACGCAGCTTCATTGCCTTGGGTTAAAACTTGGTCTTATGCAATTGCAGCTTTCTTTATTACAGCCTCTTTGGTTTCTGCACTCGTGAACTACTTACGCCACCGGCGATAACACCTAAGTACGTCATAACAATTCCAGTTACAAGATAAGCACTTATATTCACACCATTGGTTGGTGATATCAAGTCAATTACTAATGATCCGACTAGTTGCCCGCCAACACTAAAGAGCGTGAAAGTTAAAACCCCTAGGTGTTGCACAATTGTTGATGTGAAAGCAATATAAATGACACCAATAGTTCCACCGGTGTAGATCCACCATGGACCCATAGGCAGTGGAACCAATTCGATTTTACCGATAAGAACTCCGCCAAGAATGAGAATGACAAGTAGTGATGTTCCTGTGATGAAGTTAAGAAGTGATGTGGTGAAGCTTTGGTGTGAATGCTCATTTATCTGACCATTAAGTGCCCGCTGCACACCCACTACAGCTCCGGCTATACAGCCAAGCACCACAGCAAAAAGTGAAAGATTCTTGGCATCAATACGATCAAAGACTGAAACAAAGACTGCTAGAACAGTTAGTACTGCTGCTGCCACACGGCGTCTAGAAATCAGCTTTTTCCCACCGCCGGTAAGGCCAATTCGATCCACAACTAAGGACATTGCTGTTTGACCTGCAATTGATGCTACTGAATAGATTGCAACACCAATGAGCGGAACTATATGCGTTTGAATTGCAACAAAACCTCCGCCTAAAGCCCCAGCAAGTAATTTCCATCGTGCAATTTCTTTGTTGGCAACAGCACTACGTAGATTCCTTATGCCTTCCTTTATTGCTGGATTAAAGGCGGCAATCACCGCAATAATGATTAATCCTGATCCAAAAGAAACTAATGCAGCTTCTAAACCATTATTGAGCCGATGCGAGAGTTCTCCATTTGCACGCGCCTGCAAGGCAATCATTAAGCCTGAAAGTGCGGCTAATAAATCTAAACGCATCTATTGATGCGTGCCAGTGAATTCTCGCTTGTCAGCGATCCAATCCATGAGAGCAAACAAAACACCAGAGGCGACAAATGTAAGGTGAATGGCGATTCGCCATTTAGTTCCACCACCGACTTCGTCTTGACCAGAAAGTTCAATAAAGTCTTTAAGTAGTTCAATTACTGAAATCGCTACTAATGAACCAATTAACTTAATTTTCAAACCGCTAAAGTCAATTGTTCCCATCCAGTGTGGACGATCTTTTGATTCAGATGCAACATCGATGCGGGAAACAAAGTTTTCATACCCGGCAAAGATAACCATCAAAATAAGGTTGGCAAGCAACGTTAAATCCAAAAGTGCGAGTAAATCCAAGGTAAAGCTCTGGGGTGTTGCATCTCCGATTTTTTCTGCCAAATGTATAAATTCAATGACAAAGCGGTATCCCAAGAGAGCTAGTGCGCCAACTAACCCCAAATAGAGGGGGGCAAGCAGAAAACGAGAACGAAAGAGGATTGATTCAACTACATGCGATATTTGACTCATGTGGAGGATTTTAACTTATCCTTCTAGTAAAACTGTGACCTGAAGCCATTCTTCCTCGAGTCTATTTTTCTCCACCCTCAACTGTGCTAATTCATTGGTAATTTCATTCAAACGCCCAGCATCAAATGATGCGCCTTCCTGTTCACCTTCAAGTTCTGCTATCCGCGAATCCGCTTTTTCCATCTGTCGCTCCAGACGAACCTTGTCTTTCTTAAGTTGGCGTTCTTCAGCCGCACTCGAAGTTTTCTTCTCTTTAGGTGTGCTGACATCGGGCTGTAAGGCTTCATGGCGAAGTTCAAGATATTCATCCACGCCCCTTGGAAGATCTCTCACATTCTTATCCCCCAACAAACCAACAAAGCGATCACACACACGTTCTAAGAAATACCTATCGTGTGAAATAACAATCAAGGTTCCGCCATAGCCATCGAGCAAATCCTCTAACTCAGTCAGAGTTTCAATATCAAAGTCATTTGTTGGCTCATCAAGTAACAAAACATTGGGACTATCCATCAGTAAACGCGTGAGCTGCAGGCGTCGTTTTTCACCACCAGATAGGTCGCCCACGGGAGTCCATTGTGATTCTCTATCAAAACCTAAGCGCTCACAGAGTTGTGAAGCGGATAGTTCTCGTCCTCCACCGATTTCAACACGGTTAGCAACTTTTTCAACTGCTTCTAATACTCGCCACGTAGGGTCTAACTCATCTAGGTGTTGTGTGAGGAATGCAGCTTTAACAGTAATTCCAGTTACAAGTTTTCCTGCCGTTGGTTGGATTTCACCCACCAGAGTTTTCATGAGCGTTGTTTTACCAGCGCCATTAATGCCCACAACGCCAATGCGATCTCCTGGACCAACATTCCAATACAAATCATTAATTAATTCATTATCCCCAAGTTTGACCTGAACATGGTGGGCCTCATAAACAGTTTTACCTAAACGGTTGAGAGCAAACTTAAGAAGTTCGCCTTGGTTGCGTGGCTCGGGCTCACCTGCAATTAATACATTTGCCGCATCGACTCGAAACTTTGGCTTTACTGTTTGCGCAGGTGCTCCCCGGCGCAGCCATGCAAGCTCTTTTTTGATCAACATATTACGGCGCTGATCCATAACTGATGATTGGCGGGCTCGCTCTGCTTTTGCTAATACAAATGCACTATAGCCACCGTCATATTCTTCAACTTTTCCGCCAACTACTTCCCATGTGCGATCGGTGACAGCATCTAAGAACCAGCGATCGTGCGTGATAACTGTTACTGCTAGAGATTTTCGATTGTTTAAATACTGTGCCAACCAGGCAACACCCTCAACATCTAAATGATTTGTTGGCTCATCTAGCAAAATTAAATCAAGTTCGTTGATGAGCAGCTTGGCTAAACCCACACGTCTGCACTCACCACCAGATAACTGCCCAAATTTGCGATCAAAAATATGATCATCGAAAGAACCAAAGAGTCCAGTGAAAACTTCGCGGATATTTGGCTCACTCGCCCATTCATGTTTTGCGGTGTCCCCTAATACAACTTCGCCCACAGTGCTCTCAGGATTTGCTGAATCCACTTGAGATAGCAGACCAATGCGTGCTGAGTTTGATTTAGTAACACGGCCAGAATCTGGTGTTTCAGCACCTGCAATAATCTTCATGAGAGTTGATTTTCCTGAGCCATTTCGGCCAACAATGCCGATGCGATCGCCCTCAGAAACACCTAAAGAGACCCCTATTAAAAGCTCTTTAATATCAAAGGCCTTTGAGACCTCTTCGATATTTACAACATTGCGCGCCATGATGGGAGAGCGTACCTTTCCTTCATGAACGTTACTGACCGCGCGTACGCCTTAGAGCTAGATAAAAACGATCCACTGGCTCATTTCAAATCACAATTTGTGATCGCAGACCCTGAGATGTGTTATTTAGATGGAAATTCTTTAGGTCGTCTTCCAAAAGAGACTATTTCTGCCGTAAATAATCTCATGACTGAGTGGGGCGCTGAAGTTGTCACTGGCTGGGGCCATTGGGTTGATGAAGCTCAACCAACAGGAGATTTGTTAGGTCAAGCAGCCTTAGGCGCTGGCCCTGGACAAATTCTTGTCTGTGACACAACATCAGTTAACTTTTATCAACTCTGTCTCGCAGCGGTGCATGCACGACCTGGGCGCAAAACAATCATTACAGATGCAGCAAACTTTCCAACAGATCGATACATCCTTGATGGAATTGCTAAGCAGTTCGGCTTAAAACTTGTCCTGATTCAAAATGAGGACCCTGCAGTTGCAACACATGAGCGAATCACAACCCAAATTCTTGCGCCATTCCTTAATGATGATGTTGCGCTAGTAACGCTACAAGTTATTCAATATCGCTCAGGTGCTAGAACTGATATGAAATCAATTACCGATCAAGTACGCGCCATTGGCGGATTAGTTGTCTGGGATGCCAGCCATGCAGTTGGTGCAATTGAATTGAATTTGGATGCCAATGGTGTGGATCTTTGCGTTGGTTGCACCTATAAATATGGAAACTCAGGTCCAGGTTCTCCCGCTTGGTTCTATGTGAGTAAGAAGATTCAAAAAGAATTGCAAGTTCCTATCCAGGGTTGGTTTGCTCAAGAGGCTCAATTTGAAATGGGACCAGTCTTTGAGCGAGCTCAAAACATCCGTGGTTTCCAGATTGCTAGTCCGTCTCTGATGGGAATTCGTTGTGTGAAGAGTTCGTTTTCAATGATTAAAGAGGCTGGCATAGATGCAATTGCACAAAAGGCCGCAGTTGGCACACAGATGATGATTGATCTGTATGACGCCTGGTTAGCTCCACTTGGATTTGTACTCAATACTTCAAGAGATCCAAAAGAGCGCGGTGGGCATATTTCATTAGTGCACCCAGATGCAGCTCAGATATGTGTTGCTATGCGCGAGATTTCTAATGTAATTCCTGACTACCGCACGCCTAATTCAATCCGTTTGGCTATCTCACCACTTCCAACATCCTTTGTTGAAGTGTGGGATGGATTTGCTCGTACGCGTGAGCTAGTGGCATCTGGCCAATATAAAACAATCAAAGAGGGCGGTTCACGAGTCACATGAGCGAAAACTTCGATTCAGCACTGACATACACATCTTATTTAGCCGTTGATGAACTCCTGGGTTTGCAACGTCCACTCTCGCAAGGACCAGAGCATGATGAAATGCTTTTTATCATCATTCACCAAACCTATGAACTCTGGTTCAAACAACTCATCCATGAATTCACAGAAGCCCAGCGTGCTATGGAATCAGGTGATACTCATTATTCTCTAGCGATTTTGGGACGTATCCGCACAATTCTAAAAGTCTGTGTAACACAGATTGATATCTTAGAAACTATGACGCCATTACAGTTCAATGCATTCCGTTCATATCTTTCATCGTCAAGTGGTTTCCAATCCGCACAGTTTAGAAAAGTAGAAGCTCTGCTTGGCCGTCGTGATACTAAAATGGCCGGGCACCTTCCGCCTGCAATTCAAGCCGAGATTGCGCTCATTACTGCAGGTAATTCAGTCTGGGATTCAGCTTTGGCTTACTTAGCAAAGCGCGGACATGCAATTCCAACCGATGTATTAGAGCGTGATCGCTCTTTGCCTTATGAAGCTAATTTGCCTGTGCAGGATGTATTACTGGAAGTTCATACTAAAGATCCAGAGAGTGCAATGATTTGTGAGCGCTTAGTTGATATTGATGAGGGTATGCAGGAGTGGCGCTATCGACACGTAAAGATGGTGGAGCGAACCATTGGCCGAAAGTCGGGAACGGGTGGCTCTACCGGTGTGGAATATCTCGCCGCAAGCCTGCGACGTTCGCTCTTCCCAGACCTTTGGGCCATTCGCGACCGAATGTAGTTGGAGCGATCAGGTCACCGTCTGCTTCGAAGCAAACTCTGGGGTACGCCATGCGTCGGTTCGAAGGATCTCGGCGAACGTCGCTACCGCGCGATCAATGTCGGCAAAGCTCACATAGAGCGGCGAGAAGCCGAAGCGCAGGATGTTTGGCGTACGGAAATCTCCGATGACTCCGCGGCTGATCAGCGCCTGCATGATCGGATAGCCGCTCTCGTGCGCAAAGGAGACCTGTCCGCCGCGTAGCTGGCCCTCCCGTGGTGAGATGAGGGTGAGGCCATAGCCCTTGCACTCCGCCTCAACTCGCTCAATAAAGCGAGAGGTTTGAGCCATCGACTTGCGGCGAATCTCGGACATTGAGACCCCCTCCCACATCTTCAGAGACTCATCGAGTGCCGCCAGACTGAGCACCTGCTGCGTGCCCGTGATGAAGCGCCGAATGCCAGGAGCCGGCTCATAGTCGGGCACGAATGCGAACGGGCTCTTATGGCCAAGCCAGCCCTCGAGTGGCTGCCGTACCTGCTCAATCAGCGCCGGTGCAACCCAGGTGTACGAGGGTGCGCCTGGCCCACCATTGAGATACTTGTATCCGCAGCCGATCGCAAAGTCGGCGCCGTCGCGAGCGATATCAAGCTCAAGGACTCCAGTGGAGTGCGAGAGATCCCACACCGTCAGCGCACCAGCAGCGTGGGCCGTGGCACTCAGTTCGCGCATGTCACGGATCCGTCCGGTTCGATAATCCACGTGCGTCAACATCAAGACCCCTGCCCCATCAAGCACCGTCTCCGGGCTGACTGACTCGTTCCAGAAGCGCACCTCCACATTGGGGAGTAGTTGGCGTAGGCCCTCCAAGATGTACAAATCGGTTGGGAAGTTCTCGCGCTCAGTGACAACAACCTGCCGGTCGCCGCGTAGACGCAACGCGGCGGCCAGCACGCGGAAGAGCGAGACGGACGTAGATTCACCAACTACCACCTCTCCCTTGCCGACACCGAGAAGTGGGGCGATCCGATCGCCAACGCTAAGTGGCAGGTTGTACCAATCAGACTCGTTCCAACTGCGGATGAGCCGCTCGCCCCACTGCCGGTCAATCACGTTGGCGACGCGCTCATGCACACCGATAGGCAGCGCCCCCAGAGAATT
>OFRL01000756.1_pt1 | contig 12981 bp, 14 predicted proteins | sample 1543121 | NCBI WGS metagenome assembly OFRL01 (sample SAMN07774228, study PRJEB24372) | wastewater metagenome | isolation source: Lake Maggiore Cannobio | place: Italy: Cannobio | collected 2016-01
GTTGATTATCCAAAAGAAGTGCCGATGATTACGTTGGCGACTGCACACCCCGCGAAGTTTCCTGATGCGGTGCGGCGTGCGACGGGTGAAACACCGAAGTTGCCAGAGCATCTGGCTGACTTGATGAGCCGACCCGAGCGAAGTGTTTCGTTGCCGAATGACCTGAAGGCTGTGCAGGCTTTTGTTGCTGGTTGTCGCAACTAAAAATTGCCTGTTGCCAACGAGTTGATTTTCGGCTAGAGTTGTCTTGCTCGGGTTCCCGAGCGAGTCCCCGCCTTTTCTTGGCAGACGCATTTCAACGCAAACTGATCTGTGCCCCTGCATATTGGCAATGAGCGGCAAATTGGGCGGCAATTAAATTAGTTGCCCTGAAAGTAGGCATTGTGGCTAGTGGAGCCCTCGAACAATCGGCCCTTGAAGCAAAGGATCGCGACCAACTTCTTGCAATCGCGAAAGCACTTGGCGTTAAGTCGGCTGCGCGTGCAAAAAAAGAAGAGATCATCGACATGATTCTTGAGCAGACTGCTCCGGCACCTGCTGTTGCGCCAGCAAAATCGGCGCCAGCAAAATCGCCAACTAGCAATTCTGTACCAGCAGCCAAATCTGCAGCACCGGCACTTGGTGCAGACGGTCAGTCGTTATCAGAATGGGAAATCGAACTTGCTGAGCACGAAGGAACACCGATTGCTCCAGATGCTCGTCGTCGAACTGAACAAACTGAACCTCGCAGTGATAATCGTGACAATCGTGATAACCGAAATAATTCTCCACGCAACGATAATCGCGACAATCGTGATAACCGAAACAATTCTCCACGCAATTACAACGATCAAGATGGTGGCAACCGCAACCGCAATCGCAATCGTCGTCGTCGCAGCCCTGGTGGGTTTCGCAACACTCGTGAAGACGGTCCGCAAGGCGCAGATCGTTATGAATCAAATGAAGTTCAAGAATCAAATGAACCGATCAATAACGATCCGATTGAAATATCTGGCTATTTAGACCTTCGTGACGAGGGCTACGGCTTTTTACGAGTTAACGGTTATTTGGCTTCGCAAGGTGATGCTTACGTCTCGGTTCGCTTAACTCGACAATTTAATCTACGTAAAGGCGACCACGTCACAGGAATGTCACGACCTGCTGGTCGAAACGAAAAAAATCCAGGGATGTTAGATATTCGTACGATCAACGGCATTGATATCGAAAAAATGAAACCGCGTCCGAAGTTCGAAGACCTCACACCATTGTTTCCAGATGAAAAACTAGAACTTTCGAGTGCGAGTGATCCAACAAATATGACGGCGCGAATTATCGACCTGATCTCTCCGATCGGCAAAGGTCAACGCGGAATTATCGTTTCGCCACCAAAGGCTGGCAAGACAACGGTGATGAAGACGATCGCCACTTCGATTGAAAAAAATTATCCAGAAGTGAAACTGATTGTTCTACTAATTGACGAACGACCAGAAGAAGTAACCGATATGCGTCGAACAGTCAAGGGCGAAGTCGTTTCTTCAACTTTTGACAGACCATCAGAAGAACACACTCATGTTGCTGAACTTGTTATTGAAAAAGCAAAGCGCATGGTCGAAATGGGTCAAGACGTCGTAATTATTTTGGACGGAATCACTCGTTTGTCTCGCGCCTACAACCTTGCAGCACCTACAACTGGACGCGTTATGTCTGGTGGTATTGATGCCGGTGCGTTGTATCCACCAAAGAAGTTTTTTGGTGCGGCCCGCAACATCGAAGAAGGTGGAAGTCTTACGATTTTGGCAACGGCTCTTGTTGAAACAAACAGCCGAATGGACGATGCGATTTTCGAGGAGTTCAAGGGAACTGGCAACATGGAGCTTCGTCTTGATCGCAAACTTGCAGAGCGACGAATTTATCCAGCGATTGATGTTGATGCGTCTAGTACTCGTCACGAAGAATTGTTGTTCAACCGTCAACAGTTGCAAATGGTCTGGAAGTTGCGTCGCGTGTTGAGTGGTCTTGCCGCAGAAGGCAGCGCCGCACCTGGTCTTGAATTGCTGATTGATCGTTTGAAGACATTCAAGAACAACGACGAGTTCCTCGCGGAAATCGCCAAACAACCGACGTCTTAAGTTCTCGTTGCGTCATGTTGACGAACGATAGTCACGTTTTTCGCTTGGCAAATGCACATCTGCGTGCACTCATTTCGGCGCAGATTGTTGATCTTGAGTCAGATTTCGAAATTGTTGAGTTCGGCTCAGCTGTTGGTGCGGTCGTCAACGGCACTGCATGGGCCTTGTTGACTGATCGTCACGACCGAGGGCTTGGGCCAGCAATGATCTGGGCTCTTGGCAATGGCGCTACAGAATTAAAAGTTTTTACACAGTTCAACGCCGGTGACCTTGCCCGCCGTGCAAGTTTTTTTAATTTCAAAACCGAAATTTTCGAAATCACCAAAGATATTGCTACGAGTGCCGAGATTACTTTGCCGACTGTTATCAAAGTTGTAGAAGTTACTGCAGCTGACGAATTGTTTGCAGAGTTCATAAAAAGTTCAGGAGCAGATCTAACACGTGAGCATGGAGTTTTGGCTGGTGAAGTTTGTGGTCTCGAAGTTTGTCGAGTCGTTCACGATGTCTCTGACACTGGTCTTGACGAATCGATTCTTGAAATTGGTGTAGGTTCACATGACCGTGAAATGTTTAAAATGCTGCACGGTCGAACTGCAACTCTCGAGTCGTTGCGCAAAGTTGTCGTTGATGTGTCATCTAAGCGTGTTGCTGGCTTGATCCCTCATCCGCTAAATCAACTTGGTCGAGAACGTCTATTACGACATTTGTTGTGTGATTCGCCAGATTTAGTTGACGCAGTTTCACTTGAGTCAGCAGCCCCGGCAATGCCGAGGGCCAATCTCAAAGACTCAGTGCCTTGCTGCGCGCGAGGTATTTTGAAAAATGGCGCGGCTGTAGTGGCTATTTTTAGTATTGGAGTTGACCCGGACGTTATTGCATTTGGCGCTGATGCAAGACAGCAGATTGACCCAAGTGCCGATCTTGTTTTTGTTTCACCACCGCGTGACATAGTGCCAGCGATCGTTCGACTTGCTGAAACACTTCGTAATCCAGCACGCTTTTATGGCTGCAATCTTCTGGATGCGTCTACACAACAACAAGATTAAAGCCATAGTCTGATCATCGTGCTTGAACGACTTGACATTATTGAACGAGATTTTCTCGACCTTGAATCAAGTATGGCTACGCCCGAAGTGCTCGGAAATCAAGACAAATTACGCGATGTCTCACGAAAATATAAACAGATGACGCCATTGGTCGAGTGCATTCGAAAATATCAAAAAGCAACTGGCAATGCGCAAGCAGCCCGAGAATTAATCGCCGAATCAACTGGGGTAGAGCGAGACCAATTACAGGCCGAATTGAATTCAGCAACGACGCTGATCGCCAACCTTGAGAACGAACTTAAAGTTTTGTTGTTGCCCCCAGATCCAAATGCAGGCAAAAATATCATTGTTGAAATTCGCGGTGCTGAAGGTGGCGAAGAAGCAAACTTATTTGCAACTGATTTATTTGATATGTATAAAGCATTTGCCGCTCGCAATAGCTGGACGGTCGAAGTACTGTCTTTGGATCTGTCACCAAAGGGCGGGATTAATCAAGTTGTAATGATATTTAAGGGAGAAACCGCCTGGACTCGGATGCGCTTCGAGGGCGGCCCGCACCGTGTGCAACGTGTGCCAGCCACAGAGAACCAAGGTCGTATTCACACGAGTTCAGCAACTGTGATGGTGTTGCCTGAAGTTGAAGAAGTTGAACTGCATATTGACGAAAAAGATTTACAGATCGACGTTTATCGCGCGAGTGGCCCTGGCGGTCAAGGTGTCAACACCACCGACTCTGCAGTGCGAATAACTCACCGGCCGAGCGGTGTTGTCGTAGCGATGCAAGATGAGCGCAGTCAGTTACAAAACCGTTTGCGAGCGATGCAAGTTTTGCGAGCAAGATTGCTCAAGCGTCAAGAAGAAGAATCACAGGCGCGAGCTTCGGCTGAACGAAAAGCCCAAGTCGGCGGCGGCGGCCGTGGTGAAAAAATTCGTACTTACAATTTCAAAGACAGTCGTGTTACCGATCATCGGATTGGTTTTACATTGCATCAGTTGCAAGAAGTTTTGGCGGGCAACTTAGACCCAGTTATAGATGCATTAACACTTGAATATCAGACAGAACAGTTGGCATACGCCGGCGAGAAATAATTTTTGTCGTGAATAGCGACGAGACAACCACATGGGGTGAGTTGCTACTGAGAACTGTTGCAGATCTGAACAATCAACAAGAAGCCCGTTGGCTGTGTGAACATGCAAGCGGGTTAGACGCCCATGAGTTTGATTCTGGATTATCAGAATTAGTTAGCGAGCGGTGCGGTATTGCCCTGCATGAAATGGTTCGACGCCGATTGGCGGGTGAGCCGTTGCAATATGTGATGAAACGTTGGGCATTTCGTCATCTCGATGTCTTGGTCGACCCGCGAGTGTTGATTCCGCGAGCCGAAACAGAACTTGTAGTGCAGACCGCTCTTGATTTGATGCGTGATGCGCAGCAAAAAATAGACCGCAAATTGCGAATCGCAGATTTAGGCACTGGTAGTGGAGTAATTGGTTTGGCAATCGCTAGCGAACTGCGACTTGCGAGTGCTGAAGTTTGGCTCACAGATATTTCGAATGATGCATTAGATGTTGCTCGTGCAAATTTGGCAGGCCTCGGTTTATTAGACGGCGATGTGCATATTGCTCAGGGCAGCTGGTTCTCGGCACTACCAAAAGAATTAGAAAATGGTTTTGATTTGATCATTAGTAATCCGCCATATATTGCGGTTTACGATGCAAGTGTCGAGCCGATCGTGCGCGATTATGAGCCACATATCGCTCTATACGCAGGTTCAGATGGCCTGGATGCGCATCGCGAGATTATTTCTCAGGCATCTGACTGGCTCGCAACTGATGGCTGGCTAGTGCTTGAAATTGGTCACGATCAAGGTGCGTCGGTGCGTGAATTGCTAAATCAGAACGGTTTTGGCAGCGTCGAGATCAGTCAAGATTATTCGCAGCGCGATCGCATCGCAATCGCCCGCAAACATTAATTTTTCTTTAGACGAGAAGTTTGCCGTCGGCATCAAGTCTTACTTTGCGGCCGACCCATTCGTCGGCACACATCGCATTTGCGACTTGAAGATCGGTTGATGTTGCCCATGCACGACGAGAATCTTTGAGCAACACCGCGGCGATGGCAGTTTCGGGTTCGCCGTCGCGATCGTGCATCACGGTGTATGCCTCAATTGTCGCTTGACCAGCAACGTCGCTCGCCGCGTCGCTAGTTGAAGCCAACTCTCGTTTATCAAGCGAGTCGATTTTCGCTTGTGGTGAGCCGTGGCGAAAACCTGTTTTGGCTGGCTCGTTTGAATAAACACCGAATGAATGTTTTGTCGCATATCCACCATTAGCCCAAATAAAACCGTTTTGTTTTGAACCTGTGTCACGGCGAAGATTGATCATCATCGTGGCGATTGAGTGCATTACATAGTTGTTCCATGGCCCACCCGCAAACGACAACCCGCCGGTGATTGTGAGTTGTTGGTCGAGCGAAAGGTTCAGTGATTGTGCGCCTAGTTGCACCGCCGACGGAAAGCATGAATACAAATCAATTAACGAAGTATCTGCAAGCGATACACCAGCAAGATCGCAAGCCACTGCACCACCAAGACGAACCGCGGGTGTGTCGGCAAATGAATTTCGATTTGAAATGTAATAGTGCTCGTGACAATCAGCACCAGAAATCGGAAAAACCCAGCGGTCTCTGGCGATTTTAAGTTGCGTTGCTTTTTCGACTGAGCAAATAATTAATGCCGCCGCCATATCAACTTGATTGTTTGAGTTCATTACTTTGCGATATGGCAGGCCGATTATTCGATTTTTTGCCGACACTGTGCGAATTTCGTCGGCACTAAGCGCAGTTTGAGTCCACGCGTTCGGGTTTGTTGCGGCAACCTCGCTGAAGCGCGACCACAGTTCGCTTATAAGTTTTTCGTGTTCAGCGATGTTTCGATTAGCCCTGGCACGTAAAGCAGTTTCGAACATCGGATAAATCTGCACAGGTAGAAATATTTTTCGTGCGATTTCTTCTGGGCTGCTCATCGCAGCATCGTCAATAATTGTTTCTGGTGGCGGAGCGACTGTTTTGTCGTTGGTCCAATCAAGTGTTACGTTTTCGCGTTGGGCACGAGAGCGCGAGTAACTTGACTCACCACCAGCAACTATTGCAATGTCAAGTTGTCCGCTTTGAATTTCGCGCGCAAGTTTGTTGATTACTAATTGCGGCATATTGCCACCGTGCGGGGTGATGCCAATCGCGCGCGCGTTTATCCCAAGAAGTGCGGCAACAGTGTGCCCAGGGTTCGAATATCTCCATGAGAGCAAGCGCACGATATGTAGTGCATCAAGTTCAGGAATTGCACTCAAGCCCGCGTCTGATGTGGCTTGGAGAATCGCGTCGGCGATTAACACGGCGGGCTCGCGCGCCTCGGCCAAATTTGTCGCACGATTGACGATCTGGGCTTGCCCAACTAGAACTGGTGTACGCGGGTCAATCGACATCACTCAACACCTTAGTTATATACACTTTCAGGCGTGAAGCGCATTGCGATTGGGTCTGATCATGCTGGTTTCGATTTGAAACAACACTTGGTTGGATACCTAACAAATAAGGGACTATCAGTTAGTGATCACGGAACGAACTCAACGCAGAGTGTTGACTACCCAGCGATCTGTGCAGATGTTGCTCGCGCGGTGCGAGACGGGAAAGCCGATATGGGCATTGTGCTTGGCGGCAGCGGTCAGGGTGAACAAATAGCCGCCAACAAAATAAACGGTGTGCGTGCTGCTCTGTGTAACGATCTTTACTTGGCTGAGATGGCGCGATCGCACAACAATGCAAATGTTTTGTCGATGGGTGGGCGAGTGGTGACGTTTGAACTTGCCGAACAAATTGTTGACAAATTTATAAGTACCGAATTTGAAGGTGGCAGACACGAGCGGCGAGTTGCGCAACTTTACGAAATCGAACTTGTCGAAAACAAAATATTCCAAAACGAAAGAAGCAAATAATGCCTTGGCCATCTGAAACAAATCGTGACACAATAACTTTTGATCTTTTAGAAGCGGAGCGTGTTAGACAAACAACTGGCTTGCAACTAATCGCCAGCGAGAACTTCGCATCACCAGATGTGATGGCTGCAACTGGTTCGGTGCTAACAAATAAATACAGCGAGGGTTACCCAAGCAAACGTTATTACGGTGGAAATTCGGTTGTTGATGATGTAGAGGCACTCGCGATTGAGCGAGTTAAAAAACTTTTTGGTGCAGATCATGCCAATGTGCAACCACACTCTGGCGCGAGTGCAAATATGGCCGTCTATCTCGGACTTCTAAAACCAGGCGACACAGTTTTGGGGTTGAGCCTTGATCACGGCGGTCACTTGACGCATGGTTCACCAGTCAATGCAAGTGGAATTTTGTACAAGTTTCATTCGTTTAAAGTTGGCGCAACTGATGAACGATTAAATTTTGATGAGATTCGCGAACTTGCGATTGAACACAAGCCGAAACTAATTGTCGCTGGCACAACTTCGTATCCGCGTCGTCTCGAACCAGAGCCATTTAAAAAAATTGCTGATGAAGTTGGCGCTTACATGATGTTTGATATCGCTCACATTGCAGGTCTGGTGGCTGGTGGCGCACATCCAAACCCAGTGCCGTTTGCTGATGTAGTTACATTCAAGACGCATAAAACTCTGCGCGGCCCTCGTGGCGGATGCATTTTGTGTCGCGCCGAACTTGCGCCAGTCATAGACAAAGCAGTGTTTCCTGGCAGTCAAGGTGGGCCATTAGAACATGCGATTGCGGCAAAGGCTGTTGCATTTCATGAAGCAATGCAACCAAGTTTCAGCGTTTACGCCCATCAAATTGTAAAAAACGCATCGGCGTTGGCGTCAGCACTTGCAAGCCACGGTTTCAGACTTGTTTCTGGTGGTACAGATACGCACATGATGGTTGTTGATTTGCAACCGTTTGACGCTGAACTAACTGGCAAAGAAGCGCAACTTGTTTTAGATTCAGCCGGAATCACATTAAACAAAAATGCGATTCCAAATGATCCACGAAGTCCGTTTGTGACTTCCGGGGTTCGTATCGGCACACCATCAGTCACAACTCAAGGAATGCGCGAAGCCGAGATGCCGTTGATCGCCGAATATATTGCAACAACATTGCGAAATCGCAACGACTTGGCGAAAATTGCGGAAGTTCGCTCTAAAGTTTCACAACTCTGTGCGAAATTTCCGGTTTATGCGAATATCTAGAAGCAGAACTCAAATATTTGAATGAGTGATCTTTCTGGCTACCTGATAGTCGGTGGCGTCGCTGCAGTTGTAACAGCAATCATGACGCCGATAGTTGGAATGTTTGCACGCCAAGTTGGTTGGATGGCAACGCCAGATGAGCGTCGTAATCATCTCGAACCAACGCCAGATGTTGGTGGTATCGCATTCTTCTTAGCGCTTGTTGCAGCAATTGCAGTTGCTTGGCAAATGGACAGATTCGACCCACTATTTCGTAACAACTCAGAACTTGTCGGCGTAATTATTGCCGGTCTAATTGTCTTCGTGCTTGGCTTTGTCGACGACATTCACGAAGTTTCTGCGCCGATGAAAGTAACTGGTGTCGTCGTCGCGGCGGCTGCACTTGTTTGGTTCGGTGTGACAATGATTTATTTTCGTGCACCGTTTATTGATGTGTTTGTTTTGTCAAGTGACTGGATTCCATTGTTTACGGTTTTGTGGCTACTCGGAATGACGCAAGCAATTAATCTGATTGACGGACTTGATGGACTTGCTGCTGGAATCGTTGCGATCGCTGCCGCTGCGTTTTTTGTCTACAGCCGCCATCTCGGAATAAATGGTTTGCTTAGCGAGCCAAACATCGGTCCGTTAGTTGCGATCATCACCGTCGGAATCTGTCTGGGCTTTCTACCGTACAATTTCAATCCAGCAAAAATTTTTATGGGAGACAGCGGTGCATTGCTTCTTGGATTGTTGGTCGCCGTGTCAACAAGCGTCGTGGGTGGTCGAGCCAACCCTGAGTCGCAGTCAGCAAGCGGTCAGACTTATTTCTTTTTAGCACCACTGTTAATCCCGTTGCTTGTGCTCGGCGTGCCAATCATCGATGTCATTTTTGCGATCATCCGTCGAACTCGAAGTGGTGTTGGTTTTGCCACTGCTGACACGGGGCACTTGCATCACCGGTTGATCAAATTAGGCCATGGTCCTCGCCGAGCCGTGATCATCCTTTGGGCATGGACAGCCTTGCTGTCGGCTTTTGTGCTTTATCCTGCGCTTTCAGACGGACGTACCAGCCTCTGGCCGTTCTTATTTTTGGCGGTGGCACTCACTGGTTTCACACTGTTTCACGATCGAGTTTGGTCAAAGGGCATGTTCAACAAACAAGCAACATCGCAAGATCAGACAAATTAACAAAACTCGACAGAACAAACTCACTTTTGCACAAGGTCATTAAGTCGATCGGTTTGCGTTTATATCCTTATTTCGTATAGTTTGTACCTTCATTCACAAGCGTTAGGCGTCGCCGTCTAGCGCACACAATTTTGAGGCCCTTCGTTGAAATTATTGCCCACTCGTAAGCAGGTCGTGCGCGGTGCATCATCGTCAGACGACTCGCTAGGTCGTGGCGCTGAAATTTCTGTGAGTGTCGGCATTTTTCTCGTAATTGGTTTGCTGGTGGATAATTGGCTTGGCACCCGACCAATTTTTACGATCGTGTTAAGCCTGTTTTCTCTTTTGGGGAGCTTTGTTCGAATGTGGTACGTCTATGACGGCAACATGCAGGTGCAAGAAGTCAAGCGCCAGCGTGCAGCAACCAGCCACATTGTCAAGCAAGATGCAGCATCATGACGGCGCTTGACTCAAACGCCAAGATTTCAATTTTGTCAATGCGTGACGACGGTCCGGCTCCAGAAGCCGCATTGGCGCGAGACATCATTAAGCGAGGACTATTCGTTGCGCCGATTCTGATTGGACTTTGTGCAATTGTTTGGGGTGCCAACGGTGCGTATTCGTGTGCGTATGCATTTGCAATTGTGTTCTGCAATTTTGGCTTGGCTGCAGCTCTGGTTTCGTACACGGCCCGTATTTCATATGCATTTATGATGGCATCGATGTTATTTGGCTATTTATTGCGCCTCGCCCTTGTCGCGGTCGCGGTGTTCGTCGTGCGTAACAGCTCGTGGGTCGAACTTTTGCCCCTGGGATTGACAATAATTTTTGCTCATCTTGGTCTTTTATTTTGGGAATTGCGCTATGTTTCTTTGTCACTTGCGTTTCCCGGACTCAAGCCAAAACCTTCTAAATCAACACCGTCTAAACAAACACAGCAAACCGAAAGTTAATCTAAATGATCATCAACAGCCTTCTCTCGTTTGAATTTCCGCCGATCAACGAACTACTTCGTTGGAAAGATGTTGTTCCTGGTTTAAACAAAGTAGGAATGATCGCCGTTGCTGCAGCGCTAATCGGAACGCTTTTATTTCTTGCAGCAGCGCGCAAAGATCCAAAGGTTGCACCAACAGGTTCACGCAATCTTGCCGAAGTCACTGTTGAGTTCATTGAGAACAACATCATCATGCAGACAATGGGACGTGACGGTCTTGGATGGACACCATTTTTGTTGACATTGTTTTTGTTCGTTTACTTATGCAACATGCCAGGAATAATTCCGTTTATTCAGATGCCAGCGACTGCACGAATGGCGATACCGATGTTTTTGGCGGTGCTCGTGTGGGTTGTGTTCAACGTGCAGGGCATCAAGCATCAAGGTTTTTTTGGATATTTCAAGAGCGTTTTGTTTCCCCCAGGAGTACCAAAAGCGCTTTATCTTCTTGTAACGCCGATTGAGTTTATTTCGACATTGATTGTTCGGCCGTTCTCACTTGCCGTTCGACTTTTCGCCAACATGTTGGCTGGTCACTTGTTGCTTGTGATTTTCGCTCTGCTCAGCGAAGCCATGTTTCAAGCGCGTGACAAAATTTTGATACCGATCGGTGTCTTGCCGTTCTTCATGCTCGTGTTTTTGACCGGCTTTGAAGTTCTCGTGGCTTTCTTGCAGGCATACATTTTCACAATTCTCGCGGCGGTATATATTGCCGGCGCAGTACATCCAGAACACTAAAAATAAGTAATACATAACAACTAGACAGGAGACACAAATAATGGAAGCACTATCAAAGATCGTCAAAGCAGCAGCTGATGCCGCTGCTGGCGACGAAAAGAACATTGCTGCCGCAGGTTCCGCAGGTTTCGCCTACGGTCTTGCTGCAATCGGACCAGGAATTGGTATCGGAATCATTTTCGGAAGTGCAATTGAAGCGATGGCTCGTCAGCCAGAGGCTGCAGGCATGGTTCGAACAACGATGTTCCTTGGTATCGCATTTACTGAAGCGCTCGCGCTAATCGGTTTCGTTGTATTCATTCTTCTTAAGTACGCATAAGAGTCTTCATGCTCAGAGCGTTTGTCAGCATCAATTCAACTGCGCAGGTGCGCGTCACGTTCGACGTCGTATCTGCTGAGACTGGCAGCGAAGAGGGTGCACCAGTTAGTGCTGGGCCGAATCCAATCGCTCCTGAAATAAAAGAGTTGGCATGGGGCGCTGGATCATTCATTGTGTTTTTGTTCTTCATGCGTTTGTTCCTTGTTCCCAAGGTGCGCAAAGGTATGGCTAGTCGATACGAATCGATCCAGGCAGATCATGAGTATGCATCAGCAACTCGCGATGGCGCAAAGCAAGATGTCGCTCGTTACGAGTCGGCGGTTGCCGAGATTCGAAGTGAAGCGTCGCGTCGCCTTGAGACTGCTCGCCAGACTCTCGATAGAGAGCGCCAAGAAAAAGTTGCTCAAGTAAATGCTCAGATCGCATCGCGCCGCGCCGCGGCCGAGGCTGAAGTCGCCGCTGCTCGCGCAGCAGCCCAAAGCCAAATTGTTACTGCAGTAGGTGCTGTGACGACTCGAGCGACACAAATTGCTGTAGGGGTGTCTCCTGATGCAGCAATTGTTTCGCGTTCGGTGCAGCAAGCAATGGAAGGAAATCGTTCGTGAAATTATTTTTGTCAGTGTTGATCGCATCCGAAGATCCGAGTCAAACTCATCACTGGTTGTTTCCAGAAAAAGCAGAAATTATCTACGGAGGCATCGCCTCGTGCATCATCTTTTTTGGGCTCTACAAGTTCGGTTGGCCGATGATCGTCAAATCGATGAACGCACGCACCGAAAAGATTCAAAAAGAACTTGACGGTGCGGCCGCTGCTCGGTCAAAGTCAGAGTCAGACGCTGCTGGTATTCGTCAAGCACTTGGCGATATCGAGTCTGAGCGACGCAAGATCTTGGCAGAAGCCGACGCGCAAGCGACTGCAATTTTGGCCGATGGTCGCGCCCGCTTGGTCAAAGAAGTTGCCGAACTCGAAGCCAAAGCAGTTGCCGATCTTGCAGCAGCTCGTGGACGAAGCGGCGAAGAACTTCGTGGAGAAATTGCTCGCTTGTCTAGTGCGGCAATATCTTCTGCAGTTGCGGCCAGCCTTAACGAGCGCGCTCAACAAGAACTGATTGAAAGTTTCATCAAGAGTGTTGGAGCATCAAAATGAGTGACGCACGCATCGAGGCATATAGCCGCGCATTGTTTGAAGTGGCGCAAGCCGAAGGCAACTTGTCGGTTGTCGAAGACGAATTGTTTCGAATGGCGCGAGCAATTGAAGCCAACGAAAAGTTGCGCAGCACATTAACCGATGCGAGCATTCCGGCTGCACGCCGTCAACAAGTTGTCGAAGAATTACTTGGTGGCAAAGCCAGCAACACAACGATTCAACTCGTATCACTAA
>OFRL01000757.1_pt1 | contig 12981 bp, 12 predicted proteins | sample 1543121 | NCBI WGS metagenome assembly OFRL01 (sample SAMN07774228, study PRJEB24372) | wastewater metagenome | isolation source: Lake Maggiore Cannobio | place: Italy: Cannobio | collected 2016-01
AAGACGAAGATCAGGATCAGCCCCGCTACAAGCGGCGTGCCACGAAGGAGGGTCCGCTGCGCGGGGGATCGCTCAGCGCCTCGTGATGCCATGCGCGTACATTACCCGCCTTTACCAGGTGTTTACGAAGCGACCCTAGACTCCCCTTATGACAGAGAGTGCCCACCAAGCCCCCAGTGCGATCCGCCTCCTGCGCGAACAGCAGGCGCTTGAGCTGGACTGGCCAGACGGACATCAGAGCCGATTCGCTGCGGTCGCCCTGCGCTGGCTCTGTCCATGCGCCTACTGCCGCGGTGAGGCTGGGCTCCCGGGCTGGCTCGATGCCAACCCTTCGCTCACCGAACAGCAGACGACGCTAACTGGCGGAGAGCTCGTGGGCAGCTATGCGCTCTGCGCCTTCTGGGGCGACGGACACCGCACCGGGTATTACACCTGGACACTCCTGCGAAAGAACTGCTCCTGCGCAGACTGCCTCGGACTGCAAAGCCAGAGCAGCTGATGGGCGACGGGCACCACAGCCAGAGCAGACACCCGGTTGTCAGTCGCGAGCTCTCCATGCTCGCCTTCAACGCACGCGTCTTGTACGAGGCGCAAGATCAGCGCACGCTGCTGCTTGACCGCTTCAGGTTCCTCAGCATCGTCTCATCAAATGTGGACGAATTCTTTAGCGTGCGCGTCTCTGGCATTCGCGAACAGATTGATGCAGGGCTGCGCGTGCCTGGTGCAGACGGCCGCACGCCACTTGAACAGATGCACGCGATCCGTGAGTCGGCCGCCCTCCTTGCAGCAGCGAAGCAAGATACGTGGAGAGACCTCGTCAGTGAGCTCTCTGCTGCAGGGGTGCCGCTCGTGCAGTGGGCCGACTTGGAAGAGGCGGTGCAAGAGCGCCTCTCCGCCCGCTTTAAACAAGAGATCTTCCCCGTCCTCACACCTCTCGCCGTGGACCCCGGGCACCCCTTCCCTTACGTCAGTAGCCTCAGCCTCTCGCTCGCAGTTCGCCTCAATGATCCAGAGCGGGGTGCAAGCTTTTTCGCGCGAGTTAAGGTTCCACAAATTCTTGGCCGGATTGTTGAAGTTGGCGACGGGCGCGTGCTTCTCATTGAAGAGTTAATCAAAGCGCACCTCCACGTACTCTTCGCGGGACACGAGATTATTGACGCCTACCTATTCCGGATCACGCGCGACGCAGATTTTGAGGTTGAGGAGGGGGAGGCCGATGACCTCCTCGCAGCGATTGAAGAGGAGTTGCGACAGCGAAGATTCGGCAAGGTGATTCGATTGGAGGTGGAGGCAGGCATGTCCGAGGAGGTGCGCGCGCTCCTCCTTGCGGGCCTCTCGCTCAACGCTGATGCGCTTGCTGAAGTAGACGGCGTGCTCGACCTCACCGTTGGCGCTGAGATCGCTGGTCTCCCGCACCCCGAGCTGCGGGCTCCCACATGGCAACCCGTCACACCTGCGCGAATCACGACGGCATCGCACGCCGCCGATGTCGCGCCAGATCTCTTTGAGGTGATTCGCAAGGGCGACCTCCTGATGCACTACCCCTACGAGAGTTTTGATGCGAGCGCGGAGCGACTCTTCCAGCAGGCGGCGTCAGACCCCGACGTCCTCTCCATTCGCGCCACGCTGTATCGCACTGGTGCAACTTCAAGTATCCCTGGCCACCTTATCCAGGCTGCACGCGCGGGGAAAGAGGTTGTCGTCCTAGTAGAGCTGAAGGCGCGGTTTGATGAGGCGGCGAACATTGAGTGGGCGAGGCGACTGGAAGAGGCGGGGGCTCACGTCATCTATGGGATGAGCGGTCTCAAGACGCACTGCAAGGCCACGCTCATTGCACGGAGAGAAGAGGGAGGCATTCGGCGCTACGTCCACCTCTCCACAGGAAACTACAACCCAAAGACCGCACGCCTCTACACCGATATCGCCCTCTTTACAGCTGAACAGGATTTTGGCAACGACCTGAGCGCCCTCTTCAACTACCTGACCGGCCTCTCGAAGCACGCCGAATACCAGCGCCTCCTCGTAGCACCAACGCAGCTTAGGGGCGCCCTTCGGGAACGTATTCTGGCGGCAACCGAGGAGGCGAAGCGGGGTGGCAGCCCGTACATCGCCGCTAAGGTCAACGCGCTCGTTGACGTGGAGATGATCGCCCTTCTCGATGAAGCGGCTGAGCACGGCGTGCGAGTGGACCTGATCGTCCGCGGAATGTGCGGGCTCCTCCCCGACCCAGCCCGACACGGTGATCGACTCCAAATCCGCTCGATCGTTGGCGAGTTCCTCGAGCACAGCCGCATCTACCACTTTGAATACGACGGCCGATCTGAATGGTTTGCGGGAAGCGCCGACCTGATGGACCGCAACCTTGATCGCCGCGTTGAGGCACTCTTCCCACTGATTGACGCCGAGTCGGTGCGACGCTGTGAAGAGGTGCTTGAGGTGCTCCTCGGCGACGTTCGCAACTGCTGGATGCTGCAACCCGACGGCGCCTGGATTCGACTTGAGGAGATGGCGAGCGGCCACGAGAAGAGAGAGGCGCGCTCGGCCTTCGCTGACTTCAAGCGCGTCGCAAGCGCCGCCGCGGAATGAGCAGGGTCCGCGAGAGGGAGCTCAAGTACCTCTATGCGTTGACGCAGCCCCCGCAACTCCCGGAAGGCTGGTCACTCGGAGAGGAGGCGGCGCCTCTCACGTTGCAGGACACCTACATCGACCACGCTGGGCTACTAAACACGCGGGGCTGGTCACTACGTAGGCGCGAGATTAACGGGGGCGAGACTGGGTACACGTTGAAGCGCGGTGCTAGAACGGTCGGCGCACTCCACAACAGGGAAGAGGTTGAAGCGCTCGCGCGTAACGCTTCAAGTACCGCGAGGTCAAGTGCGCTGCCAGCAGAGATCAGTGACCTCATTATGGACGAGTTCAGCGCAAAGCTCACAACGCAACTACAACCAACCGTCACGCTAACCCAGCAGCGCCGCACCTGGCCGCTGATGCATACGGGAGTCACCGTTGCCATCTGCTCCATTGACCAGGTTCAGTGCGCGTCAGATGCGTGGTGCGAACTTGAGATTGAGTTCCTCGCGTCGCTCGGCGAGGAGGAAGTTGCGCAGCTTGCGAAAGAGATTGACGACGCGCTGCGTAACGAGCCTGGAGTCTCCCCCGGCACCGAATCGAAGGCCGAACGTGCGCGAAGGTTAGCGCTGTGAGGTAACGAGCGCGGCGAGCGAGTTGCGCCAATCTGATCCGCCGAGCGCTTCGGCAATGATCACCCCTTCGCGGATTCCACCGCGATCCACCGAGAGGCTCATCACGTCAGTCTGCTTAAGGAGCGCCTCGAGGATCGTGAGTCCAGCGGGGAGGAGTCGTGCGCGTCGCTCAGAGAGGGCGAAGCTGGAGGAGATCTCAACAGATGTCAGTGAGGAGAGCCGCTCCCCCATCAGGACAAGATCTTCGGGACGAATGGAATGCGTGAGAAGGGTCTCAGGCACCAACTTGAGGAGTCGAGTTGCAGTACCGCCAACCAGGACCAGGCGGCGCGCATCCGTAGCTGGTAGCGCCTGGAATGCGTCATGCGCCTGTTCGCGTAGTTCGCGCCACTCACGAAGTTTCGGTGGGTCGCTGTAGTTGACCCGCGCCATCAGCCGTGCCGATCCAATAGAGAATCCGTGCGCCTCTGGGCGCTTCCCTGGAGCGAGGCTCACGATCTCCGTTGACCCACCACCGATATCACCCACCAGGAGTGGCGTTGATCGATCGTGCGGGTGGATGAGACCGAGAACCGTGAGCAGTCCCTCCTCTTCATGCGAGAGCACAACTGGCTCGATTCCGACCTTGTTGCGCAACGCCTTGAGCACTTCGCTCCGGTCTTTTGCGCGACGCAGTGGTTCGGTAGCCACAACGGAGAGTGAATGTGCACCAAGTCTCGTCGCTCGAAGATGGAAGCGCTCAAGCGCCTCAATCACGTCATCTGCCCCCTTGCTTCCGATCTCTTGGCGCCGCTCTACCAGTCGGCCGAGATCGGAGGGGATTGACTCATCGGTCAACGGGCTGAGCCGGACTCCATCGGTGATGGCAACCAGAAGGTGGATCGAGTTTGAGCCGATGTCCGCGACTGCGCCGATGCGGGGAGGCCTGGCGTTAATCGCGCGTTGATCTGCGGCGCTTCGCCTCGCTGTAGGCCGTCGCGGGGTGGAGGCTAAATCGCTACGCTTCACCCTGGCATCCTAGCGGCACGCTACGATACGTGAGTAATCGGAGAGCCTAGGGGGGATGAGGATGAGCAACGAGCAAGAGCCTGGTCGCGTTGAGAACGAGATCAACGAGATCCTCGCACGCACATCAAGCGAAACGAGTGGACCTGCGGCGCAGCAGGGCGCGCGCGACCCTCTTGACCGTGAGCTTCGTGCAATCAAGGAGATCATCGTCCGGATGGGGAGCCTCGCCGAAGCGGCGATCCGTGATGCGCTGAAGGCGCTCACCACCCATGACGCTGAACTCGCAGAGAGGATCATCGTCGGCGATCGAGCGATCAATGCCATGCAGCATGAGGTGATCTCAGCAATTACCACAACGATCGCCACGCAAAGCCCAGTTGCTCGCGACCTGCGCAACCTCCTCACCATGAATCACGTTGCGTACGAACTGGAGCGCATCGCCGATCATGCCTCTTCGGTGGCGAAGGTGGCGAAGCAGCTGGCGCCAGAGCCAGCCCTGCAGCGCTATCTCCACCTCCCAGAGATCGGTGAGCTTGCCGCAGCGCAACTCCATGGCGTGCTCCTCGCCCTCGTTGACGCGGACGCGGTCCGCGCGCGCGAAGTTGCCGTGAGCGATGACCAGATTGACGCGCTCTATCGACAGTCGTTTGATGAGTGCGTCGTGCTCATGGAGGCAGATAAGGCGAATGTGGAGCGCGGCACACGTCTCCTCTTCGCCGCGCACTACCTTGAGCGCATTGGCGACCGCACCACCAACATTGCCGAAGATATCGTCTACCTCGTCTCTGGCGAGGTGGAAGACCTGAATCCGTGAACGCAAGAGAGGCGCAGAGCGTCGTCAAGATCCTCTATCTGATCAGGCACGCAGATGCTGGAGATCCCTCTGAGTGGACCGGCCCGGACGCAGATCGGCCGCTGAGCGGGAAGGGGGTCAAGCAGGCTGCCAGACTCGCTGCAACGCTGCTTGCCGCAGAGACGCAGATTGATTCAATCCGTCACTCCCCTGCGCGACGCTGTGCAGAGACTGCAACGGTGCTCTCGGCGGTACTAGAGGTTGAGTCAGCAGCAGACGATCGTCTTGCAAACGGCCCAAACCTCTCTGACCTTGACAGGATGTTCAATCGAAAAGGAATTAATCGGCTCGCACTCGTCGGCCATGAGCCGAGCCTCAGCAGGCTCGTTGCAGAGCTGACTGGCACCTCTGGGATCGCCGTTGAGAAGGGTGCGCTGATTAGAATCGACCTACCGAACGGACCTGGCGCTGGCGCTGGTGCCGGTCGCCTGGTCACCATCGCGCCACCGTCGCTCCTCCGCGCACCGAAGGACGAACGCTAGAGCGCCTCTCCCTCCACGCAAGCGGCGGTGAGTCCAGGATGCGCGAGGTGCTCCCGATCCGCGCGCAAGCGCAGCGTCCAGGCTGCAAGCTCAAGCCCCGCCGCGGTCACATCGCGTGCGAGATCCGTCGCGAGCAACCCCTTCTCAACTGAGAGGCCGCTCACGCCAAGGGCGAGTGCTTGATCAAGCAGGCTCGGAGTCACCTGCTCCACATTGAGCCAGAGTGGCCAGTTCGGAGCGCGTTCGCGAATCTTCCGCAGGACGTCCACATCAAAGCTGGAGAAGGTCACCCCATCTGCACCCTCGCCGCGCAGTTCACGAATCAGAGGGAAGAGCTCATCCCGCGGTGCCTCCTTCACCTCAACGTCGAGTAGGAGATCTGGGGGCAGTACGGCGAGCGCATCGCGCAGCGAAGGCACGCCAAGCACACTCAGCGTCTCGCTGGAGAGCTTGCTGACCACACGCGGATCACCATATGTTCGCTGCAGCGTGGCGTCGTGCAAGATAAATGGCACGCCATCCGCTGAGAAGCGAACGTCAAACTCCACGCCATCAAGTCCTGATCCAGCAACCGCCGCCAATGCCGCAAGCGAGTTCTCTTTCAGGTCGCCATGGAGTCCGCGATGCGCAAGGAGGGCAGGGCGACCGAGCACCTCAGCAGCACGGCCGATCGGTGAGCTACGCATTCGCTTGATCAGCGCGGTGGCAGACTGCCCGTAGCGCCACTTAGCGGGAGGAGGATCGTGAAGGTGGTCCCCACACCAATCGCAGAGTCCACTTCAATTGATCCACCGTGGCGCAGCACCGCGTGTCGAGCGATTGCAAGGCCGAGGCCTGTCCCCGCGCCACCAACCGATGCCTCCTCTCCAGCGATGCGTTCAACGGTATAAAAGCGCTCGAAGATGCGCGGGAGGTGGCGTCGCTCAATGCCGATCCCCTGATCCGCGATCTTGACTTCAATTGACGCGGTGCCTGCGCCGACTGCTGGCGTGGAGAGGTGAATCGTCACCACACCCTCTGACCGGCTGTACTTCACGCCGTTGTGCACAAGGTTCGCCATGGCCTGGCGTAGGCGATCACGATCACCCAGCACGATCCATGGCCCAACGCCTTCGCTCTCGACGCGGATCGCTCCGCCATGCCGTGTCGCCACAGGGGCGAAGCGCGTTGCAACTTCGTTAGCGAGCTCAAGGAGGTTGACTGGGGCGGAGCGGAGTGGGATCTCCCCCGCCTCGAGCGTGGCGAGATCGAGCATCTCGTCGGCCATCTGGACCAGGTGCAGCACCTCCACCTCAATCTGGCTGGCGCGTTCACGCGCGCCGCTCGCATCACCCCGCTCCCCCGCTGTTGCCACCGATTCGGCGAGGAGTCGAATCGTGCTGAGTGGAGTACGCAACTCATGTGAAAGGTTGTCAACGAACTCTGAGCGAATCTGTCGGAGGCGCATGACCTCTGTGAGGTCGCGGAGCAGGATCCATACGCCGTCATCACCATCTGGCGCGGCGATCACCTGTACATGGCGCGTCTCGTCTGAGTGGCCAGGGCGTAGGTCGCGCAGTGCGATCTCTCCGCGCGCGATCACGCCGCCAAGCGCAACTTTTGCGAGCTCCTCCAGGCGATGATCTACCGTCGCCTCAATCAGCGGACGGCCACGAAGATCCCCAGGTTCGCGCGCGAGGATCTCAACACTTGCGGCGCTTGCGGCGCGAATAGTTAGATCCGGGAGCACTCGAAGTACGGCGTCATCAGTGGCCTCAAGGAGTGCATCCAGGCGCTGCGCACGACGCTCGGCGCGCGCCGCCTCACGATCGGCACGCTCTCCCTCTCGATTCGCTCGTGATGCGCTGTCATCGCCTTCAGCGCGGCGACGGCCAAGCCGTTGTGCAAGGAGGACCGCAACCGCTCCAAAGAGGAGGGCGAGGAGGAGTGTTGGACTAATCTCGCCGCTCATCCCGCCGCTGGTCCGCTTTGATACGTTGCTGGATAACCGCTGCTCGCAAGATCCGCCTCAATCCGCTCGCGCTCGGCGCGCTTCGCTGCGGTGATGCGCGCAAGGACGTCGGCGAGTGGAACGACACTGCGCTCGCCATCAGAACGGCGTGTCAGCTCGGCACCACCCGCATCGAGGGAGCGTGGCGAGATGGTGATCGTCCACGGGGCACCAAGCAGCTCAGCATCAGCGAACTTCACGCCCGGCGACTCAGTGCGATCATCAACCAGCAGCTCAAGCCCCGCGGCGCTCGCCGCGCGCTCGAGCACCGCGGCGGCCTCCTCCACGCGCGCATCCTTATTCGCACCGAGGAGTGCGACCTGTGCGTCAAACGGTGCAACGGCGGCTGGCCAGGCGAGACCCTTCTCGTCGTGATACGCCTCAGCAATACAGGCGGCGGCGCGTCCAACACCGATGCCATATGAGCCCATCACGATCGGGTGCGAGACGCCAGCATCGTCCGCGTACTCTGCACCGAGTGCGGCGCTGTAGCGGGTTCCAAGCTTGAAGATGTTGCCAACCTCAATCCCCTTCTCCAAGCGCACGGCACCGCCGCAACCGAGACAGGCGTCGCCCGCCTTCGCTGATGCGAGGTCCACGATGTGGTCGGGGGTGAAGTCGCGCGGGATGTTGACGTTCTTCAGGTGGTAGCCCTCCTTGTTGGCGCCTGCAACAAGGTTCGCCGACGTGGCAACGAGTTCGTCAACCACAACAAGGGCACCCTTCGCGCCGATCGGCGATGCGTAGCCTGGCACCATCCCCGCCGCGCGGATCTCCTCCTCACGCGCTGGTCGCAGGTCGCGCGCACCGATCGCGTTGGTCAGCTTCGTCTCCTCAACATCGTCGTCGCCGCGCACGATCGCAACGATCAGTCGAGCATCACGGTCGACGAAGAAGACCGCCTTCGCGGTGCGCTCGGGCCCAACGCCGAGCTGCTTCGCGAGGGCCTCAATCGTTGGAGCGTCTGGCGTCTTCACCTCCTCCAGCGGGAGCGGCGCCTCGCTCGCAGGGGTCGCCCTGCGCACGCGAGCAACCTGACGGTTTGATGCGGTGTGACAGGTGTCGCAGATCACAAGGGTGTCTTCGCCATACTCGCTGAAGGCCATGAACTCATGCGCCTGTGAGCCGCCCATCATCCCCACGTCGCTCGCAACGGCGATCGTCTTCAGGCCGAGCCGCGCAAAGATACGCGTGTAGGCGTGGTAGTAGAGCTTGTACGAATGGTCGAGACCTGCTTCGTCGCGGTCGGCCGAGTAGGCATCTTTCATGGTGAACTCACGCACGCGAATCAGGCCGCCGCGCGAGCGTGGCTCGTCGCGCCACTTCGTCTGGAAGTGATACATCTGCTGCGGCAGCTGTCGCCACGAGCTAATTAGCTTGCGCAGCAGGTCAGTGACCACCTCTTCATGCGTCATCGCAAGGACCATGTCGCGTCCGCCACGATCCTGGAATCGACCCATCTCAGGACCGATCTGGTCGTAGCGGCCCGTCTCGCGCCAAAGGTCGGCCGGATGCACCACGGGCATCAGCATCTCTTGTGCGCCGATCGCGTTCATCTCCTCCCGAATCACCTGCGTGACGTGCATGTTGACGCGCATCCCGAGCGGCAGGAGTGAGTAGATCCCAGCGCCGAGCGGCCGAATGTAGCCGGCGCGCAGCAGGAGGCGATGCGATGGCATCTCCGCGTCGGCGGGGTCCTCTCGCAGCGTCGTGAAGAAGAGTGATCCAATCCTCATGGGTGAATCCTACCCGCGCCGCGCCCCTGGCGGGCGATCAGGGCTGCTGCTCAGGCTGAGCGGCGGAGGACGTAGCCGATGTTGCGAACCGTCTGAAGCGCCGTGGGCTGCGCTGGGACCGCCTCGATCGCTTGGCGGAGGGCGTGCATATGTACGTCAACGGTGCGCGTCTCCCCCGCGTAGTCGTAGCCCCAGACCCGATCGAGCAGCTGCTCGCGGCTATAGACGCGCCCTGCGTTCTGGATCAAGAATGCGAGGAGCTGGAACGCCTTCGGCTTGACGTGCACCACACCGCCAGAGCGCAGGATGCGCTGTCCTTCGAGGTCAATCTCCACCTCACCCACCTTGATTAGACGCTGCCCTGGCGCTGGTGGCGTCGCCACACCGCGTCGCAAGACTGCACGGATGCGTGAAGAGAGTTCTCGCGCTGAGAACGGCTTCGTTACATAGTCATCGGCGCCAAGATCTAACCCGGTGATGCGATCTGTCTCCGAGGCTTTTGCCGTGACCATGATGATCGGCACCTTGGAATTGGAGCGGATCGCACGACAGATCTCAATGCCGCTCATTTCAGGGAGCATCAGGTCCAGGAGGACAAGGTCTGGTGGATTCGCTCGAAAGGCGGTGAGCCCAGCGCCACCAGTGGCCGCTTGCTCCACGCTGAAGCCCTCGGCGCTTAGCGCATCCGCTAGCGCCTCGCGGAGCGCACGCTCATCTTCGATGAGGAGGATCCGTGCCGAGTCGCTTTTCACGCGTTTATTTTCTCCCTTTTTCATTATCGCTGTGTGAACGCCCTGTCACGCCACACGAGGCATCACACCGCACGAAGGAGCGCGATCGCCTGGTCAATCCGCGCCAGTACCGCCGCCTGGCCGAGGAGGCGCATGCTGTCGAAGAGGGGCGGGGTGGCGGTGCGGCCGGTGGCGGCAGCGCGGAGCGCCATGAAGAGGTCGCCCGCCTTCCAGCCGTTCGACTCCGCCAGCGCGCGAAGCTTGACCTCAAGTGGATCCTCAGCATCAAGGAGTGGCGCATCGCCTTCGCCAATGCCAGCGGCAACCAGCGGTCGGGCCGCCTCAAGCGCGGCGAGTGCCGTTGCAGGCTCCCAGCGCTTCGGCACCAGCAGCGCTGCATCGTGCTGCAACGTCTCGATGAAGAGGAAGTCGGTCAGTTCAATCACTGACGAGAGGAGCGGGATACGCTCGCGGATCAGCGGGAGGAGCGCCGCAATCTCTTCATCCCGCGCAGGTCGACCGATGCGGCCATCCTCCACCGCGCGGTCATAGAAGGGGCGCAGGCGCGCAAGGAGGTCGTCGTGCGTCAACTTGCGAATCCACTGGCCGTTGATCCACTCCAGCCGCGTGCGATCAAAGATGGCGCCAGCCTTCTGGACATGGTCAAGGTCAAAGCGTTCCTGGATCTCTTCAACACTGAGGATCTCATCCTCACTCCCGGTTGACCAACCGAGGAGTGCCAAGAAGTTGATGATCGCCTCTTTGAGGAAGCCTTCGGCACGATAGTCAGCGATCGCCGTCTGGCTCTTCCGCTTGCTCATCTTGGTGCGATCCGGATTCAGGATCAGTGGGAGATGAGCAAACTTTGGGAGCGGGACGCCGAGCGCCTGGAAGAGGAGGATGTGCTTTGGCGTGTTAGAGAGGTGGTCCTCACCGCGAATCACGTGGGTGATCCCCATATCTGCGTCATCCACCACCACGGTGAAGTGGTAGAGCGGACTCCCATCGGCACGCAGGATCACGAGGTCGCCGCCGAGCGTCTCAGCGTCGATCTCCACACGACCGCGCACGAGATCATCAATCACCACGATGCCAGGCTGGATGCGGAAGCGGAGCGCCGCCGACTCACCCGCCGCAACGCGTCGTGCCGACTCTGTGGCTGGGATCGTGGCGCAACGCCCTGAGTAGCGCGGTGGGAGCTTCGCCTTATCACGAGCGCTCCGCTCTACCTCAAGCTCTCCTGCAGTGCAGAAGCAGTGATATGCAAGGCCACGCGCATGTAACTGCTGCGCAACTTCGGCGTAGCGTGTGGTTCGCGCCGACTGCCGATACGGACCACGATCACCGCGCTCTTCACCAGCGGCAACGACCCCTTCGTCCGCCTCTAAGCCGAGCCAACGCAGCCCCTCAAGGATGTCCGCCTCATGCTCTGTTGTTGAGCGAGCAACGTCCGTATCCTCCACGCGCACGATGTAGGTGCCGCCGTTGCGACGCGCATAGAGGAGGTTGAAGAGCGCCGTACGCGCCGTCCCAATATGAAAGGGGCCAGTGGGGCTAGGGGCGATACGAACGCGGATTTTCGTGCCCTCACTGCTCATGCTTTCATCCTACCTCTCGTGTGGTGTAAGCCAAGGTCTTGCACGTAGAAGCCCCGCTGCGGCGAGGAGTGCGCCAAGCAGGTAGACAGCCGCCCAGATGGCTCCAGCAAGAAGCTGCGTGTCGCCGCTCCCCGGGAGTGGCAGTCCGATCAGCCCGAGGGTGAGCCACACTGCTGAAACGAACAGCAGCGCTACCGTGCCATGCGCCGCAGCCCATGCAGCGCGCGGGACCAGCAGGAAGAGGCCGAGTAGTAAAAGCTCAGCACCGATAGTGAGTGGACTCATCTGCAACGCAAGCCATGGGAGACAGCCAACAAGCGCATAGAAGAGTCGGAAGGCCATTGAGGGCCAACGATCTGGCGTCAACGCGCGCCCCTCTTCCGTGGCATATGCGGCTCCAACTTGTGAACTTCTCTGCTCACTCCGATCGCGTCGCACTGGGCGCTTACCGCGCGCGCGATATTCTGCACCGTGCTTTCGCGGATCGGCGTACTCCTTCGGATTGACGCGCCAGTAGGTCCCAGAGTCGGCACCCACCCACTCCGCGCCGTCCCAGGGCTGATCGCTATCCTCTGGCCTCGCGCCGTCATATGTGGTGGAGCCTGGTGTTGCGCGGACACGCGTGCCGCGCGCTTCTGGCTCGCGCGGAGCGGCGTCACGCCGTGGCGCGCTGCGCTGACGCGGTGGTGGTGGCGAACTCGGCCTCAGCCTCGTCTCGCCGTGTCGATTCGCAGCGCTCGCCTCACTCAGCGCAAGCTCATACGCCTCGGTAAGCCGTGCGAATGCTGCAGGCTTTGCAGTGCCACCCAACGCATCGGGGTGCAGTGACTTGGCGAGCGCACGGTACGCATGCTTCACCTCCTCGACTGTTGGCGTAGATGGGACGCCGAGTATCCGCCATGCTTCGAGCGTTCGCAGCCGCGCCTGTGGCATGGCTAACTCAACGCCAGGTTCGCAAGAGCCGCCGTAGGCTCAACGCGCGCGAGAGGCGCTCCGCCGCGTGGATCGGGATACTCCACATAGCGATGCAGATCGAGCGACGACGCGCTTGCTACGGCGGCGCCAGCGGCACGCAGTGCGGCAACGGTGGCGACACGTCCAGCACGGGCGGCGCCGTCGCCGTCTTCAGTGTGCAGTGCAATCCCAATCCCGGGCGCCCCAACCAGGCAGAGCCCCTCCGCCCCCTGCTTCGCCACCACGGAACCTTCGCCACCGCGAATCAGATCGGTGTCAAGGAAGCCCCCGCCCGCAATCAGGCGCGGGTGCGCAATCACCGCATCGCGCACGCGCGTTAACGCCGCAAGGAGTTCAGGGCGAAGTCCAGAGCTTGCCGGGTTCGCCCAACGCCGGGCCCCCTCCGCCGCGGCGCGCAGCGGCACG
>OFRL01000758.1_pt1 | contig 12971 bp, 4 predicted proteins | sample 1543121 | NCBI WGS metagenome assembly OFRL01 (sample SAMN07774228, study PRJEB24372) | wastewater metagenome | isolation source: Lake Maggiore Cannobio | place: Italy: Cannobio | collected 2016-01
TAGACTTCATATTATCTCAGGGGCTAATTTAACCTAGGTTATTAGCATAAGAACAATGAATTTAATCCCTAGCCATTTTACTAGATTTCTTGAAAGGATCGCTTTCTTGAGTTCTAGCACTGCCAGGTGGTAAAGCAGTAGCTCCATCTTCCTTTTGCTCTTGAGCTCGGGTAGACTCAGCTTGTTCTGCTTCTAGTTTTGAGAGTTCTATAGCCTTAGCCATATCCCTCAATCCCCTCTGAACATTATTATATTCTTCGGGATCATATCTAGCAGGAGTTCTGATAGTCCTTCCAGATCTGGTGGTAACTGGGGTAGTAGGCTGAGTCCCTTTATTTAGCTCAACCTGGTCTAACCAGTTATGAAGATCTCTGGGAGTGAGTCCCGTATAAGACCTTCTGGAACCTTGACCTCGCCCAATTGTCCGTGGACGTTCAGGAAGGGTAGGTGTATTAAAAGGTCTAACATGTATATCCACGTTAGGCATTCTAATATGTACTTCTTGGGTCTCATTAGAGGAACCTGGTATAGGCCTCTCATGATCCCACTCCAGATCTAGATCATCAACAATGTGATCATCAATATCTGGGGGTAGTAATTGCAAGGAGTCATTCTCTGGGTCTGACGCCTGGTCAATACTTTTGGGGCTAATAATAGTCTTATTCGCACTAGACGAGGAAGAAGAACTACTAGAGCCATTGCCAGCTGTGGCCACATCAATTTTGATATGATCCATAACTTCTTGAAGATCTTGTTCAGCCTGATCTCTTATGAAAGGATCGGGGTCTTGAGCTAGATATTCTAGTTCTTTGATTCTGTTGTGGTAGTTGGTAGCTACCGCTTGCATGGCAGGGAGATCTGCCTGTTTATTGTAATAATCTCTCAATGTTTCCTTCATTACTTGAGGAAGATGGAGATCATCTACAAGAGCATCAACAGGGTTAGGGAGTTGTCCTCCAACATCCTGATTGATTCTACGTCTTACAGCTCCCAGATTCTCAGGGAAAGCAAGAGGTAGGTTTGCAGGAACAACTGGAACTGGTACAGCCACAGGGACTTGAACAGCTACAGGGTTCTGCGGCACGACTGGTTCACCCTCTACAGGTAATGGCTGTGGAGTGACCGGGCGTGGGAGATCATCTGAATCATCTGAGTCAGATAGATTGCCATTAGGAGGACCTGGAGTGGTTGGTCTTCTCCTTGGTGGACTTGGAGGTCCTGGATCTGAGCTATTCGAAGAGCCAGATACAGAAACATTATGCCTGTCTGGGTCAATTACAGATAGGAGATCATCCCCTGAATCAACACCAAGCATATCTAAAAATCTGGTCAACATAATTGGATCAATTACTTGCTCAGATTTTATATCACCTTTGAAAGGTTTACAGTGTTTAACTGCAACCTGACGGGTGTAAAAGGGCTTAATATCTCCTCGGTGTAATAGCCGAAAGACATCAGGGTCCTTGTAATACTCATCTAATCTATCGTTCTCCGTCCAAGGTACAACAATAAGACTAGCAGTATAAGCTTTGATTACTCTGAAAGGTCCAATATACTTGGATCTCAATTTCATCATTCCTGGCCCTGGGGCTGGAGAATTATCTTTAACTAAAACAAAATCACCCTCTCGAAAGGTATGAACTTTTGCTGTAGTGTCCCATGTTTCTTTCCTAGCAATGAGTTTCCGTTCATTCCGGGCTCTTACTATTTGAAAAGCTAGCTCCTGAAAGCGTCGCATTTTCTGGAAATACTCATTCACATTGGCTGATTCAGCATCAAAGGGAATAAGTGGAACCGGATCCCTCTCTTTGTATCGACCAAAGAATAGAGAATTCGGGGTATACCCTGTAGCAGTATGGACAGTACTGTTAAGAGCATTGAGCACGAATGGTAAACAGAGAGACCAGTATCGTCTATCTGATTCACTTAGTGCTTTCCTTAACAACATAGATACAGCACCGCACATTGTTTCAGTGGGGTTCGCATTAGGTGTATAAGGAGGTGTGGATGTTTTGAGGACTCCTAGCATCAAAGCCAGATGTCTAATCAAAGCACCATCAACATTCCGACCATTGTCTGAATGTAGAGCCCAAGGAAGCCCGTAGGCAGCAACAAAGTGGCTCATTAGTTTTTTCACTACATAGTCTGCTTTCTCAGATGCCAATGGAATGCCATATGTCAATCTGGAGAAACCATCATATAATAGCAAGATTGCGTAACTTCCATCAAGAGCTTTGGGAAGTCCTACAATCAGATCACAGTGGACTATATGCATAGGCCAAAGTGGTCTTATCACATACCCTGACTCGTACTTTATAGGGTACTTATCATTGTATTGACAAGGTAGGCATGATTGATGATATTGTAAGATATCTTCTCTCATTCCTGACCAGTAATATTTACTCTTCATATTAAGAAGGTATCTATTACTTCCAAAGTGTCCACCCATTAGAGATCTGTGGCTAGACTCTAATAAAGGCTTAACTAAAACTTGAGGCACACAAATTACAGAGTAAGTTTGCATGTCTTTAGTTTGCATTTGTCTCATCAGTATATTCCTTTTGAGGAAATATCCTGCACTTTTGACTCTTGAATCTTTCTTTTTGATCAACTCTAGTTTATGAGAACAGAATTCATCTTGAGATTGTAGTTCTGTGAATGCTTCAACAGAAAAACAAGATTCATTAATGGCTATAAGCCTGATGTTGAAACAAGCAGATTTAAAACTGGAATCTGTCGTTTCAAGATCATTGTCTATAGATTCTGACTCAGAATCTGATAGATCAACTTCATCAGTGTTGAGGGATTCGAACCCTTCACTAATGTAGTCTTCATTGACCTGAAAAGGATAGATCTTATCCTTGCCAAATCTCTGATCCCAATTAGCTATTTTACTTCTGTCTATGTGAAGTATAGCAGCTTCTTGGATAACTTGATTGACATACTCATGTTCATGAAGTACATCTTTATCAAAATTGCTTAAACGTTGGGGTGGTTTTTCCACTTTAGGTTTGAAGCATTCCATATCAGGAGTCTGACCTTCAGTAATTAGCTGAGATTCATACTCCTTCAGGACCTTTGGCCAATGATCAGACAAGTAGTCTTCACAATGGGTCAAATAGTCATTGAGTTTCATTACTTCACCGTCCTTTAATTCGGGGGCTTGTAATAACTCAAGGGCAGGGTGCCTAGCAGTGACTTGGTCATCATATTTAGTGAGACCATCATCCCAAGCTCTAGACAAACCATCTGCAGCTTTATTTAAGGATCCCTTTATGTAGGATATAGAGATATCATACTCAGAGACCAATAATGCAAGCCTGGAAATTTTTCCTGAATTTCCACTCTGCATTTTCAGAAATGTCCAAGCTCGACAATCTGAGAAAACTTGAATGGGGTTGCCACAAATGTAGAAACTCCATAAGTTCAAACCATAAACTATGGCTAAAAGTTCTTTGCAAGGAATACTCAATTTGAGTTCACAATCATTGAACTTTCTAGACCCATAAGCACAAGGGTGTGATTTCTTGTCTATAGGATCTATTTGACATAAAACTACTCCGAGAGCTCCAGCGGAAGCATCAGAATAGATTTGGAATAATTCGCCCTGCCTGGGTAGTCTTAGTACCAAGTCAGAACACATTATATCCTTTACCCTGTCAAAGGCAACCTGAGCTTCAGGGGTCCATAAGAATGGCTCCTGGTAAGCTAAGGGATACATAGGCAGCACTTCTTTAGCAAAGTTCTTTATGAATCTGCGATAAAAAGATGCTGTAGATATAAAAGACAAGACCTGTTTACCCGACGTGGGGACAGGAAAGTCTCTCATAGCTTTGCACTTAGATTCCTGTGGTTTCAACAAATTGTTTTCCATAGTGAATCCAAGCCATTCCATAGGTTTGTCAGAGCTATAACACCATTGACATTTATGGGCAACTAGCTTTAAACCTGCTTCGACTATTCTCTGTAACATTCCTTGGATATGTTCTAGATGCAAGTCAAATAGTTGATCTTTACTAGACTGGTGGTCAGCTTTAGTAGTGATCATTAGGTCGTCTGCATAGTATGAGGATGGCTCATACCCTACACACAACAATGCCATTAAACAGCAGAAAGCGTTCATAGCACATACATGTCCAAATGGTACTCTTACATACTCAAATAGGACATTGTTGAAATAAAATGCAGTCACAGGTATAGATTCTTCCGAGAGAACTAACATGTGAAAAGCATCTTTAAAATCCATGGCAGTGCGATAAGCAGCACCCTGAATCTTAGCCATTGCATCCTCAATCCAATAGTTTGGAAACCTATTGGGTATTGAGTTTTCATTGACTTGCCTTAAGTCACAGCAAATTCTGTGACTAACAACACCGTTCATAGTCTTTTTCTTGACACAAACAATGTTGGTTGCATGAGGAGACTTGCTAGGTCTAATCACACCTTTTGCAAGCAGTTCAGATATGGTTTCCGAGGCCATTTCTCTATGCTTGAATGGAAGTGGTCTTGGTTTATTATACATATAACCAGTACCAGGTTTGAGTGGTAGACTTACTTTAAAGTAGTTACAACACCCAATTTCAGTTTTGGATTTAGAAAAAGCATCCTTGTTTCGAAGCAAGATTACTTTTAGCTTAGTCCATTCCATGTCTGTCAAGTGTGAGTGCTCAACACCTTTCAGCCATGCTTCAGGGTCTGTATCCAGATCTTGATCTGGGTGTACAGAATCTGCAGATGGTGGGATAGGAAACCCTTCACCAGTACCATCTAACAGATGTTTTCTTTCCACCTTGTCATGCACATAGTTTATGTTATGTTCATGAGTTGGTGGTGATTCATTTCCCAAGGAACATGCGTTCTTGGTCTGAATCTTATCCCATTGGACAATAACGTTTGACGGTATCTTGTCTATGAGTTCATTCTTTAAAGCAGAAATTGGCCATTGACCATCTTTGCTTAAAGAGTTTGTTTTATCTTGGTCAATCTCTAAATTGACTAGATTAACATTTCCTTCCTCAGATTGAATTAGCTCTACGAAAGCTATGTCAAAATTAGGTAGGATGGTTAGGATATCATCTGTATCATTTTCGACTAATACAAATGCTTTTCCTAGTGAGTCTATCACTGAGACAGTGTTTCTTACTGGTGTTTCATTTTCTATTAAGATGTTAGGCGTATCTTTATATGGATGAAAACCTGGTAAGCTCAAGTCACTAACCGGGGTAAGAAGTACCTCTTTCCCAGTAAGTCTTGAATTGGTGGTGACTTGCACCGGTACAACAGCACTAGACCTTGGCGGGATCTGTGACTGACGTACAGCTTGAACTAGTTTCTTGGCTAGTTCGTATTTGATAGGTATGGGAGGACATATGTCTTCTGGAAAGGCAATGTACATTCCCCTATCATAAATGAGTCTGTCATAGAAGGCGTCACTTCCTAACAGAAACACTGACATTGACCCTTTGTACACAAGCACAGAGATGGTCAATTTATATTCTCCCAAAAAGAGATATCCCTTAACTACTCCCAGCATTTCCAGGTTATGCCCGGTTGCTGATCTTAGTTTAGGTAATTTTTCTGGATGGGTTAGATGTTTCAAAGCATCTTTCCCAAAATGTGCCTTTAAAAAGGTACTATCACAAATGGTAAAGTCAGACCCTGTATCAACACAGAGATCCGCCATCACAAGTTGTGTAGAGGTTCCTATACTCATTTTGACAGAGATATAGGCACTTCCTTGAGGTTTAGAAAGGGTTGGAACGTAACGTTCATCTCTTTCTAAGTCATGAATTGGATTTTTGCTGGTTAAATAGCCAGGATCCCCAATTTTCATGATACGAATGTCACTGAGACCTATCAAGTCATCAGAGGCATTACTAGGTAAGCTTTCGATATTGGACCTTGATCCTCCATCTATAGCTGTGATACCTAAGGGTTTAGCTTTAGCAGAGTATTCCTCCGGTATTACTAAATCTTGGGTATAGTGTGAATGGTTCACTTCTTCAGGACACGGGTTCCTTGGAGGTGAACAGTGCTCAGGACTTAAAACAGACTTAGGCTGTAGGCCTAGTTCCCTTTTAACTGGTCCTGGTTAGGATTGGCTGGGCTAGCATCCTGTGGTTGTTGGGCCACATACTGCTTCTGGAAAACCTTCAGACAATCATCCGCTGAGTGCAAACCTTGACCGCACTTGGCGCAGGCTTTGTCCATCAGAGGTCGGTCTCTAAGGGCACACTTATCATTCTGTAGATAGTGTCCTTGTTGACCACATTGAATACAAGATCCTTTTTGTATATTAGCCAGGGCTAACAACTCATAGGTATTCTTGTTATGTTGGCCTCCCAATGCATTTGGAGGTCCATGGTTAGGGTTGGATTGTCCTTGGACGTTCGTACCCTGACCAACCTGTCTAGCTCCATAGGGGTGTTGTCCCCTTTGGTTCTTGGCAGGAAATTTATTGTTGAAGTTCCGGAAGGCCTTTCGGTACATCCTTTGAGGTTCAACAATTTTGTTTCTTCGAGCATAGTCTTTTTGGACTTGTCGAACTTCATTGACTAGGTGGTACGTGCCCACATCCTCAATGTCTATGTCAGCTTCGTCTCCGGATGAGTTCGAATCATCGGAGGTATCAGCCTTCACATGGTGAATCTGACCACGATGCTTTGCAGCACCATAGGCATGAAGTTGAGTTTTGCGCTCGTCTCTTCTTCTCTCGAGATCAAGACACTCTTTCTCAATTTCTCTAGCAGTGAAAGCCGGGAGACCCATGGTACTCCTGGTTGTCACTCTTTCTTGAAGGGCATTGCGAACCGAGGTAGGCAGTGCTCTCCTAATGTTACTCTCAACGAGGAATTCCATCTCCTTTTTACGGGATGGTTCATCGTCTATGAGTCGACAGGCTATTCTGGCCATTGCCCTTAAACGGTCAATAAACTCAGAGAGCCCCTCTTTCTCCTTCCGAGCCATGTTATTAGTCCTAACACGGGCCTCTTCAGGAGTACAGAGATCGCCGTAGCGCATCTCTAACAGTTGAACAATCCGAAAGATGTCATTGCCTTCATCTTTCATCTGCTCAATGTAGTCAGCAGCCCCACCACTGGATCCTAGGACCAGTAGATTAGATGCCGCATCATACGATAGTCGGTTGGCTTTAGCAAGGGTTAGAATCCTGCTTAACCATCTGACTACATCAAGAGTGTCAGTGCTTGATCCGGTAAAGGATGGCACATTATGCAACTTGATGTTGTGGATTTGATCCTGGTTACCCCATGGAACTGGAGGGACCTTTGTTAGAGGCCTCAATTCACGGGTAGCAGCTTCTCTTGATTGGCTAATTTTACTAGCGTCAAGAATTCGCTGTGATCTCTCTGCAATTTCAGCAGCAAAAGCCCTGTTATCTTCAGGGATTCCATTGCCAATTGCGTTGAGCAATTGAAGGTTTAGAGTAGCCATGTCTCCCATCATAGTGGAGAAGCTAGCATTCTCTATGTCCTCCACAAATGCATGATCTGCACCTGGTCGTCCAGCCATGATAAAAGCTTGCTAGGTATGAGCTAGGGCTTTTAGTCAATAGCAGGAAGATAGGTTAGCACAGCCGAGACTGTGTTTACCTTTCTTTGGCTTATAGTAAGGTCAGTAAACAGTTGAAAAGCTGTAACTTTCCCTTATCTAATAGCGAGAAGTCTTTTTAGGTCAGTAAACAGTTGAAAAGCTGTAACTTTCCCTACTTGGACTTTAAAAAGTTCGGTCTCAGCCTTCCACAGCTTTGACTTTACCTTTAAACGTTGATGTTTTTCTTGGACCAAACTGGTTGGTGGAAAAATACAACAGACAATTATTAAATATTAATTATTATTTATTTATTTGTTTATAAGAGATCTTCACTTTGAAGTATGGTGTTGCACGAGATGTGTCTGCTTCTTGATCTTGGATCTAGAAGAGAATATAAAAATTTTGCATTAACTATCTTAGTCTATCAGTTGTATCTGTTTAATTTTACTTTGCCGAAAGTCCTAACTGAAATATTAGTATACAACTATTTTTCATTCTACTTTTGATTTACGCCACCTTTTAAGAAGGTTGAAATTAAAATTCTATGCTACAAAATTCACAAGTTTTTAGCAATCACTTGTTTGCCAATTTTACTGAACATTAAAATATTAAAATTGCAACCATGCTCATTATTTGCTTGAGATTGATTAGTTTGTCTTTTTTACTGCGAGACCTCACCCGGGGCACCATGTTTGAAAGACTTTTTACGGGGGTTTTCAAAGTGGGAAAGTATTAATTCTAAGTACTATTTTATTTTAAATTTTCTAAGTATTGAGTTCATTGCTTGCTTTCAAAAGAAATTTAAAAATCCCATTGCTGCTATAAGTTATATCTGAAGGCTATTTATAACTAAGTAGACAGACCATTTGGATTTGAGGATCCATTTGGACAAAGACTATTCTTTTAATCATTCTCAACCAAGAAAGAAATCATTTGGCGACAAGGTTTAGTATTTTATTGTGCTTTTTATAATAAAGAACATGGTGTTTAAATCGATATTGCAATTCATATACACTTCATGGACACGAATGCGCACGCATTTGAAACAATTTTGAATAATAAAATTTACAGCACCATTTTGAATGGAAGAAAAAGAAACATGTTTGAAATAATGAAAAAGGCACACATGCTTGAAAGTTATTTACAAGAAAGTGATGCTATCACATCTCTAATTATTTACACGGGAAATTAATAATAGAATGGCAAGTTCCATTAATAGAAAAGAATGTATTTTATAGAAAAGGCTTCAAAGCGAAGATTCAGGAACAAACAAGATTATTCTTGATACAATTGATATTAAAATTTAGATGCATTACATCATTCGAAATCGTTCATTCTGCTGGGTAGGACCTAACTATAGCTGTTCGAATATTAAATACTTTTTATAGCTTATTCTTCAAAATTACACAAAGCAAGCCTGCAATAGGCCTGGATATCTAAGCCATTTGAAGTCATCTGCACTTTATGAAAGTTCTCAGCCTCAGCGTATTCCCACGGGTACCGAGCATTTAACGGGCCAAATGATCAAATAAACCTCAGCTTCGAACCCAAAGGCCAATCAAACATTCAGGTAAGTACCCAAATGTAAGTAAATTTATTTATATTTAATATTCTGGTAACTAACCGAAGGGGGGGTATGCAATTCAAATACACAGTTACGTTTAGGATTTACAATTGAAATTACATCTTATTACGGGAAAATTACAATACTTTGCAACAATTAAAGACCCTCAAGGGCCGTACTTTAACAATTAAATTGAACTAAAAAACAATAAGGCTAGGAACGGATCAACACGGTATCCGGCTCTGCTCTCAAGTGATTACTCTCTTTAAAGTAAAGGTTAGGCACACAATAAGTACAAATCAAATAATTCTCAAAGTAAGAATTCTACTTGGGGACAAACATATTTAAAGGAGAACCTTTAAAGACCCTTAAATATGGAGTTTACTTACTGAAAAGTTGACTATCTAAGTAGATAGCTTAAAGTGAACTGGGGTGTTTTGGAAGAGAGTTAGAAAACTGAAGGGACAGTGAGAGAGAATAACAGGGCTTGACATACTTTGAAAGGAAGTAGGCCTTGAAGAAATGGCATGATAGACCATAAGAAAAACAGGTTTAGGAAATATTTGTTTTACATGGCTTGTTTACTTTTGCTTTTAAGAAGAATTGTTGAGGAATTTAAGTTAAATGAATGGCCAGGTAAATTACTGTTAAAGAGCACAAATGTGACTAAAAGCTGAATATGTGGAAGACTATTCAGATCTCATTCATTATTGTTTAGTTGTTTGCTTTGCAGGGCATAAGAATTATGCAAGGGCGTATGGAAACGGGACGTTCTAGAGATAGTAAGAGAGAGATAGGTTGACTGACAGGGAGAGAGACAGGTTGAGCTACAGTGACAGAAGGAAAAAAGAGTGAGAGAGGGTGCAATTGTACACAGCATAATGTAGATAATGGTTTTTGGAAGTCTGACTATTATTGAAAGTTTTAATGGTTTTGTTTTTTGGAAGAATTGGATTTTTGGATAATTAAATAATTAAATAATTAAAGGTAATTAGGAATTATCAGTCTTTTAAAGTTAAAATTACTGTATTAAAACGTTTGAATTTTGCTGAACTATGCTTGAAAAAAGAAATTTGATTCGGACATTTTAAAGTTTGAAAATTGCGTTAATTACATGCAAAAATATAACCTCCAAAAATCCCCCCGTGGAAGTAAAGCTGACCTCAGCGGGCAAACTTTGAAATTTATATTTTTGTGGAAAAGAAAAGAAAAGGGAATTGCTATAAAGGACTTTTCAAATACATTATTCACAATACCATGTTAAAAAGGTTGGCCAAAATAAGGGGAAGAAAAATTTAGAAAATTTTTACAGTGCAGAGAAAAAGAGGAAAGAAGGAGAAAACAATTAGTGCCAAATTGAGTGCTAGAGTGCAGTTATGTACAAGGTGAGAAAAACATTTAAACCTTTAATCTTTTGTGGTGCATTAATCTAAATTTTTGTGGTGCTACAGTTTATGGACTGATCTTTTATTCTGTTTTTCAGGAAAACCCTTGACTGGTGATTAAGCAATCAACAGGAAGGATAATCGAGTTTTAATCAAGAAAGAACCTGGATCGAACAGGATATTTCTTTGACTTAAACAAAATAAAAAGAAAGAGAAAAGGAAAGTATCTTGTAAGTTAAATAGCTTAGGATAATTTCGTTAATAAAAAGTTGTTGCTCAAATTTTAGTGGGGCAGAGTTACTGCACATAAAAAATGGAATGCATGTTTGAAAAATAATAAAATCAAATAATGAAATCAATCATTCACACATACACTCACACAACACTGATTTTTCTTCTTTGCGGCTAAATTCACTGCACTTTTTGCCAATTTTGTCATGTTTAACATGAGCCAACAACACTGCACACACTGGATCTTTGGCGTCGAATCTCGTATGTAGAGCTAGGTTTCTTTCCCCCCATCCATTGACGAACATCATTCCCATGAACATCTCCGGTAGAACGTAGAATTGGCATAGTAGCAAGATTTACCCAAGGTTCACGACACACTAACTAGTAACTGCTCGACAATTACTAGCGTGCCTACTTGACACTTAATAAGCTACTTAGTATATGTGTCTAATAAGTTAATTAGCTCTTAGACACATTTACTATTAAAAACATTAGTTAAAAAAGGGTTTTTGGTGGCCTTTTTACAAATGCTTTACCAGTTGGAGTCAGAAATCATCTGGTAAATCGGGTCCTTGGTCCTTGCTGGGCCACACTGGAGGTTTGGTGGCTGGCAAGGGAGGATTAGGAAGAGCTTGACCTTGGATCCGCTGCACCATCCGCCGAAGGTTTGCTATCTCTTCCCTCATCTGGTCCTCAGTAGATGCCCTTGGAGGTTGGGCAAATCTTTGGTTTTGGGACACTGGTCCCTGATTCGTGGCCACCGGGCCTGCCTTTGGCTTCTTGGCAGGTGGTGACTGGGCTAACGAAATGGCGGCAGCTTGAGCGGCTGCAGCCTCCTCCTTTGCCTTGGCGATCATGACATGCCTTCTCTGGTGAGTAGGCAAGAGGCTAATGTACACGTTGATGACATGTAGCGATTCTCCTAGTTGTCGATTATGCCAGTCTGGGTGAATCATAGTGACGGGTTCCACCAGTGCCGGGAAGTGACAGAAGAACATGGGTCCTTCTTGCCTCCTGGTAGGGTTCAGGGTGGCTCCGATTTGGCTTACGGAGGCCACACTGAACGTCATGCCGAAGTCATCAATGGTCAGGGCTTCGTTGGCTCCAGCGCCAGCTTGCATGTCCTGAAAGTGCTTGATGAGGCACCTGGTGGCGTGCTGCTTGACCAGCCTTTTGTTTCGGCTGAGGTAGGCAGGCGCCCTTCTGATATCAGTACAATTTATCCTGATCCCTCCAATGACCATGGGGGTTCCAGGACATCCTTGGTTGAGGAATTGTAGGATAATCCCTTTCTTCTTGTGGAAACTGTCATCCACCAAGTCCGACTTGATCTCGTCTTCTGATAGTGCCAGGTTGGCGACCGGCACTATTTTTTCCATAGCTTCATCGCCTTGAGGTGATCTAGCACGAGACGGTGATCCAGGTGGGTGTGATGTTGTCTCCATGACTGCAAAAAATGACAGAGAACAACAACATGTTAAGCCTTTTCTTCATTCTCTTGCTTTACAATAGTAAAAATAGGGTAATGACTAGTAGGGAGTTACATAAGTAAGGGAATTTTTCTCAGAAATTATTACAATATAACATATATGCACATACAGCTCATATTTATATTACATCAAATATTTTACCAAATTTTGATTGCAACAAATAGGGCCAGTGTTATCCTACTAAAAAAGTAATTTGGGGCTATAAACTTGGGTTGTTATTGCTACAATTTTACTTTTGAAAAGGGAGTTAACTTAGAAGACAGGATCCAGGAAGTAAAAAATGAAATTTTTATCTATATTTCCATTTTTCACTTTGGATAAAGAGAGGAAAATTATGACAAGACTTTTATCCAGCATTTGTCAATTTTCCCTTATCAAGGTAGATTCTTTGGGGAGTGTCCCTATAAGAATTTCCTTGATCAGTGCTATTTCCATATTACAAGGGCCATGGCTCTTGCAATCAGAATTTAGTCTTTATCTTTCAAATTTTAATTCATGGGATTAGACTCCGTCGAAACTAAAATTTGCAGTATACTTGAAACACTGGACAACAATGTGGGATAGCCATATTTGTAATCGTAGCGTTTAAATACAAAATTAACAATGTGGGATGGCCATATTTGTCAAGTTAGTATTTTATTGAAGAGAATTTTGAGAGAAATATTACCGTGACTTTTAGTAATTCCCTCAGATTCCTCTCCTTGTATACCCTTGCTAGCAAATTCCTTTGCTTGTCCCAGTGGGTAATTA
>OFRL01000759.1_pt1 | contig 12965 bp, 11 predicted proteins | sample 1543121 | NCBI WGS metagenome assembly OFRL01 (sample SAMN07774228, study PRJEB24372) | wastewater metagenome | isolation source: Lake Maggiore Cannobio | place: Italy: Cannobio | collected 2016-01
CGCGAAGCGAAATTTCGACGTCACCGCTGGTGATGACGAGATCGATCTGTTCAGGGGAACGAGTGGTCTGTTCAACAACTACGAGGCGATTGAAGCGACGAAGACGGTGCCTGAAGCAAAGCCGCTGGCGTCGGCTGTTACGCCCGAGGGCGCGCTGACTATCGTCGCTTTTCGTGTCGGCAAGGGGACTGTGATTCGTTTTGGCCTGCCTCAGCTTCCTTCACGACTGACAACCGACCCTGACGTTCAGGGACTGATGACACGCTCATGGCAACTGCTCTCGCGCTAACAATCTGCAGCCTGCTGGCTGGCGCGACGCTGGTCGTGCGATCGGCGACGACGCGAGCGCGGCTGATGCTGGCAACGCTCGTGATCGCCCCGCTGATCCTCGTCATCCATGTTGCCGACGCGGATCAGCTTTCGGCGCTGCGCGAACGACCCGCACTCGCAGTCGCGGCGCTAATTCTTGGCTTCTCAATAGTTGGCGCTTTGACGGTTCTTTTCAGCAAGCGCCCCAGCGCTTTTGTAATCGCGCTGGTCGTCACTCTTCCGTTCAGAATCCCGATTGCTGTTGGCGATTCGACCGCCAACCTTCTGCTCGGCCTCTACCTCGTGGTGGCGGCGGGCGCGCTGGCTTGGCTGCTTCCGCGGCTGCGTAGCGGTGCCAGCGAAGATGGCTCGCCACCAGCGGCTCTGGAGTGGGTAATCGCCGTTGTGCTTGTTCTCTACTCGTTGCAGAGCGCTTACGGACTGGGCCGCGACCCGGCGCTCGAGAACGTTGTCTTTTTCTACGTTCCGTTCGCTCTGCTCTTCGTCCTCGTGGCTCGGTCACGTTGGACTGAGAGGCTCGCCGGCCGTGCGCTCGCGGTGCTCGTCGGACTGGCGCTGCTACTCAGCGCAATCGGATTTGTTGAGTTCGCGACGAAGCACATCTTCCTCAATCCGAAGGTGATTGCTTCGAATCAATTCTCCGATTACTTCCGCGTCAATTCGGCTTTCTTTGATCCCAACATCTTCGGCCGCTTCCTCGTCGTCGTGATCGTCCTCTTGGTCGCCTGGATCTGCTGGCAGAAGCGCAACAGTCGCGTTGCGCTTGGCGCCCTCGCCGCCGCAATCCTTTTCGGCGGCCTGCTGATTACGCTTTCGCAGTCGAGTTTCGTCGCCCTGCTTGCTGGCCTGGCAGTGATCGCTGCGCTGCGTTGGAGCGTGCGCTGGACAGTCGTAGTAGTCGTCGCCGCGTTGTTGGTTGGCGGCCTGACCGCCGCGGTCGCTGGCGGCGTTTTGAGCGGCGGCCAGACTGCTGATCGCGTCACGAGCGGCAGGGCGGCGTTGGTGACAGGGGGAGGCGAGCTGTTTGTTCAGCGTCCCCTGCAGGGATGGGGTGCGGGATCGTTCTCACGCCAGTACCGCCTTGAAAACAACGCTTCGGTCGAGCGCGCAGCCTCCGCTTCGCACACAATCCCAATTACGATCGCGGCAGAACAGGGTTTGATCGGCCTAATCGCCTACCTCGCGTTGCTTGCGCTGGCCTTCATTCGCGCCCTGCGTGGTGCTCGGTCGGCTCCTTGGCCGGAGATGCAGATCGGAGTGGCAGCGGCCTTGATCGCACTCGTTGTTCACACCTTGATTTACGCAGCTTTCCTTGAGGATCCCCTCACCTGGATGCTGCTCGGCGTTGCGACCGCGCTCGCTGGCGCGCGCTCCGAAGAAGCGGAAAGTGACTGACGGCGATGACATTTTCGCGGCGTGAACTAATTGTCATCGGGCTGGCGCTGACGCTTACGGTCGTCGCTTGGGTGCTGGCAAACAGCTACCCCGGCTACGACACTTACTACCACCTCGTCTGGGGCCGAGAGCTGCTGGCTGGCCAGGTCCCATCGATCGACGCCTATCAAGCTCCTACCTTACATCCGCTCTATCTGGCGGTGGCCGCGGCGCTAGGGGCCGTTGTCGGCGACGACAGCGCGCAGCTAATGGTGCTGCTTGGAGCGCTCTCGCTAACCATTTGCGCTTGGTCGATCTGGCGCATCGGCCGCGTCGTCTTTGGGCCTTGGCCGGGGATCGTCGCGGCGCTCCTAGTCGCCAGCAATCTGACGCTGATGCTCTACGCTGCCCGCGGCTTCGCCGATATGCCTTTCCTGGCGCTGGTATTTGTAGCGGCAGCGCTTGAGGCCGAACGCAAACGACGCGGAGTGTCGGTGATGTTGCTGTTGGCCGCTGCCGGGCTGTTGCGCCCCGAGGCTTGGCTGTTGGCCGGGGTCTACTGGCTCTGGTGCTGCTGGCCGAAAGATCCAACCAGCGGTCGCCGCAGCTTTCATCCTGGACTACTGGCACTGGTTCTGGCAGCACCGCTGCTGTGGTGCCTTTATGACTGGTGGAACATTGGTGAGCCGCTCTATGCATTGACGGCCACCAGTAGCCTCGCCGCCGAGCTTGGCCGCGAACGTGGCATTGCCAAGGTGCCATCGACTTTCATCGACGCGTTGATCGGAGTTCTTCGCACCCCCCAGCTTCTGCTTGTCGCGGCCGGCATTGTGATCGAGATCTTCCGCCGCCGCGCGCAGTCTCTCTATCTCCCGCTCGGGCTGATCACGGTCGGCATCGTGACCTACATCTGCGTTGGCATCTTCGGCCTGTCGTTACTTCCCCGCTACTTGACGATTCCCTCGATCACGTTGTTGCTCTTCGCCGGATACGCACTCGCTGGATCGGTCGAGTTGGATCGCGCCAGCACGTTGCGCCGTGGCTGGGCATTGGTGGCCTTGCTGACTGTGATTGTCGGAGTTGCGCTGACGGTTCAACGAGCCGACAGTTTCCGCCGCGCCGAGCTTGAGATCCGCTACATCGCCGCTGTTCACGATGATCTCGAGGCAACGCTCGCCGATCCCAAGGTTGCCGCTGCGCTGCGCTGCGGCCCGCTTAGTCTGCCGGCCTTCGGCCTGATTCCCGAGTCGCTCTGGATCCGTGACTCGGCTGCCGGTTCGGTTGTTGCCCGCTCCGACGTTTCACCCAAGAATGGTGTTGCACTGGTCTTCATCGACCCCAAGACGCACCGCCGCTACGGACGTGCCGACGGGGTTCCAATCGACACTGACTTTGCTCCAAGCGGCTTCAAGCTGATCGCCAAGCACGGGCGAATATCAGCTTGGGCTTCCTGCCGTTAACTGTCGCGGGTAACGCCGAGCTGCTGGAGTCGCTGCCAGAGCGGCTCGTTCTGGCGCCGCGCCGTTTGAGCGATCGCCCATTCGCGCAGCTCGCCGTCGGGTCGCGTCCTCGCCCCTGCCTGCTCGAGTAGAGCGGCGGCAAACTCGTCGGCGTCGGCTGCTCGCGTTACTGCTGGAGCCCAGCTAGTAACGCCGGAGAGCATTGGGCTGATCGTGCGTCGCCCTAAGCGCGCGTACTTGAGAATTCGGTTCGGCAGCCCAGCGTCATTAAAGGGCTCAACTTTGAACGGGATGATGCCGACGTCGGCGGTGAGGATCAGCCGCGAGGCCTGCTCGTCGCTCTGGCGCCCGAGCCAGACGAGGCTGGGGTGGGCGCGGCAGGCTTGGAAGTCAGGGTCATCGGCGCATTCATCCTCGTGCCAGTCGCCGATCAGCAGCAGCACGAGCTGCTCGCCGAGCTGCTCGGCAACTGCGCGCAGCAGCGCCCAATCGGTCCGCCAACCGAGGTGGCCGAGTGAGACGGCGACGACCGTGCCGTCGATCTGCGGCGCCGGAAAGCGGTCGGCCGGTGTCGTCACAAGCAGCGCGTCACGGCCAGCGTCGGTCTCAATCGCAACGAGAGTGTCGGAGACGGCGAACGTCAGCGACGAGGCCTCTGATGCCTGCTGGTGCAGCTCGGCGAGGCGCTCGCGCCGCTCCGGCGTCGCGTCGTAGGCCAGCTCGTAGCGATCCCAGCGCGAATACCAGATCTCACAGCCCGCGCAGTCGGCCTGGATCGCCTGCGCCAGTGGCAGTTGAAGCGGGTGGAAGATGACGACGACGCGCGGCTCACCGCGGTTGCTGCGCAGCGTCTTGACGAGCCGCTTCGCTTGCTGCGCCGCCAACGCTGCGCCGACGGCGCGCGGCAGCCGCGCGATCGCGCCGTAACGGACGCGCGGCGGATCAACCGCAACTACGGCCGGCGAGCGCAGCAGGTCTTCGGCCTGCTCGCGCAGGATGAACTGCTCCAGCTCGCGGGCCAGCAGCAGCACGCAGATCGGCTGCCCTTTATTGGCTTGTGAACTCACGGCCGCCAGCCTAGCCGCGCAGGGCTCCACCGCGTGGGTGGGTAGCTTCCGTTTGTAGATGGACAGCATTCTTAAGCGGCTCGCGACATCAGGGATGGCCTTCCAAGCTTCGAGCCTGCTGGCCGGGCTGCTGGCGCTCTTCACACTGCCGCTTTACACACGCTCGCTTACAGCGGCCGAGTTTGGCTACGCAGAGACACTGCTGACGCTGGTGATCTTGATCAGCATTCTGCTCCGTGCCGGCCTCGGAGAGGCATTCATCCGTCATTGGCATGAGGCAGGTGGCGACGATGCGCGCCGCCACCTCGTGCGGACGACGAGCGGATTCGTGCTGATCAGCTCGACGCTGGCTTTGGTTGCCGGCGTTCTGCTCGCTGAGCCGCTCTCGCAGTTGATTCTCGGAACTTCCGACGCGACGCTGATGTCGGCCGGTGTCTTTGGGATCTGGGCCTTCACGAACTTGGAGATGGCTTATGCGCTGCTGCGCGTTAGCGATCGCCGCCGCGCCTATCTGATCGCCTCGTCGGCGAACGTAATCTTGACCGTCAGTTTGACCGTCACGCTCGTCGTCTTTCTCGACGAGGGCGCGCGCGGCTACGTGCTCGGCAACTACGTCGCCTCGGCGATCGTTCTGGTTTGTCTGTGGTTCTTTGTGCTGCGCGAGCACATCGGCATTCCCCGCGGGCCGCTGCTGCTCGGGCCGCTACTGCGTTACGGCGCGCCGACGATCCCCGCTGACGCCGCCGTCTTCCTGCTCAACGTCGTCGACCGCGCCTACCTGCTGCGCGCCGACAGTCCGTCAGCGGCCGGTCTTTACTCGGTCGCGGTCAAGTTGGCGACGGCCGTGATCATCCTCGTCCGCGCCTTCCAGTTGGCTTGGCCACCGCTGGCCTATTCGATCGTTGATGAGCAACGCGCGCAGCAGGCTTACGCGCGCGTTACGACCGCCTACATGATCGTCAGCTCGTTGCTGGTCGCCGGCTTCACGTTGCTCGGCGCTTGGCTGGTGCGGCTGCTTACAGCGCCGGATTTCTTCGCCGCCAATCAGGCGCTGCCGTGGCTGGCGCTGGGCTGGGCGCTCTACGGGCTCTACCTCGTGCTGGTCACGATCGCTGGCCGCGCGAAGGTGACGGTCCGCACGCTGCCAGCCGCCGCTGCCGGGCTCGTTGTAAATGTTGGCCTGCTGATCTGGCTCGTGCCGCCGCTCGGCGTTGTCGGCGCGGCAATCTCGCTCTGCGTCGCCTACATCGCGATGCTGGTCGTGCTCTTCCTCTTGACGCGCAAGGTTTTCACTGTCCCGTTCGAGTGGCGAAAGATCATTCCACTGGTTGTGATCGTCGCCGGCCTCAGTCTGCTGGGCAACGAGCTGCTGCCCAGCGACGGGATCGCTGGCTTGTTGGAGCGATCGCTGCTACTGGTTGGAATCGCCGCCGCGTTGGTCTTGGCTCGAGTCGTGACGGTTGGCGAACTACAGACTCTTCGCTACAGCCTGCGCCCGCCGCGGTTGTAATCAAGCGCCGCTTCGCGCAGCCCCTCGCCTTGGTCGGGGTGGAGTGACGCGCGCGCGTGGGCGCGGTAGCGGGCAGCGTTGTGGCCGGGCAGTACGGTCGCCGCGACCGCGCGCAGTGAATAGGTCCAGGCCGTCAACCAGCGCACTAGTGCCGCTGAGACCCGCGAGTGGTGCTTGCGCATGTAGCGATCACGGTTGCGTGAGAGCTCAACGATCCGCTTCTCCGGCAGCGCGCCGGTCGAGAGTTGCTCGTGGTGGATCGCTTGCGCGCTCGGCACGTATAGCGTCTGCCAGCCTTCATCGGCGAGCCGCTTGCAGAAGTCAACCTCGTCGGAGTAGACGAAAAACTGCGGGTCAAGCCAACCGATCTGGCTGCCAGCTTCGCGCCGCACCAGCAGCGCCGCGCTTTGAGCCCAGTCAACCGGCTTCGTTATCTCGCCGCTGCTTTGAACGGTTGTCCAGTGATGGATGAAGAGCGCCGAGGCCAGCGCTGTCAGCGGCCCAGGGAATCTCCATGCGCTGGGCTGGGCGTGACCGTCGGGGTCGAGCAACTTGGCGCCTGCGGCGGCCGCTGTGGGGTTCTCTTCTAGCGCCGCGTAGAGCGCCTGTGTCGCTCCTGGCAGAAGTTCAGTGTCCTCATTGCAGAGCAGCGCGTAGCGGCCGCTTGCTCGCTCCAGCAGCATCGAGTCGTTCTCAGCCTTGCCGGCTCGCTGTTCGAGTACGACGAGGTCGTCGACGACCGGATGGTCGCGCGCCGCCCCGGCTGAGCCGTCGGTCGATGAGTTGTCGAGAACAAGCACTTCGGTTGTGATTTTCAGCGCCGCTTGCTCACGTCCGATCGAGTCGAGCGCTCGCAGCAGCAGCTCCCGCTGCTGGGTGTTGACGACGCAATAACTTAGATCGACTTCGGCCACAACTCGTATTGTGCTGCTCAGTGCGTATTCATGTCGTCGACCCGCCGGCCTACACGCCTCCTTACGACCGTGCGCTCAGCGCTGCGCTGGCACGCGCGGGCGCCGACGTAACGCTCTGTAGCGGCCCGTTCAGCTACGGCGATGTCGCTGCCGCAGACGGTTATCGAGTAGATCAGTGCTTCGGCGGCATGCTGCGTGGGCGGCCCGGCTCAAAGCTGCGCTCCGCTTCGCGGCTCGCAGCCGAGCTTCCAGAGATGCTGCGCTACCGCCGCACAGCGCGCCGCGCCGACGTCGTCCACTTCCAGTGGCTGCCGCTGCCACAGCTCGGCGCCTCGCTGCTGCCGACCGACCGCCCGCTCGTAATTACTGCCCACGATGTTGTTCCGCGAGAGCCACGCCCCGGCCAGATCGCCGGCCTGCGCCGCGCCTATGCGCGAGCCGACGCGGTCGTCGTCCACAGCGAGGACGGCAGCGAGCGGCTGCAGCGCGAACTCGGCGTGCCAGCCGATCGCTGCCATGTAATCCCGCACGGCAGCTTCACTCACCTTGCCGAGATTCAGGACCGCGTGCCGCTGCCGCCGGAGCTGGCAGCGGTCGAAGCGCCGGTCGTCCTCTGCTTCGGTCTGATCCGTCCTTACAAGGGTCTCGACCTAGCAGTTGCGGCATGGCGTGGGATCGACAACGCCGAACTTTGGATTGTTGGGATGCCGCGGATGGACACCGCTGCGCTGAAAGCATCGGCGCCTGCGAACGTCCGCTTCGTCGAACGGTTCATCGAGGATCGCGAGATCCCAGCCTTCTTCGAGCGCGCCGATCTGGCTTTGTTGCCGTACCGCGAGATAGATCACTCCGGCGTCTGCTTCACTGCGCTTGCCTTCGGAACGCCGATGCTGCTTAGCGACGTCGGCGGCTTTCCCGAGATCGCCGCTGCCGGCGCAGCGGAGCTTTTTCCTTCCGGCGACGCGGTGGCATTGCGCGCCGCGCTTGGCCGGCTGCTCGCCGACGCCCCCGCCCGCGAGCGGCTGGCCGCTGGCGCCGTCACTGCAGCACGTGATCTCTACGACTGGGATCGGGTTGCCGCGCTCCACTTGGAGCTCTATTCGGAGCTGCTTGGCGGTGGCAGCCGGTGATCTTCGTCGAGCTGATCTTTTGGATTTCGATCGCGCTGCTCGTCTTCGCGCAGCTTGGATACCCGCTGCTGCTCGGCATCTGGGCCAAGCTGAGCCGTCGCCGCGCTGAGCCGCCACAGCCGATCGCCGTTGGAGAAGAGCCTTTCGTCACGCTCGTGATTGCTGCGCACCGCGAGCAGTCGGTGATTGCCGATCGCGTTGCTAATGCCCGCGCTCTCGATTGGCCGGCCGATCGGCTCGAAGTGATCGTCGCCTGCGACGGCTCACCCGACGAAACTGCGGCAGAGGCACGTAGCGCCGGCGCCGATGTTGTGCTCGAGCTGGAGTGGGTTGGGAAGGTCCGCGCCCAGGATGCCGCCGTCGCTGCCGCCGACCCACGTTCAACAGTGATCGCCTTCTCCGACGCCAACGCCGTGTGGGAGCCCGATGCGCTGCGCGCGCTGGTCGGCGAGCTTGAACAGGCCGACGTCGGTTACGTCTGCGGCCAGGTTCGCTTCAGCGGCGCCGACGGTTCAACCAATCAGGAGGGCCTCTACTGGCGATTTGAGATGTGGCAGCGCGCGCGCGAATCACAGCTCGCCTCGGTCACCGGCGGCAACGGCGCGATCTATGCCGTGCGCCGGGGCGACTACATCGAGGTCGATCCGGTGATGGGTCACGACCTCAGCTTCCCGTTCAACTTCGTCAAGCGCGGCCGCCGCGCGCTTTACGCACCGAGCGCCCGCGCCAGCGAGAAGATGGTGCCAACGGTCGAAGGCGAGTTTGCGCGCAAGCGGCGGATGATGAGCCACGCCTGGCCGATCGTCCTGCGCGGCGGTTTGCTCTCGCCGCGCGGCTACCCGCCGTCCTACGCCGTGATGATCTACTGCCACCGCGGGCTGCGCTACTCAACGCCAAAACTGCACCTCGTCGCATTGATCGCCAACCTGATTCTGGTTGGTCAGGGAACGGTCTACCTCGTAACGCTTGGCTTGCAGTTGTTGTTGCTGCTAGCCGCACTGCTCGGAGCCGTAATCCCATTTAAGCCGCTGCTGATCGCCCGCTATTACGTCTTGACGACGGCCTCGATCGCCGCTGGTCTCTGGGATTACCTGCGCCACGGCACGCCTGCCGGCTGGGCGCCGCCGGAGGGAACGCGCTGATGCTGCGCCGTCTCTTCGATCTCGTTACCGCTGCGGCAGCCTTGGTTATCACCTCGCCGTTGCTTCTGCTCGCACTGATTGCCGTACCGCTGGAGTCGCGCGGCTCGCCGATCTACCGCCAGCGCCGCGTCGGCCTTGACGGCCACGAGTTTGAAGTGATCAAGCTTCGAACGATGGTCAGCGGCGCTGAGAATCTCGGCGCAGGCCTTGCGGTTGCCGAGAATGACGAGCGCATCACGCGGCTCGGCGCGCTGCTGCGGCGCAGTTCGGTCGACGAGCTGCCGAACCTGATTAACGTGCTGCGCGGCGAGATGGCGATCATCGGGCCAAGGCCAACCGTCGCCTTGCAGGTTGAGCAGTACACGGCGCGTCAGCGCGGTCGACTCACCGTTCGTCCTGGCATTACCGGCTGGGCTCAAGTCAATGGCCGCGCCGGGCTGCCGTGGGACGAGCGGATCGAACTTGACCTCTGGTACATCGAAAACCGCTCATGGAAGCTCGATCGCCAAATCTTGCGGCGCAGCTTCAGCACCGTCCTTGGTGGTGAGGATCTTTACCGCGAAGACGGCCCGGCTTGGAGCGAGCGGGGCGAGGATAAGTGACGCCCGATCACCGCTTGCGGTAGCTTTTACTTACTGCCGAAGGACGTCCGAAGGAGTAGTAAATGGCTAAGCAAGAACGCAATCTCGTAGGTCAAATCGTCGCGATCACCGGCGGTGCTCGCGGAATCGGCAAGAGCACAGCGCAAACGCTCTCGCGCGCCGGCATGAAGGTCGCGATCGGCGACCTCGATGGCCCGCTCGCCGCTCAGACCGCCAGCGAGATCGGCGCCGGCACAATCGGACTCCAGCTCGACGTCACCGACTTCGATTCATTCGCGGCCTTCGTCGCCTCGGTTCAGGAGCAGCTCGGCCCGATCGACGTGATCATCAACAACGCCGGGATCATGCACCTCGGCCCATACCTCGATGAGGATATGGCGACGACGAAGCGGATGATCGACATCAACATCTACGGCGTCGACTACGGCTGCCGCTTGACAATCCCGTCGATGGTTGCGCGCGGTCACGGCCACGTCGTAAACATCGCCTCGGCTGCCGGCAAGGCCGGTTACGCCCACGGTGCCACTTACTGCGGTACGAAGCACTACGTCGTCGGAATGAGCGAAGCGATCCGTTCCGAGCTGCGCGGAACTGGCGTTGAGGTCTCCTGCGTTATGCCGGTCGCTGTTCAGACCGAGCTCGGCGGTGGCCTTGCCGAAACCCGCGCCGTCAAGCAGGCACTGCCGCAGGACGTTGCCGACGAGATTCTTTCGGCGCTGAAGCAGCCCCGTTTTGATGTCTTCGTACCGCGCTCAGTTGGCCCTCTAAACCAAGTCATGTCGGTCATGGGGCGCGGCCCGCGCGAGGCTCTCGGCCGCGCGCTGAAGGCCGACAAGGTGCTCTCGACCGCCGACCACAGCGTCCGCAAGGACTACGAGCTGCGAGCCGCTCGTTCATCGCCAGCGATTGGCAGCGGCGACGATCAGAAGAAGAAGGTCAAGTCGGGCAAGTCCGACAAGTCCGACTGACCGAACTCTTCACAGAGTCGCAGCACCTCGATCTGCTCGCTAGTGGATACTGCACAGCTATGAGCAACGAACTAGACCAGCAATCAGTTGACACGATCCGCGCCCTCTCGATGGACGCGGTTCAGAAGGCGAACTCCGGGCACCCCGGGTTGCCGCTCGGAATGGCGCCTGTCGCCTACGTTCTGTTCCAAAAGATCATGCGTTTCGATCCGACCGATCCGCATTGGCCCGACCGCGATCGCTTCGTGCTCAGCGGCGGCCACGGTTCGATGCTGCTCTATTCGATGCTTCATCTCAGCGGCTACGGCGTTTCGATGGACGACATCAAGCAGTTCCGCCAGTGGGGTTCGATCACGCCCGGCCACCCGGAGCTAGATCCTGAGCACCCAACCCCTGGCGTAGAGGTCACAACCGGCCCGCTTGGGCAGGGCTTCGCAAACGGCGTCGGGATGGCGATTGCTGAGAATTTCCTCCGCCAGCGCTTCGGCGCTGAGGTCCAGGACCACCGCATCTTCGGCATCGTCACCGACGGTGACCTAATGGAAGGGATCTCCTCTGAGGCCGCTTCGCTGGCTGGTCATCTTCAGCTTGACCGGCTCGTCTACTGCTACGACGACAACGACATCTCGCTCGACGGCCCAACCTCGCTCAGCTACAAGGAGGACACGACGAAGCGCTTCGAGTCCTACGGCTGGCACGTCGAGCACGTCGAGAACGTCAACGACCTTGACGAGGTGGAGCGCGCGATCGACCGCGCGATTCAGGAGAAGGACCGCCCCTCGCTGGTGCGGATCCGTTCGATCATCGGTTACCCGTCACCGAAGAAGCAGGGCACCAGTGGCGCCCACGGCTCGCCGCTCGGCGAGGACGAGGTCCGCGCGACCAAAGAGGTAATGGGCTGGGATCCTGACAAGCACTTCTACGTGCCCGACGATGTTGGCGCGCACATGGACCAGAAGGCCCGTGGCGCCGCCGAGAAGGCCGAGTGGACGGCTCGCTTTGAGGCTTGGAAGCTCGCCAACCCGGAGCGCGTTGAAGAGTGGGACTGCGCCTGGGCCGGCAAGCCAATGCCTGGCTTCAACGAAACGCTGCCTCCTGTCTGGGGCGCCGAGAAGATGTCAACCCGCGTTGCCGGCGGCAAGGCGATGGAAGCCTTCGCCAGCCACGTGCCGACGATGGTCGGCGGCGCCGCCGACCTAAGCGGCTCAACGAGGACCGTCTTCCCTGGCGGCGAGAGCGAGCACTACACGCAAACCGGTGCGGGCCGCAACGTTTACTTCGGCGTGCGCGAGCACGGCATGGGCGGCGCCGTGAACGGAATGGCAGCCCACGGCGGCATCGTCCGTCCATACGGAGCGACCTTCTTCACCTTCTCCGATTACATGCGCGGCGCGATCCGCCTCGCAGCGCTCTCGGAGATGAATGTTGCCTACGTCTTCACGCACGACTCGGTCGCGCTCGGCGAGGACGGCCCAACGCACCAGCCGGTCGAGCATCTTGCTGCGCTGCGCGCAATTCCAAAGCTGACCGTTATTCGCCCGGCCGACGCCGATGAAACGGCCGAAGCTTGGCGCTTCATCATCTCTGACCTAACCGGCCCGGCTGCGCTGATCCTCAGCCGCCAGGACACTCCCGTTTATGACCGCGGCGAAGGTGGAATGGCACCAGCCTCTGGGCTCGACAAGGGCGCCTACGTGATGAGCGAACCGGCAGAGCCTGCCCGCGCCGTCGTCGTCGGAACCGGCTGTGAGGTTTCGGTCGCGGTTGCCGCCGCCGAGCTTCTCGCTGCTGACGGCATCCCAACCCGCGTCGTCTCGATGCCCAGCTGGGAGCTCTTTGAGGCGCAGGGCGAGGATTATCAAGTCTCAGTGATTCCGCCCGAGCTGCCTTCAGTATCGGTCGAGGCTGCGATCTCGATGGGCTGGCAGAAGTGGGTTGACGATTCGGTCGCGATCGATCGCTTCGGCGCCTCAGCACCCGGCGACGAGGTGCTCGAGAAGCTCGGCATCACGCCGCAGGCTGTTGTCGAACGCGTCAAGGCACTGATCGGATGAAGATCTACGTCTGTTACGGCGCTTGGACGCAGAAGTTCTTCGGCCACGCCCACCCCTGCGGCGAGGCCCACCAAGCACTGCTTGATGCTGGCTACGACCCTGAAGTGGTGAAGGTCTACGGCCTCGGCCCGCTGCCGCTCGCGCTGCAGCCGAAACGCCGCCAGGTCAAGGCCGTCACCGGCCGCACCTGGGTTCCCGCAATCGAGTTCGACGACGGCAGCGGCTTCGACGAGTCGGCCAAGATCATCGAGTGGGCCAAGCAGAACCCAGCTGCTGCCAGCTAGCCGCCAGCTACGTCGCGGCGCAGGAAGACGGTTAACGCAATAGCTAGCGAAGGGATCGCGTAGGCGGCGCAGACCCAGGCTGCGCGGATGATCGGATCCCAGTCGGCGGGGGTGCGGAGCAGTCCTTGCC
>OFRL01000761.1_pt1 | contig 12922 bp, 23 predicted proteins | sample 1543121 | NCBI WGS metagenome assembly OFRL01 (sample SAMN07774228, study PRJEB24372) | wastewater metagenome | isolation source: Lake Maggiore Cannobio | place: Italy: Cannobio | collected 2016-01
AAGCCGGACCCGAAGGCCCGGCGTACTACTCAACCTCGATCTATTGGATCAAAGCTGTTGCGTCATTAACTCGTATACCGAGTTCGATAGCTTTTTCAAGATGAGCCTGGTAAGCAGTGTTTTCTTCTACTGCGTTTTCCATAGCTGAATAGATGCAAGCATCCATAAAGCCAGAGCCGCGCATAAAAGCAATAAACTCATCGACAATCTCCTGACAACCATTAGCATTTACCTCAAGGGTAAGTGTTGAGTTGGTGTCAGTATGTTCAAACTTAAACTGATTAAACGTGCTCATCGGAATCTTCCTCTAGGTCTGCTTTTGCTATAAACATGTCAAACATGTCAGCAATTCCAAAGGAAAGGCTTACCACTCTTTCCATTTCATCAATCAGTTCCATGTCTTTCTTTCCCGCCGCAACCGCAGCATCAAGAAATCCACCATAGTTCTCGAAGAAAAAATCATATGCAAGCGCTATTCGCAATACAGGTGAATTTTCTGAATCGATTTTAAACTCAAGCATTGGTTTAAATCAGAACGGTTTGTTATTAGTTCAGAGGATCAAAGGGTGATTTCACCTGTGTCCGCATCCCTGGCACCTAACAGTGAGCGAGTTCCCTCACCACCATTGATTGGAGGGAGTGTGAAATCCATGCCCGGTCGGATAGCATTGATTCCAATTTCTTTTTCGCATTGCTTGAAGAACGACTCAGCATAGACCGTCGGAGGACAGGTCTCCCACACGTCTTCAACGAAGTCGATATCCTCGTTATCTTTAGGGAAGAAATTTTCGATGGTTTTTGCTGTAGGAACAACCCACTGCTTGGGATAGGAAATCCAGCTCTTAGCCGAAGTGCCATAAAGTTCAGCGCCAAATGTTGGGGTAAAGATGGCAGCCGCTGATTGCTTGGGGTCAAAACCGGCGCTACCTTTTTTACCAGTAGCCTCAGCAAAGGCCGACTCCAACTGCTCAATGAACGTGCCGTAAGCATCGCAGAACATGTTGGAAGCACCTCCGTGGAGGGAGAGGATCAGTGGCTTCTTGTGGACCGCAACGCCATCTTTGTTCACAAGGAACATGAGGACGAGGCGACGACGCTTGTAGGGGCTTGGCTTTCCAGGATTTTTTTCTTCCCAATCGTCATAAAGGAATGAGTCGCGGGGATAGATCCCTTCGATGCCTGCCTTGTCAGAGTTCTCAATAAAGGTGGTGTCTTTACGGAATCCGCAGTGAAGGATCACCATGCGGGGCGTCTTAAAGAACAGACCCTTGTTGGAGTCACCATTGTTGTAGGTGTGCTCATACTCTTCAGCGTCGGGGAAAGCAGAAACCTCTGCGTTCCAGCCAATGCGGGAAAGCACGTTCTCTTTAAGAAAGAGTCCGCACTTGGTTTTATCGTTCAGGATTTGTGCGTTACAAAAGTCACGCATCACACCTTGATACTTTTCAGTGTTCAAATAACGGTCTAAAATCGACATTACAGTCAAGTTGATGTGGTTGGTCCCTGGAGCGGGAGTTGAACCCGAACAGCAGACGGGCATGAAGCCTCTACTGGTACCGACCCAAGGAAGAAGGCCGCAGCTTTGGGCTACGGCGTGACGACCACCGGCTTGATATTAGGTTAAATACAGGGGTCTTGCACTTAACTGGGCATCAGGATAGCTGATCAAAAAGGAATTTCGTCTGTGTTGACGGAGCAGGGGGCTGTGTTGATGGCTTGCTGCTGGAGCGGAAGCTTTGGCGGGGCTTCAACTTTCTTAACACTTTCTTCAGCTTTTGCTCCCTCCAAGTCTACTAGCTTCTTGTTCTTACCGAACGCTGCATAAAGCCCTGCGCGGACTCGGACCTGGTAGGAGCCACGCTGGCTACCGTCTTGCGCCACCCACGTGTTGTACCTTAAAATCCCCTCCACACTCACCTGGCGTCCGACATGAAGCATTTTGTCCAAGCGGCGAGCGTCTTCACCCCAGCTCTCCATACGGAAACTGAGACTGTCCTCCCAGTTGTGGCCAAGAACCATCTGGGCAGGAGCCGAGCACATTACGGTGAATGTGAACAGATCCTCTTTCACCTGATCCGGAATGTAACCGACGCTACCGGAAATGTTTACCCGGTTTACCTGCAGATTCTTGTCGTTCACCAGAACAAAAGGCTGGTTTGGTACGATGTACATCTTGTAGTCCTGGCGACTGGGGTACATACGACCGCTAATCAGAAGCCGCGCCCCAGGCTGAAACACGTCAAAGCTCTCACCGGCAGCACGGTTTGGCACAACCATGATCGGTACGTCGCCGCCTGAATTACCGACCTTAGGGAGTTGCATCTCCATAAAGCGGAGCCCGTTGTCCGTAAAGCGTTCGCCTGTGTAGGTGGCGATTCCTAAGAAAGTGTTCATGGTGAAAGGTGAAGGTCAGCTGGCGTCAATCGTTTGATACTCTACCCCGGCTTCCGCAAGTAGCTTGCTGGCCAGAATGAAGTTTTCCAACCACCTGGTTGGAATGTCGTTAGCAGTACTTACATAAACTGAGTCAATTCCAGCGTTAATAAGTACAGCAGAACAGCGAGAGCATGGATTGAAAGTGATGTAAGCAGTAGATCCTTCAGTACTGACACCGTGAAGAGCAGCAGTTGTGATGGCATTAATTTCAGCGTGAACGGTCATTTCATACTTTTGTTCCCGGTCCATTAGGCGATCAAAACTATCGCTAATGTTTTTAGGGAAGCCATTGTAACCGGTGGAGATTACGCGTTTGTTTTTTACAAGAATGCAACCAACTTTTGTTGATGGATCTTTACTCCATTCAGCAACTTCGTGGGCAAGTTTAATAAAACGGACGTGCCAGTTTTCTTCTTGAAGTGTCACTTTTCAAAAGTCGCTGCAAGAAGATCAACGATGGTAGATTCCACGGCTTCCTGACGCGTGACTAGGACTCCAATGAGACTGGCGAGATCGTCACTCATTTCTTTTAGCTCCTCTAGGGTCATGTCGTGGAGTGACGCCTTGATCGCGTCGATTTTTTGTGGTCTCATGGTGTGTGCGTGAGAGCCTGTCCAGTGTACTAGGTTTTGGTAGGATGGGGAGAGAAGAAAGTGTTAAGTATTCTGTAATGGATCGCTCCGTAGAAGAAACAGAAGAAACAACAGTCAAGAAAGCCGATAAAAAAACTAAAAATAGGTTGTTTGCTTTGGCTTCCGCAGCAGGAGGTATAGGTGTTAATGCAGTAAACATTCTTGGGGTGGGAAATTCTTTTCTAAAAAGCAACGCCAACAACTATGAAAACATAAATACACCAGAAGGTGTAAAACAAGAAAGTGCAATAATTAAAGCGCATAAAAAAGCTACAGGTCTTAACAATCCTCACGTCGTAAACTCAACTGATTTACCTGGGCTACCTGATCGACTTAAATATGGTGCATACATGCCACGCCACTTAGTTGGCCTCCAGGGATTAGGCAAGGATTTGAATCTTCCCAAAAACGAAGGACTTCTTGTTGCTGGACCCGACGTAACGTCTTTTACCATGGCACATGAGCTTGGCCATAGAGCACAGGATTATCATAAAATTGCTGGACCCTCTCAGATGATTGGTAACCTGCTTCCGATGGCTTCTGGCCTGGCAACAACAGCGGTAAGTGCACAAGCCAAAACAAATAGGGGAGCCTTAGCAAAAGGTTTGTTGACAAGTTACGCTTTAAATTTACCTAGAATTGTCAGTGAAATAACCGCCACGAGGTTGGGAAATCAGTATTTAAAAACCGCAGGTATAGGTACAAATCGAGCCGTATCTCTTATGCAACCTCTTGGGTATTTACTGCAACCCGCAGCAGAAGGATTGATATCAGTTGCGCAAGGTAGGGTTATTAGAGGTATTAAAAATAAACTTCAGAACAGAAAGAAACAGAAAGAGGAAGCTGCTCAAGCACAGGTCACGCAATAGGCTTTAGTAGGATAGGAAAAGAATAAAGTAGTAAGTAAAGTGCCAGAGCAGCAAGGTAGGCTTCGTCAGAAAGTTGACGACTTTTTCACCAACTATTTACGCAATACAACCTCCGATCAAGAGATTCTTGATTTCTATGGTGAAGGAAATATTATTGGACGTAAAGGAATACCAGAATCCAGGCGTGAACTTATAGATCAAGTACTTTCTAACAGAGGGGAGAATCGTCCAAAACTTCCACATAATTTTGACGCTTATGACGAATCTTATGGAGACAAAGCTCCAAAACACGTTTATGAAACTATTAATATGCCTGCAAATAGCCCAACAACAGGGCGCCCATGGCAAATGACTTTTGGGAAATTTCCGTTTCCCCATGAAGGGCACGTTACTCCTGCTGCCAATCAATTTTTAAACGATTTCCGAGTGCCTAGCCGTCCAGTTGACTATGGCTTTGACACTGGCCCCAATATTTTAGATCGAAATGAACGTGATATTGCTAATATCAAAGAAGATCTACATTCTTACGAAAGAACTTACAATTCTTCTGGACAAGAAAAACAAAGGAATTTGCGTCAATCAAAAATAGAAGAAATAAAAGAGTTAGAAAACAGAGCACCTGGCTATTCCAGGCCAAGCGGAAGACCGGCTACACCTGATTGGTGGAAACAAGAAGGTTATGAGCCCCCTGCAAACATTAAAGACGCCACATTAAATACTTTTAAAGAAGCAATTCTTCAACGTGAAGGTCCTTTTGGCAGCGTCTCACAGCTCACTCCGGTAAGGGCAAGCAGCCGCGAGTTGAGACCTGGAGGAGATCCTGATTGGCGAGCTAACATGTATGAAAAAATTGGTTTTGCGGGTCCTCGCTTTCCTCAGACATTAAAAACTGATCGAGATGTTTCAAGTGCAGACGTGCAGTCTTTTGTTCCAGGACGGGAGCGCTTGCTGCCTATTCAGCCATACACGGAATTTTTTGAAGGTTCAGCACCCAGTGTTGTTGGCAAAGAACCTGCGCCTGATTTCACACCATTTCAAAAAACTGTCGGCACTAGGAACTATTTAATTGGTAGGAACATTTTAGAAGGACGCGGAAACCTGGGTGAAGGCTTTACGGGCGCTACAGGAGGGCTCGCTACTGGTGCAGCCTTAGGCGCATTGTCACCGGAGGTTTCCCAGGCACTGGTGCAAGGTGACTATAAAGAAGCAGCCGGCCTAACCGCACGGGATGCTCTTATTGGAGCTGGCACTAACTTAGGAACTAGAGCTGTAAGTCGAGGATTACAGCGTGCGGCACCACAGTTGGCGGCACGTGTACTTCCTGCTGTCAGTTCTATCGCAAATGTTGCCATACCTGTCGCAGTTGGCGCTGGCTTAATTATGCAGGGACAACAAGGATCTCCGCTCAATAGGATTGTAAATGCCGCTTCTAATACGCCTATTGGATTAAGAGTAAACCCTAAAACAGATGCAGGCAGGCTGGCAGGGCGTGCAATTAGTAACGAAGCACAGTATGCCTGGAATCAAATCATGAAAGGAAAGCTGCCTTGGATGGGACGCTAGTGAGTTTCCATCCAATTCTGACCAACCCTGGTTTCACCAGTCATTGGGCACTTTAAGTTAAAGTACTCACCAGACTTACGGAACGAATCAATAGCTAACTCTTTATAAAGTTCAACATATTCAGGTCTAACTAAGGTCTGTAGCTCGTCGTGTACATGTGCAACAAATGCCCAATCTTTGCCAAACTTCAACCCCCTGGTGGTGAGATCATTATAAAGAATTGTTGTAGCTTTCTTTACTGTGACTGCACCCGTGGATTGGAGGAGCTGGTTAAGGGCCGAGTGCTTAGAGCGAATCTGTAACCTGCGCCCGTCAATACCAGAAAGGTAACCGCGCTTGTCAACCCTCTCATCGATAAGATCTTTGAGCTTTTTGATAGCTGGTAGGTTTTTATAGAAAGTGTCAATTGTTTTTTTGCCGATGCGATACTGTTGGTCTTCTGTTCCACTAGGGTCAACAATGGATCCAGTTTTTCTAGCGCCGCCACCATACAATATGCAATAAATAAGCCGCTTCGATAAATCACGGGTCGCTTTTTCTATAGGAGAATCACCACTATAAATACCGAAGAGGCGAGCATTGTGAGTATGAATATCGAAACCATCTGTACTAACAAGTCGTGCATACTCTCCTCCATCAAAGTAGGCAAGCCAAGCTCCAAGCGCTCGGAGTTCCAATCCTGATGCGTCCGCGCCAACTAACTGCCAGCCCTCAGGAGCATAAAAAAGGCTACGACATTCAGCACCATAAGTGTGACCAACACTGGGTACCTGCGCCATATTTGGACGCTTGTGCGAGCAGCGACCACTGACGCAAGCATTGGTAACCACTTCTCCGTGAATCCGCCCATCACCGTAGATTTGGCAGTGCCGCAACCACGCTTCTTTTCCGTCTGCAATCTGGGCAATGCGTTTGTTGAGTAGTTGGTACCTAGCTAGTATCTTAGCTTCTGGATACTTTTGCCCAAGAAGCTCAAGCACATCGTCATCCACCTTGACGTTTCCCTTCTCTGTACTGTTGAAAACAATTTCGGGATAACAAGCCTGTAGCCGCTCGGCTGTCTGCTGGCGGGAAGCGGGATTGAAGACTGTAACCTTGTCTCTAAGGGGTTTCCCTGTCTTAGCGGAGACTCTGCTCTCGACAATAGGTGGGAATACTTCCTGGAGCCGCTCGTCAATCTCAGAACGCTCAGCTTTAAGGGTATTAACCAATGCGAAGGCCGCTTTCTCATTGAAAGGAAATCCAAATTGCTCCTGCTTGGACATCACGATAGCAAACTCATGTTCCAGTTCCAAGGAACGAGGATCAGGAGTCTGGGAAAGCATGTACCTGTAAAGGGCGTCGGATACTTCAACGTCGCCCTCGCAATAAACCTGCATCTGGGCTGACCACTCAGCCCAAACATTTACTACCGCAGGATCCTTTTTGGCGTTTTCAGTGAATTTGATCTTGGCAACACCAAGACGTTCACCCCAAGCGGCAAGGGAGTGTCGCCCCAGGTATTTTGCTTCAATGTGGCTCCACTTGGCGCGGTCAACAGGCTCAAGCTCAGGCCAAAAGAGGCGACTGGAGATAAGAGTGTCATAAAACTGACAGGTCGGCTTTAGGGCGAGACCACTATAGATCTTTTTTAAAGCCGGAATATCAAATTTTATTATGTTGTGGCCTACCAATAGATCAGCTTCGCTTATATAATCAAGTGCTGTTTCAAGCGAGGGATAGCCTGGCTGATCAGCACAACTAATGATCTCTCCGGTATCAATATTCTTAAGAACAATACAATGAACTTTCGTCATCTGAGGAATCAAACCGTCAGACTCCAAATCCAAAATGTATTTTGACATTAGAAGAATTTGTTATACAACCGGGCGATGTTGTGGACTTCTACATCTTTAACAACATCTGTGTATTCTGAAGCATTTAATCGCTCCAAAATGTTTTTAGCTTCTGTTAAATCATGCAAACAAAGTGCACCATTTAGTACTTGCGTACTGTCAACGGAAGCCATGAACAAACTTTGTTTGTCGGAGGACAAGCATAGCACCTGGTTCAGATCAGGTGAGCACAGAGAGTAACCGCGATGCACAGCTCAGTCCTCCAGGGCCGCTTTGTTGGGGATGGACGACACGTCGTTTAAACGAGCGTATTCGCCAAAGTGCTTCACAGCTGCTTTGTTGTAAACCTTAGCACATTCAATTTCACAATTAAATCTTCCCAAATTAGTTGTTTTTTTATCAATAGTAATGTGAGCTTTCCATTTATTTCTTGCTTGGTCCCAAGTTACGCCTTTAAATTTAGAATATTTACTTTTAAATTTTTTTCTATTTCCTTGATTTTGCGAAGGAGTTGCAAGTCTTAAGTTGAAGACATCGCTTACCCCATTTATGTGGTCAACATCAAACCCCCCTGGGTTCTCTCCGGTCTTTAGATAAAAAACAATCCTGTGCACTCTGTAAGAACAGTAATCCACAGAAACAGTCCAATATCCTTCTTTGGTTTTTGCACCAGCTACGTCCCCAACACACATACGGTTACTGGTTACATTTTTCCACCGCAAACCAGAAGGGGATTTTGAATCAAGTTCAAACAAATATTGTAATCTCTCCAAAGAGGGAAGCTGACGGCGTTCAGATGTTTTCATGATAGTAATTAAGAGTTACGCAGCGTTTCATGGTTTGGTACAGCCCGGACCAGGAACAGGTCCAGAGCGATGTGCAGGAAGATAGGAGCCATCTTGAACGCTGCAGCGGGCAGTCCGCCGAACAAAGCAGACAGCTTTTCACTGAGGTCCCCGTTGTGTAGGATCTCAAACTCAACACTCAACATTTGCGCTACACTCAGGATGAAGTCCTCCAGATCTTCATCTGGGTGCTTTAATTTTTCAACAATCTCCCAGATTTCGTCATCCTTCTGGATGAGTTGGATAAGTTCTTCCACTATGAGTTACAGGATTTGCCGCCACAATACTTCCTCTACATTTAAAGTCAATGGGCAGCTTTGTAAAGTTTTTCTGGAACCTGTAAACGAATACAGGCCAGGCTACTGGCTGTGGAACCTTGGATTTTCAATCGGCAAATCGAAAAGGCAGCTAAACGATTGGTATAACAGGAAACAAAATAAGAGGCGGCGATCTTTAGATTCAAGGCTTACTGGGCAAGGCGGTATGAAAGCTTTTTCCCTTGGCGTCCGAACCATGCTCAAAATGCGGTGGGCAATTCAACCCGGCGATGTCTTAGTGATTGATTGCACGTCCAGCAATCCAGAAAAGCAGTTCCGCTCTTACTGGTACTGGTTGCGCCGCCACCCTGAATGGCTAGTGGATTTTGAAGAAAAAAAAATCTTTTGGTATCGTCCACCTTACGCTGACGATCCTATCCGCCAACAGTTTTTAATTCACCCAGTTGTTCCGGAAAATCCAATGGCAAACACAGCTGAACAGCGTTACTTTGACTGCTTTCGAATTGAACCAAAAGTTCCGTGTAATGAGCTATCCATGGAGCAAATGCTTGGTCTATTAGGCCGGGCTCTAAATAACTGACAAGCGTTCGGATAGCTGATACCAGTGTGGCTTTAGATTCTTCTGTGTTTTGCTCTAGAAGATCTAGGCATACGGCTGTCAACCACTGAGTCGGATCTTTTTTGGAACTGGCGTAAATCATTGAGGTTTTGGATCAATTCCGCTAGCATACGGTTGGCCCAAAGAAGAGCGATGTCAGGGCCATTTTACCGGGGAGACAAGGTTTCTATCGCTTCCCTTGTCTGGTAACTGACGGGCTGTGCCGCTGATCACGGTGCGGCCCCACCCCATAAATTTTAAAAGAAAGTGAGTGCTCAGCATTAGAGCATTAACCAGGTGCGGCCTAGACTCACTTTCTTAAACGGAACCCCTCGGGCCTTCAATCCGAAGGGAAGGATGCAGTCATTGACGAGGATAACTGCGGGTAACCAGTGGCCACTGGGGTCTGATCAGAACCAGTGAAACCTTAGCATGTTTTCTCGGTCTTACGCTTGACAGGTGGGGGCTGGTTCAGCTGCCGAGCAATCATCGCTTAGTCACTAAAGGCAGCTTCAGCAATGACTGGGAACTGTTCTGTGAATATGGCCTTGATTTCCTTGGCAATAATTTGATGCTCCATTTGAGTCCCATGAGACTCACGCAATTGGATATAGTGAATCCATGACCGTAAGGTCCCGTTCATATAGATGCGGGTCCTGGAAGCCAGGGGGAGCACGTTACGGGCACATTCCTTAGCTACGCCATTGCTGACCATTTCACGGTACAGGTGCTCAGAATCTTCAAAGATCTGACAGATGCGTCGGTAGTATGCGCCTTTTTCATCAGCGGTCAAATCATCAATGGAGTTCTGCCTGTTCTTCAGATCCTGGCGCCGAAGCTGCGGCACTTCAGGCGAGCCCATGGCAGCCACATCCGCATAACGAGTACTAAATTCTTGAAAGGAAAAACTACGGTGGCGGATGATCTGAGCAGAAATTCCACGCGTTGTGTTAATGGCAACGCACATGTTCGCCATCTCAAAAGGTGAGACATGACTGTGCTTCAACAGGTAACGCAACAGGCGTGGAGCCGTCTCCATGTTGGACTCATTTTCTGGCGCCGAAACCCGCGCCATTTTGACGATCAGTTCCTCAGCATTTGGAGTGACGTGGACAAGTTCAACGGTCATTTTGCTAGTTCATTAAGGGCTTCATCATACCGCTCCATCCAGTCCTCAGCACCTGTCAGTTCAGTTGATTCTTTAAACTGTTCGCAGCTCAATCGTGCCAAGATTGCGTCCCCAGTGGAAGGCAATTGGTTGGGCCCATCGTGAATTAAAATTTCCCATACGGAATCATCTGTGTCCATCCATTTCTTGCCAGCTTTCACTGCAAGTTTAATAGCAGACTCAGTTGATTTTCTTGGAAGTACAACACGAACAACCTCAAATGGAGCATCTTCATTGTCTTGGGTAAATGCAGATAACCAAAACTTTTTAGTTTTGATTTCTGTTGGTGTAGCAAAGCCTTTAGTCATCGAGGGCCTCCAGGGCACGGCGGACCAGATCCCAGTCGTCGTGGTTTGATGCTCCGCTCCACATGCGCCTCTGGGCCTCCAGCGCCTGCTCCTTCAAGCTCGGCGGCTTGGGCCGGCGGGCATCACGCAACTCGTCAATGTCAACCTTTGCCCATTGGTTGTTGCGGTCTAGCCACTCGCAACACGCCTCAAGCTCTTGGTCGGCACCAGCTTGGTAGGCAATAGTAATTTGTTTCAGCCAAGTGTCAGCGCTACGCCTCAGTTGCTGTAACAAATCTTCGGGTGGGGTGATCGGGTGTTGTTGGTTAGTCATTGCGGGGCAGGATGGTGAAATGGGTCGACACCAGCATCGAGGCAGGCATCAAGAGCATCAGCGTAGGCAGTACCAAGCTCGGCATCGTTCTCAAACTCCGCTGCTCGCCAGGTGGCGTGGACCTGGTAATACTGTTTAAGCAGCGCCTGCTGCTGCTGGGTAAGGTCAGTCATGGTTCAACCGCTTTACAGTAATCAGCTTTAACTTCATCAAGTTCAGTCTCTAAACACAATCTGCACTGAGCATGCAAGCTGGGAGATCCTCGATGATCCCACTGTACCTGAACGTACGGAGATTTGCTGCCGTTACGGTTTGCTTGGTAAACGCAACTAAGTACAGTACCAAACCGTTGCTTGCTGTTTTTCTTTATAATTTCCAGGCTTTTTGGATTGTTAACCTGGATATAGGATGCCTTTGGTTTTTCGGCAACCCTGTCACCTTCATTGAATTTGGCGATTGCTTTGTGTTTAGACATTTTTAAAAGTTTTGTAGTTAACAATTTTGCAAATAGTCGAACGATGCATCTCTAGTTTTAATGCAATCTGACCATTGCTATAACCTTTTTGATGCAAGTTTCGAATAGTTTTTACCTGAAAAGGGGTTAACTTAGAGTTAAAATGTACTGTTCTTGCCGTTAAGCCCGATTCTAGTGGAATAGGTTTTGCAACCTCATACCGCTCAACTGTGCGGAATTTTTCACCGCAATCAAGGCAGCGACAGTAACGTTTAGTGACAAGATCATTTTTCTGATCTGTGCAAGTGACACGCGTGTTAGTGCTGTCGCATGAACGGCATCTCATTGTCCTTCAAAATCCTCACTATCAAAGGTAAAGTATTCAAGAATGGAAGCCATCACAGCATCATCAACTGCTTCAATAATGGACTCCTCATTTGGAGCTTCAACGTATTTAAAAGCGCGGCGATAACCACGCTTCACGCCATCTTCAACTGCTTGGGCCAGGATCGTGTAGATCTTTGGTTTCATGTTCAGAAAGGATTTGGTTGCAATAGTCCATTAACATTTCAGTAACCCCATCTTCTCCTAGCTCGTGCAAGAAGTTCCACTGAGGATGGGTTTCATCATCCCATTCAAAAGTCAAGAGGTTGGCCTCGTCATCAACAATGATAACGAGACCGTTCTCCTCACTCCGTTCTACCCTGGAGTCAGACATAGAGTGCAATAAGTTCTTACGGTACTTTAGCGTTTAACATCCATTTGCGCACGGTAGTTTTACCTACACCAAGCTCAAGGGAGATCTTGAGATAAGACATACCGCTGTTCCTCAGGTCAATTGCCGTTGCAATGACTTTCTTTTTGGCGAAGGGGAAACAACTGCCACCCCGTCGACAAGAAGCAGTGACAGATTTCTTTTCAATAGAAGGGTCAGGTGCGGGTTTAGGAACAGGAGGAAGCTGCTCAGAAAGAACACCAACAATCCTGACCATCCTGGCACCAGGATGGACCCTGAACCCTGCATCATGTGCTTCTTGACCGTTTTTGGCTTCAATGGTTGTCTCAAAAGGACGACCATCGCCAAAAGAAACAACTGCTTTGTACGTATTCATGATTAAATAGTTACGTGCTTCCAGCTAATGTTTTCGGCTACATTTTTAATTGCCCAAGGACTAACTTTGTAGGATTCAGCAATTTCTGCGTACATTGCTGTTACACTTTTATATTCTTTAACAAAATTTTTGTCTGCTACAAGTGTACGAATTTCACGTACAATATCGTCATTAAGTTTTGCCATCCCATTTTCTTCCCCCTTATGGAGGCTACGGCCAAGCAAGGGACCAGGCTTTTTGCGGCGAGGCGTTTTAACCATGGTTGCCGACACCTTAGGCATGATGCCTTGAAGCGGGGCGCTGATTACGATACGCTCTTGATCGCGCTCAGCAGTCAGGAAAATGCGACCATCCCGAACATCAATGGTCGGGTTGTCTTGAGCAGAAATTTCTAGAGACTGGATGGACTGGAAACTGAAGGATGTCATGGTTAAAGAGGTGTGTGCGATGGGCAAGTGCCCGATTGCTTGCGAATCTTAGCAGGTACAGGGTAGATTGAAAAGGAGGCCCG
>OFRL01000762.1_pt1 | contig 12903 bp, 13 predicted proteins | sample 1543121 | NCBI WGS metagenome assembly OFRL01 (sample SAMN07774228, study PRJEB24372) | wastewater metagenome | isolation source: Lake Maggiore Cannobio | place: Italy: Cannobio | collected 2016-01
TGCGGGTCTTCTATGCCCTGCCGCAGAAGCAGGTAAGCCGCGTACAGCAGCCAGGTGATGGTTGCGGTCGTCAGGCGCGGATCCCAGGTCCACCACGTGTTCCAGATGGGCCGCGCCCAAATGGCGCCGCTGACAATGTTCATGGACATGAACACCAGCCCGATCTCCGTGGAGCACAGTGCCACGCGGTCTGCCAGCAGGCTGCCGCGGCGCAAATGCAGCAGCCCCGCCGCAAACGCCACAAAAAATGCGAGCGCGCCCACCCAGCCAGCCGCTACATGAAAGTAAAACACGCGCTGCACCGCGCCCATCACAGCCTCCAGCGGGGCGTAAACAAATACCATATACAGCGCAGCTACCAGCAGCAGCACGGAGCTAATTGACAAAATTTTCAGGCCCGTATTTTTTTGCATGCGTCTAAATCCATATTCCAATTTGCGCAGCCCGGCTGCGCTTTACTCGGCCACCACTTGGTCAAACAAAAGCACCGCCAGTGCCAGAAAGATAATATCGCTTGCAACCAGCAGGTTGAAGGCGGGCGCAACGCGCACCCAGGCACTGCCGGCCAGCACTTCCTGGCTGGCGCGCACTGCGGACAGGATTACCGGCATGGCCACCGGAAAAAGCAGGACCGGCAGCAGCACTTCACGCGCCCGCGCGTGCGCAGCCAGCGCCGCCAGCAGCGTGCCGGGCAGCAGGTAGCCCAGCGTGCCCAGCAGCAGCACCGCCAGGTTTAGCGGCTGCGCCACCGGCAGGTCATATAACAGCGCGAACACCGGCAGCACCACGGCCTCCACCAGCAGCACAAACAACAAGCCGGAAAGCAGCTTGCCAAAATAAATGGCGAGGCGCTCCACCGGCGCCAGCAGCAGCCCCTCGTGCAGTGCATGCTCGCGCTCGGCGGCAAAAACGCGGTTGAGCGCCAGCGTGGCTGCAAACACAATTGTCACCCACAGCACACCCGCCCCAACGCTGGCGCGCACGGTGCGCTCCAGATCCAGCGCGTAGTTAAAGACCACCACCGTCAGCAGCGCAAACACCACCAGCGCAGCCAGCAGCGCGCGCCCGCGCAGCTCGCTCAGCAAGTCCTTCCACAGCAGCGCGCCAATGACGCGCAGCATGCCGGGCTTACGCAACATCTGCACCCGCAAAGTGCACCGCCAGCTCCGTGGCGGACACGGACGCAGCAGCGCATGCATACACCACGCGCCCGCGCCCCAGCACAAGCACGCGGTCCGCCAGCGCAATGCCGCGCTGCACATCATGTGTTACCAGCAGCACACTGCGGCCGGCTGCAGCTTCAGCCTGCAGCAGTGCATCCAGCTGGGCGGCTGCATTTTGGTCCAAGCCGCTGTGCGGCTCGTCCAGCAGCAGCACACGCGGGCTGTGCAAAATGGCGCGCGCAATTGCCAGGCGCTGCTGCATGCCGCGCGAAAAATAGCGCACGCGCTCTGCGCGCTGGCGCATCAATCCCACCTGCTCCAGCAGCGCATCGCAGCGCACGCGCGCCGGCTCCACGCCATACAGGCTGGCATAAAACTGCAAATTCTCAATTGCAGTCAGTTCCGGATAGAGCAGCGGGTGATGGCCAACGAAGCCCACCACCGCGCGCAGCGCCTGCGGGTCTACAGCCAGATCAAAGCCGCCCAGCACCACACGGCCGCGGACGGGGCGCGCCAGCGTGGCAAGAATGCGCAGCAGCGTGGTCTTGCCCGCGCCATTGGCGCCAAACAACGCCACAAACTCGCCGGCAGCCACCTGCAAATCCACGCCGCGCAGCACGGGCTTGCCCGCGTAGCCGTGCTCGACACCGCGCACGTCAATCATGCAGCCGGCACTCCATAATCAAAACTGATGGCGCGCCAATTACACACCGGGTGCGCCGAGCGGCAGGTTGTAGTTGCGCACCAGTTGCAGCAGCTTGCGCATGGCGCGTGCGCGCTGGCGCTGGTGCTCGCCCGCCGAAAGCTCACCCAGCGCGTGGCTGTCATCCAGATGGGCAATCACGCGCAGCAGCTTGTCCCGCCCGGCTGCGGCTTGCGCCATTGTGGGCGGCGCACGGCGTACACGCAGCAGGCGCAGCGCACCGGCCAGCAGCCCGGTGCCCACGGCCAGCAGGCACGCGCCAGCCGCCAGCGTCAGCAGCGCCTCAGGGCGCAGGCCGCCTTCCGCGTTTGCCTCAAGTGCAAACTGCAGCGCTGTGCCGGGCGGCGGCGGCACCAGCTGCAGCACTTGCATGCGCACACCGGGGCGCACCTCGCGTTCGCCAAGCGGCTGCGCCGCAGCGCCCGCCACGCGCAGCTGTCCGGCGGGCACGGTCACGGTCACACTGCGCACCGGATAATCAAGCGGCTGCACAATATTTACCAGTGTGGCGATTGGCAAAAAATAAGACACAACCACCTGCTGCGTGGCAGGCTCGGCTGCGCTCGCGGGCAACAGCGCCGTGGCCAGCTCCACACCTGCCGCAGTGAGCCGCGCCGGCCAGCTTTGTTCCGGGCGCAGCTGCGCCTGGCTGGCCGCAGCCGGCAGGCGCAGCGCCAGCAGTGGCGCCGCCACGGGCGCCACGGTGCGCTTGCCGGTATTACGCAGCACCGCCACCTGCGTCACCAGCAGCGCTGCCGCTTGCTGCTCCACAATAAAATGCAGCTGCACAAGCTCCACAGTATCAAGCGCAGCTGTGCTGTCAAAAATTTCCATATCCAGCGGGTAATCAACCCGGCCGGGCTCCAGCGCGATGGTGCGGCTTGCATACTTCACACGCTCGTGCTCGGCGCGCACTTCCATGCGCGCATCCGGCGCCAGCTGCACATCATCAAAAACAAAATTGCCGGCGCGGTCCGTCGCCGTTTGCAGCGTGCGCTGCGCGCCCTGCGCATCCGCCGTCACTAGCGTCAGCATCAAGCCCGCAGCGGCTGCCGTGCCGCGGCTGGCGTTCAACACGCGCCCGTGCACGCGCACTGCCGGCATAGCCAGCGCCGGCGCAGCCGCCACCGGCACGCGCGCCGCATTGCCGCTCAAGCTGTACAAGTGCGCCACCAGGTCCCAGCGTTCTTGGGCAGAGAGCCGGTCCTTCCACGGCGGCATCAGTGCCGCCAGGTTTCCATTGCTAATGATGTTGAACCAGGCTTGTGGTTCACGCACAGCCGCAAGCTGTGCATCCGTAAAGTTGGGCAGCGGCCCGGGCAGTTTGGCTGCCAGTTCGCCATCACCGGCGCCGTTCGCACCGTGGCAGGCGGTGCAGTGCTGCGCGTACAAGCGCGCACCATTGGCGGCATCCGCCGCCACGCCCGCAGCCAGCGCCACTGGCGCGGCCATCTCAAACGGCACATAGCCGGGCGGCGGAGTCACATCGCCCGCCAGCGTGCAGGCACCCGCAGCCAGTGCAGCGCTGCACAGCAGCAAGGCGCGCAGCAGAAAGCTAGTGCGCATCACTTCCCGCGCTGCGCAGGCGCGCCACTTCCTGCTCCAGCTGCGCTGCCATGTCCGGCGCTGCAGCCAGCGCATCCAGCTGGCGCAGCAGCGCTGCGCCCTCCTGCAGCAGCAGCGCGCGCTGCTGCGCGTGATCCGCCGGGTCCAGTTTTTGTGCTGCGTGGTCCAGCTCCAGCTCGGCCAGCGCGCGCAGCACCAGTTCGCGCTGCTCCGTCAGCAGCTCCAGCGGCTGCACTTCATCCGCTGCGTACGGCGCTTGCAGCAGCGGCAGCGCCAAAAACGCAGCCAAAACCAGCAGTAGTGTCAGCGCCAGCAGCCCGGATGCAGCCGCCATCGCTCAGGGCTGTGCCAGCAAGCGGTCCAGCACGGCGCTCAACTGCGCGCGGTTTGTGGGCCCGATGATGGGCGCCTGCAGCTGTCCACGCTGGTCAATGATGTAAGTTTCCGGCACGCCGCGAATGCGAAAGGCCTGCGCAATCACAGTGCCGCGATCCGGCCCGTTCGGGTAGGTTTGCTGCCACAGTTCAATGAAGGCGCGCGCCTCCGGCTCGGTGTCCACATAATCCACGCCCAGGAACACCACGCCGCGCTCGCGATACGCCTGCCAAGTCTGCTCAAGGTCCGCAGCCTCCGCAGCGCACGGCGCACACCATGACGCCCAAAAGTTCACCACCACAATTTTGCCGCGGTAAGCCTGCAGCGTGTGCTGCGTACCGTCAAAACTGGCGAGTGTGAACAATGGTGCTGCGCCGCTGGTGGCGGACCCGCGCGAAACTTGCACCAGCTTGGCACCCACCACCGCCAGCAGCGCCAGCAGCAGCAGCCACGCCAGCAGCTGCCAGCGCCGCGCCAGCCCTGCCGGCGTGGCTGCCAGCAGCGGAGCCTCAGCGCCAGTCATCCAGCTCGCGCTCCATGCGCGCTGCATGCGCTTCACTCACCGGCCCGGCAGCGCCTGTGGCAGCTGGCGCCGGCTTGCGCAGCGTGCGCACCAGCAGCACCGTGCCCGCAGCCAGCAGCGCCAGCGGCACCAGCCAAAAGAGCACGCTTGCACCGGCAAACGGCGGGCTGGCCAGTACGCGCGTGCCGTACTGCTCCGCAAAAAATGCGTGGATCTGGCTGGCGCTCCAGCCCGCCTGCAGCTTCTGGCGGATGATGGCGCGCCACTGGCTGCACGCCTGCGTGCCGCACACATCCAGCGGCACATTTTCACAAACGGGGCAGTACAGCTGGCTGGCAACGGCGTTCACTTCGTCATCAGTCGGCGTGGCCGCCGCAGCCCGCACGCTGGCCGGCAGCCAAAACAAAGCTGCCGCGAGCGCCACAAGCGCAAGCGCAAACTGCAACGGCAGTCGTAAGAACCGCATCTTCAAGTTATTGAATTGATTGCTGCGCGGGCACACCCATTGGCACGCAACGGCCTGCCCGCACGCGATTGTGATTGACACCGCCGCACACAAGCGGATGCTCCGGCCATGCAGCCGGCACGCTGCCTAGGCTCCGGCGGACACGCTGCGCACCGCCAACTGCGCCGCGCGCGCGCGCTCCGCGGCAGTCTGCAGTTCGCGGCGCTCCGGCCATGTGGCCACCAGCGTGCCAATGATAAACACCAAGCCGCCCGCCCACAGCCAGTTGACGAGCGGGTTTACATACACCTTGAAGGTGGCGCCGCCCGCACCTGCCGGCTCCCAACCCACCAGCAGCACATACAAGTCTTCGGGCAGCGTGCTGTAAACGGCCGGAATGGTCATGGGCTGCTGGCTGTCCGTAAAATAATCACGGCGCGGAAAAAGCTGCGTGACCACGCGGCCGTTCTTGCTCACGTTCAGCGTGGCGCGCGTAATCACGCGCCCGTCGGAGGCCGGGAACTCCACCAGCGAGTCGTAGCGCAATTGATATTGGCCAATGGAAAGCTGCTCACCGTAAGCCAGCGTGGCCTGCGTCTCGCTTTGAAACAGCTCAATGCCAATGATGCCAAACGCCATCAGCACAACACCCAGATGAATGGTGAAGCCGCCATAGCGACGCCGGTTGCGCAGCACCAAATGCACAAAGGAATGCCAGAAGCCGCCAGCGGCAAGGCGGGCCCGCGCCTGTGCGCCGCGGTAAAACTCGTAGAGCGTTACGCACGCCACCAGTGCAGCCAGCCACAAGCCCAGTAATGCGGCCGGCTGTGTGATGCCGGCCAGCAGCAAACCCGCGGGCAGCAAGCCGGCCAGCAGCGCTGGTTTCCAAAATGCGCGCCCCAGGCGGCGCGCAGCCCCCGCGCGCCACGCAGCCAGCGGGGCCACCCCCATCAACAGCAGCAAGACCGCAAATAACGGTCCGGTGGTGCGCTCATAGTAGGGCGGGCCCACGGTCACTTTTTGGCCGGTGAACAGCTCGGAAATAATCGGGTACATCACGCCCCACAAGCAGGCGGCCAAGATGCCCATAAAAATCAAGTTGTTGAGCAGAAACAAGCCTTCGCGCGAGAGCCAGCTGTCCAGCGCATTGTCACCGCGCAGCAGCTCCCAGCGTTTCAGCAGCAGCCCCAAAGATACGCATGCCATCAATGCCACAAAGGCAAAAAACCACGGGCCGATGGCGCTCTGTGCAAATGCATGCACCGAGGACAGCACGCCAGAGCGCGTCAGAAAAGTTCCCAGCACCACCAGCGCATACGTAAGAATAATCAGGCTCATGTTCCAATGCTTGAACATGCCGCGCTTCTCCTGGATCAGAACCGAATGCAGGAATGCGGTGGCCGTGAGCCACGGCATGAACGCCGCAATCTCCACCGGATCCCAACCCCAGTAGCCGCCCCAGCCCAGCACATCGTAAGCCCAGCGCCCGCCCAGCAGCAACCCCAGCGAAAGAAACATCCACGCCAGCAGCGTCCAGCGCCGCGAGACGCGGATCCACGCATCATCGCGGCGGCCCGCCACCAGCGCTGCAATTGCAAACGCATAGGGCACCACAAAGCCGATGAAGCCGAGATAAAGCATGGGCGGATGAATGATCATGCCGGGATGGCGCAGCAGCGGGTTGAGTCCCCGGCCATCATTGGGGGCAAACGGCAGCGTGCCAGCCGGCTGCCAAATGCCGGCGCTCACACCGCCCGCAGGCGCCACCCACAGCTTGTTGAACGGGTTCTCCAGCGCAATCACCAATCCCAAAAAGAACAGCAGCGTCACCATCAGCACAACCGTGACCCCGGGCTGCAGATCGCGTTCGCGGCGCCAGTTGCGCAGCATCACCAGCGCCGAGTAGCCGGAGAGCAGCCAGCACCAGAAGAAGAGGCTGCCCGCCTGACCGCCCCACAGCGCCGTCAGGCGCAAGTACCACGGCATCGCGCGGCTGGTCACAGCATTCACATACTGCAAGCCAAACGCACCGCTGTACAGCAGCCCCTCCAGGCAGGCAACCGCCAGCGTCAGCAGCACAAAAGGCGCAATGGCAGCGTTGCGTGCCGATGCCAGCCAGCGCGCGTCCTTGCGCAGCGCAGCCGGTATGGCGTACAGCGCGCTGCAAAATGCCAGCAGCGCAGCAGACAGGCCAAGGTCGGCCAGTAGTAAATGTGGCAGTGAAAGCGCGGCGATCATGAACGCAGCCGGTGCTGGCAGCAGCGCGCTGCCGTCACGCCGTCACGCCGCGCAGCGTTTGGGTGCATGGCCGGCGCCTAGCGCGCAGCCGCCTGCTGCGGCAATTGCTGCTCGTAGCGCGTCGGGCACTTCAGCAGCAGCTCATCTGCATGGAAGACACCATCTGCGCCCAGCTGGCCGGTAAGGATGGCCTGCGCCTCGTGGCGCAGCAAGTCCGGGCGCGGGCCGTAGTACACCACCGGCAGCTGCACCGCGCGCGGGTCCGTGGTGGCGGCATGCAGCACCGCGGCCAGCCCGCCGCGCGCGTCAATCTCGCTTTGCTCGCCGGGGATGTTCACAGTGGTAAAGCGCAGCTCAAGCTTGCCGGCATCATACACAATGCTGTCGCCCAGCACGGCGCCAGAGATGCGCACCGGCTCGCCCACTGCCGTGCCGCCGCGCGCCCGCAGCTCTGCAATCGTATAGTAGTAGGTGCTGCTGCCCGCAGCGGTGGTGAGAATGAGGTAAACGATGGCCGCAAGCAACAGCCCGCCGCCCACTAAAAAGCGCGTGCGGGCCGCGCGCGGCGCGGGAGTTGTAATCGCATCTGGCGTTGTAGTCATTAGTTAGTGGCTCTTGAGAAAATAAATTGGTCTTGAGCGGGAGTTTATCACTCGGCAGGAGCTGGGGCTTGCGGATAAAATAAGCTAAATGTGTTATTCCCAGGCCAAAATGCGCACGGCGGCCCGCGCCGGATGCGGGCTGCTGCTGGCACTTATTAGCGCGGCTCCCGCGCGCGCTGCCGCACCACTGGCGCCGCCGCCACCCGCAGTGGACCCCGCATACTTATGCACGCCTTTCGATCAGCGCCAGGGGTTGGCGGGCTGCCCAAATGCGGGCCCCGGTGCCACCGCTGCGCGCCTGCAGAGTTTTCAGCTGCCGTGGGATCTTCCACTGCTGCCGGCTGCATTTCCGGAAAAATCTGACTTGCCAGTCAATCGCTCATACGCGCGCGCCGCGCCGGACACGCCCGTATTCAACCAGCCGCAGCCACCAGCCGGCAGCCTGCCCGTACGCCAGCTGGGCATCGGCCAGAATGTGGGCTTCTTGTATGTAAGCCTCACAACCAACCCCGGCCTCACCTGGACGCAAATTAACGAGCGCGAGTATGTGCGCACAGACGCACTTGTGCCGGTCGGCCCGTCAGACTTTCAGGGCGCAAAGGTGACCACGCAGCCGCAGCGCGCACTGGCGTGGCTGGTGCAAACTGTGCGGCCGTTCACACAGCCCGCGTGGAGTGCGCCGCAGCAAAAGCGGGCACTGGAGCGCTACACGCTGGTGCAGGTGTACGCCACACTTGAAAGCGGCAGCGACACCTGGCTGCTGGTGGGGCCGCATGCCTGGGTGGAACACCGCGCGGTGGGTTTGGTGCAGTTGACCGCACCACCGCCAGGCGTTAGCGGGCGCTGGATTGATGTGAACCTCTACGAGCAAACGCTGGCAGCCTACGAAGACGAGCGCATGGTGTACACCACGCTCGTTTCAAGCGGCATCAGCCAATGGGTGACGCACCCCGGCCTGTTCCAGATTTACGAGAAGCTGCTCAAAGATGACATGGGCGGCGCGTTTGCCGCAGACCAAAGCGACTACTACCTGATTGAGGATGTGCCGTGGGTGATGTACTATGACGGATCGCGTGCGCTGCACGGCGCGTACTGGCACAACAAGTTTGGCTTTCAAAAGTCGCACGGCTGCGTGAACCTCTCGCCGCGTGATGCGCTCTGGCTGTATGAATGGGCCGACACCGAAACGTGGGTGTGGGTGCACGACCCGAGCGGGCGCACGCCCACCAAGTTTTAGCATGCTGCGCCCGGCCGGATCTGGCGCGCAGCGCAGAAGTACAATCGCAGCCCGCCAGCGCGGCGCACTGCCCAAGGAGACCTGAACCGCATGGACTACGACATGATTGTGATTGGCGCCGGACCGGCCGGCTATGTATGCGCCATTCGCGCCAGCCAGCTTGGGCAGCGCGTGGCCATCGTGGAAAAAGAGTGGCTGGGCGGCGTGTGCCTGAACGTGGGCTGCATTCCAAGCAAGTCACTGCTGAAGAATGCAGAAGTGGCCGAACTGCTGCGCCATGGCGGCAAAGACTTCGGCTTCAAGCTGGAGAACCTGCAGTTGGATTTTGCTGCTGCGGTGCAGCGCTCGCGCCAGATATCCCGGCGCCTGGTCAAGGGCGTGGAGTTCCTGCTCAAAAAGAACAAGATTGATGTGCTCAGCGGCTCGGCTGAATTAACTTCGGCGTCTGCGGTAAAAGTGACCAGCGCAGACGGGACAACGCGCAGCGTCAGTGCTGCCAACATTGTGGTGGCCACTGGTGCGCACGTGCTAGTTCCAGCAGCGTTCAAAACGGATGGCAAGCGGGTATTCACTTATCTGGAGGCCATTTTGCAGGAGACGCGTCCGGAACGCGTAGTGATCATTGGCGGCGGCGCCATCGGCGTGGAGTTTGCAACCATTTGGAACGCATACGGCACCCACGTAACTGTGGTGGAGAAACTGCCGCGCCTGCTGCCGCGCGAGGATGAAGAGGTAAGCGGCGAACTGGCAAAGGCTTTCAAGCGCCAAGGCATTGAAGTGCGCGCCGGCGCAACATTGGAGAAACTTGACAGCAGCGGGGCGCAGGTGCGCGTCACCATCAGCACCGGCGGAACCAGCGAGACATTCGAAGCTGACCAGGTGATGCTGGCGATGGGGTTTGCACCAAACACCAAAGATCTGGGATTAGAGGCGCTGGGTGTGAAGCTGGAGCGTGGCTTCATTCAAGTGGATGCGGGCATGCGCACCAGCGTACCGGGCGTGTATGCCATCGGCGATGTAACCGGTGAACTGCTGCTGGCGCATGTGGGCTCGGCGCAGGGCATTGTGTGCGCCGAAACAATTGGCGCCCACCCAACCGTAGCGCTGGACTACAAGATGATGCCGCGCGCCACATACTGCCATCCCGAGGTGGCGTCATTTGGACACACGGAGGCGGAAGCGCGCGCAGCCGGACACGAGCTAAAGGTGGCGCGCTTTAACTTTCAGGCCAACGGGAAAGCGCTTGGCCTAAACGAGGGCAGCGGTTGGGCCAAGCTCATCACCGACGCCGGCACCGGCGAAATTCTTGGCGCGCATCTGATTGGCCCGCAGGTAACAGAGCTGCTGCCAGAGCTGACCCTTGCGCATAACGCGGAGCTCACAATCGAAGAGATTGCGCGCAACGTGCACGCCCATCCATCGCTTTCAGAGGTGTTGATGGAAGCAGCCCACGGCCTCACCGGCGGCTACATTCATGCGTGACCAGAAGAAGGCCAACACTACATATTAACTTTTTACAATGGAGACATGTCATGATTGAGAAAAGACCCTTTGGGCGCACCGGCCATATGAGTTCCGTGATTATCTTTGGCGCTGCTGCTTTGGGCAGTGTGACGCAGGTGGAAGCAGACGAAACCTTGGATCAGCTTTTGGAATATGGGATCAACCACATAGACACTGCTGCCAGCTACGGGAATGCCGAAGAGCGTATCGGGCCTTGGATGGCACAATACCGAAAGAATTTCTTTCTGGCCACCAAAACTGGCGAGCGCAGTTATGCCAAAGCGCGCAACGAGATACATCAGTCGCTCGCACGACTGCGCGTCGATTCGTTTGACCTCATTCAATTGCATAACTTGGGACATCCTGACGAGTGGGACGAAGCAATGGGGGACAGCGGTGCACTCAAAGCAGCTATTGAAGCGCGCCAGGAAGGCTTGGTAAGATTCATTGGCGTCACCGGACACGGTTTGAATATTCCTGCATTTCACCTACGGAGTCTGAACCACTTTGACTTCGACTCGGTTTTACTGCCTTACAACTTTGTGATGAAACAAGACAACAAATATATCTCCGATTTTGAAGCGTTGTTGAAACTATGTGCGGAACGTCAGGTGGCTGTACAGACGATCAAATCAATCACCTGTGGACCGTGGGGCAGCAAAAACCGGACATCTAGTGTTTGGTACGAGCCGCTCACAAAACAGCCCGACATTGACTTAGCGGTGCACTGGGTATTGGGCAGATCCAACATATTTCTAAACTCAGCCGGTGATATTCATTTACTGCCCCGGATACTTGACGCGGCTAACCGTTTTCAGAGCCGCCCATCCGACACCGCGATGAGTCAACTAGTGGAAGAACGCCATATGTCTTCATTGTTTGCTTAACTATAATTACGCTAAAGATTTGTGCCAGCCCTATGTGCACCGCAGCATAAAAACTGGAAATCAAATTACACCCGATAGCTGCTTTTGATTCAGGGGTTGAATTTTGCCTTTTTTCACCGCGTGGTCTAAACGAGGGCAGCGGTTGGGCCAAGCTCATCACCGACGCCGGCACCGGCGAAATTCTTGGCGCGCATCTGATTGGCCCGCAGGTAACAGAGCTGCTGCCAGAGCTGACCCTTGCGCATAACGCGGAGCTCACAATCGAAGAGATTGCGCGCAACGTGCACGCCCATCCATCGCTTTCAGAGGTGTTGATGGAAGCAGCCCACGGCCTCACCGGCGGCTACATTCACGCTTGACAGCGCAGATTTGTGAAATTGCGCGGAGCTGACGCCGCAAAACTCAACGCTACAAATACTTCTTCGGAATTTCCGCGCCTGCCACGTAGTTCAATTTGGCAATGTTGCACATCTGGTACACGTTGATGCGGAAATCAGGGCAGGTGCTCACAAGCAGGTAGGCGTCGGTCGGCGTGAAGCTGTGCTCACGGATGAGCCAGTCCATCAGATGAAATGTCGCCGTCTGCACAGCCACCTCCAGCGGCTTTGCGGCATGGACGGCGATAAGTGCGTCCGGTTTTTCGATGCGCACCCACGGCACTTGCGTGTGCTTCAGCAGCTCAAAGTGCAGCCGGACTGTGGCGCACGTCTCCGCAGCCGTGCCGGTAAACTCGGTATCGCCCTGGCTGGCGTGCACATCGCCCAGATAAAAACGCGCGCCAGCATGGTGCACAGGCAGATAAATTTTGTTGCCCACTGCCACATCGCGGATGTCCAGATTGCCGCCCCATTCACCCTGCCCGTCAAAGCTGGTGCACACCTCGCGGTCCGGCGCCGTGCCGAGCGTGCCCACAAATGGCGTCACCGGCCACGCGATGCGGTCGTTAAAATGCACCGTGCCATCGCGCATCGTGCCGCTGGCGCCGGGCGTATGCCGCAGAATTTTGGTGGTGTAGTCTGCGGAAAGCTCCGGCCAGCGCGTGGACTGGCCCAGTGGCCCGCGCTGCGGCCCAATCGCAATCCAAGAGTAGTCCGCCACCAGAATGTCTTCAATGTGGACCACGAGCGTATCGCCGCGCTCCGCGCCCTCCACAAACACCGGACCGCCCATCGGGTTGGCCATAACCGGCGTGCGGTCGAAGCCCGCGCGCTTGCCGGGGACTGCCTTGTCCGCTTCGGACTTAAAGTATCCCGACGATGCATCCCACGTCTCGATTTCAAACGTCTCGCCCGGACGGACACTAAGCTGCGCCTCTTCGCGCCAGTCGAACGAAAATTTCTTGGCTTCGTCGCGCGGTATAAGTTGCATGGTGGTACCTCTAGCTAACGACTATAGTGCCAAATGGGGGCGGGGTGGGTCCAGTTTCGACGCGCTGCCACTCCGCTCAAAGACAAGCTCGCTATCGCATTCAAGCGTACGGCAATACGGCTGCCACCACGCAAGCGCGCCATTCCACAACTAACCCAGTTGCTGCAAGCGCTGCATCAGCCTGCCAGTGCTGCGCAAGCGCGCTTTATTTGTGTGCGACTGCGAGCTGCTGCGGGCTGGCCGGCTGCAGCTGCCACGCACGCAGGTCCGGCCGCAGCGCCAGCATTAGCAGC
>OFRL01000763.1_pt1 | contig 12886 bp, 8 predicted proteins | sample 1543121 | NCBI WGS metagenome assembly OFRL01 (sample SAMN07774228, study PRJEB24372) | wastewater metagenome | isolation source: Lake Maggiore Cannobio | place: Italy: Cannobio | collected 2016-01
GCCGGACCGGATACCTCATTCTTCGCCCGAGGCCTGTTCAGCTTCGGCTTCAACCACCGGTGCCTCGACCGCAGCCGGGGTGCCGGCCAGGGTCTGCATTTCCGACTCGGTGAGACCGGAAGCACCGCGACGGCGGTTGCTGTGGTACGCCAGGCCGGTACCGGCCGGAATCAGGCGACCCACGATGACGTTTTCCTTCAGGCCACGCAGGTTGTCCGAGGTGCCGCGGACGGCCGCTTCGGTCAGCACGCGGGTGGTTTCCTGGAACGACGCGGCCGAGATGAACGATTCGGTCGCCAGCGAGGCCTTGGTGATACCCAGCAGGACCGGATCGAAGTGCGCCGGCAGCTCGTTGCGGGTCGACAGGCGCGCATTCTCCTCGATAACGCGCTGACGCTCCACCTGTTCGCCGTTCAGGAACTTGCTGCTGCCCTGGTCGGTAATCTCGACCTTGCGCAGCATCTGGCGGGTGATCACCTCGATGTGCTTGTCGTTGATCTTCACGCCCTGCAGGCGGTACACGTCCTGGATTTCCTTCACCAGGTAGGCCGCCAGCGGTTCGACACCCAGCAGACGCAGGATGTCCTGCGGGCTCGGCTCGCCGTCCACGATGGTTTCACCCTTGGTGACATGCTCGCCTTCGAACACGATGACCTGGCGGTACTTCGGGATCAGCTCTTCGTGCTCCGAACCATCGGTGTCCTTGATGATCAGGCGCTGCTTGCCCTTGGTGTCCTTGCCGAAGCTGATGATGCCCGAACGCTCGGCCAGCACCGCCGGATCCTTCGGCTTGCGCGCTTCGAACAGATCGGCCACGCGCGGCAGACCACCGGTGATGTCGCGGGTCTTCGACGCTTCCTGCGGAATCTTGGCGACCACGTCACCCACGCCGACGGCAGCGCCGTCCTGCAGGTTGACGATCGAGCGCGGCGGCAGCAGGTACTGCGCCGGCAGGTCGGTGCCCGGGATCGACAGGTCGTTGCCCTTGGCATCGACGATGCGCACGATCGGGCGCAGGTCCTTGGCCTGGGTACCACGACGCTTCGGATCGGTGATTTCGCGCGACGCCAGGCCGGTCAGCTCGTCGGTCTTCTCGATGACGGTGATGCCGTCGACGAAGTCGATGAAGCGGATGAAACCGGCCACTTCCGACACGATCGGGTGGTTATGCGGATCCCAGTTGGCCACGGTCTGGCCAGCCTTGATCGCATCACCGTCCTTGGACGTGATGGTCGCACCGTACGGCAGCTTGTAGCGCTCACGCTCACGGCCGTGGGCATCGAGCACCGAGATTTCGCCCGAGCGCGACACTGCCACCAGCGAGCCGTTGGCATGCTCGACGGACTTGAGGTTGCTGAACTTGACCGAGCCGGTGGTCTTGACGGTGATGTTGTCGACCGCAGCAGCTCGCGACGCCGCACCACCGATGTGGAACGTACGCATGGTCAGCTGGGTACCCGGCTCACCGATGGACTGGGCGGCGATGACGCCGACCGCTTCACCGATGTTGACCAGGTGACCACGGGCCAGATCGCGGCCGTAGCAGCGACCGCAGACACCGAAGGCCGATTCGCACGAGATCGTCGAACGCACCTTGATGCTCTGCACGCCGGCGTCTTCCAGCTTGGCGACCCAGGCTTCGTCCAGCAGGGTGTTGCGGGTGACGATCGGATCTTCGTCGTTGCCCGGCAGGAACACGTCCTCGGCAACCACGCGACCCAGCACGCGATCCTTCAGCGGCTCGACCACGTCGCCGCCTTCCACGATCGGGGTCATGATCAGGCCTTCGGTGGTACCGCAATCCACCTCGGTGATCACCACGTCCTGCGCGACATCGACCAGACGACGGGTCAGGTAACCCGAGTTCGCGGTCTTCAGCGCGGTATCGGCCAGACCCTTACGGGCACCGTGGGTGGAGTTGAAGTACTCCTGCACGTTCAGGCCTTCACGGAAGTTCGCCTTGATGGGCGTCTCGATGATCGAGCCGTCCGGACGCGCCATCAGGCCACGCATACCGGCCAGCTGACGGATCTGCGCCTGCGAACCACGCGCACCGGAGTCGGCCATGATGTACAGCGAGTTCATCGACTTCTGGTCGATGGTCTCACCCTTGGCATTGACGACCTTCTCGGTACCGATGGTGTCCATCATCGCCTTGGCGATGCGCTCGTTGGTGCGCGACCAGATGTCGACCACCTTGTTGTAGCGCTCGCCGGCGGTGACCAGACCCGACTGGTACTGCTCCTGGATTTCCAGCACTTCGGCTTCGGCCTCGGTGAGGATGCCCTTCTTCTCGTCCGGGATCAGCATGTCGTCGATGCCGATCGAGACGCCGGCGCGGGTCGCGTAGGCGAAGCCGGTGTACATCAGCTTGTCGGCGAACACGACCGTGTCCTTCAGACCCAGCTGGCGGTAGCTGGAGTTGATCAGGCGGCTGATGTTCTTCTTGGTCAGCTCGGTGTTGGCCAGCGCGAACGGCAGGCCTTCCGGCAGGATTTCAGCCAGCAGGGCGCGACCGATCGTGGTGTCCACGATCGAGGTCTTGTTCTGCTTGACGCCGTCTTCGTCGGTCACCACCTCGGTGATGCGGACCTTGACGCGCGCGTGCAGTTCCACCACGCGGTTGTCGTAGGCACGCTTCACTTCAGCGATGTTGGCGAAGGCCATGCCCTCGCCCTTCTTGTTTTCCAGCGAGCGGGTCATGTAGTACAGACCCAGCACGACGTCCTGCGACGGCACGATGATCGGCTCGCCGTTGGCCGGCGACAGGATGTTGTTGGTCGACATCATCAGCGCACGCGCTTCCAGCTGGGCTTCCAGCGAGAGCGGCACGTGGACGGCCATCTGGTCACCGTCGAAGTCGGCGTTGAACGCGGTGCAGACCAGCGGGTGCAGCTGGATGGCCTTGCCTTCGATCAGCACCGGCTCGAACGCCTGGATGCCCAGACGGTGCAGGGTCGGCGCACGGTTCAGCATCACCGGATGCTCGCGGATGACCTCTTCCAGGATGTCCCAGACTTCGGCTTCTTCGCGCTCGACCAGCTTCTTGGCGGCCTTGATGGTGGTGGCCAGGCCACGACGCTGCAGCTTGGCGAAGACGAACGGCTTGAACAGCTCAAGCGCCATCTTCTTCGGCAGGCCGCACTGGTGCAGGCGCAGGTACGGACCGACCACGATGACCGAACGGCCCGAGTAGTCGACGCGCTTGCCCAGCAGGTTCTGGCGGAAGCGACCCTGCTTGCCCTTGATCATGTCGGCCAGCGACTTCAGCGGGCGCTTGTTGGTGCCGGTGATGGCACGGCCACGACGGCCGTTGTCCAGCAGCGCATCGACCGATTCCTGCAGCATGCGCTTTTCATTGCGCACGATGATGTCCGGCGCGCTCAGTTCGAGCAGGCGGCGCAGGCGGTTGTTACGGTTGATGACGCGGCGGTACAGGTCGTTCAGGTCGGAGGTCGCGAAGCGGCCGCCATCCAGCGGAACCAGCGGACGCAGGTCCGGCGGCAGCACCGGCAGCACGGTCATGACCATCCACTCCGGACGGTTGCCCGATTCCAGGAAGGCTTCGATCAGCTTGATGCGCTTGGTGAGGCGCTTGAGCTTGGTTTCCGAACCGGTAGCGGCGATTTCCTCGCGCAGGCGGGTCATTTCCGACTGCAGGTCGATGGTGCGCAGCAGTTCGTACACGGCCTCGGCGCCCATCGCGGCGTCGAAGTCGTCACCGTGCTCCTGGCGGGCCTGCAGGTACTGTTCTTCGGTCAGCAGCTGGCGGCGCTCCAGGGCGGTCAGGCCCGGCTCGGTCACCACGTAGGCTTCGAAGTACAGCACGCGCTCGATGTCGCGCAGGGTCATGTCCAGCATCAGGCCGATGCGCGACGGCAGCGACTTGAGGAACCAGATGTGCGCGACCGGCGAGGCCAGGTCGATGTGGCCCATGCGCTCACGACGCACCTTGGCCAGGGTCACTTCGGTGCCGCACTTTTCGCAGACCACGCCGCGGTGCTTCATGCGCTTGTACTTGCCGCACAGGCACTCGTAGTCCTTCACCGGGCCGAAGATGGCGGCGCAGAACAGGCCGTCGCGTTCCGGCTTGAAGGTACGGTAGTTGATGGTTTCCGGCTTCTTCACTTCGCCGAAGGACCACGAACGGATCAGGTCCGGCGAGGCCAGCGCGATCTTGATCGCGTCGAAGTCCAGCGTCTGGCGCTGCTGGTTGAAGAGGTTGAGCAGGTCTTTCATGGTGTTCTCCAGAAGGAGGAATGCTGTGTCGATGGGCTTTCAGTTGACTGCCAGCGGCGCGGCGGCGGAGGCCGCCGCGCCGGCATGGATCAGTTGTCTTCCAGTTCCATGTTGATGGCCAGCGAGCGGATTTCCTTCACGAGCACGTTGAAGGATTCCGGCATGCCCGCGACCATCTCGTGCTCACCGTCGACGATGTTCTTGTACATCTGGTTGCGGCCCTGCACGTCATCGGACTTCACCGTCAGCATTTCCTGCAGGGTGTAGGCCGCGCCGTAGGCTTCCAGCGCCCAGACTTCCATTTCACCGAAGCGCTGGCCGCCGAACTGCGCCTTGCCGCCCAGCGGCTGCTGGGTGACGAGCGAGTACGGACCGGTCGAACGGGCGTGCATCTTGTCGTCGACCAGGTGGTTCAGCTTCAGGTAGTGCATGTAACCCACGGTGGTGTGGCGATCGAACGCTTCACCGGTGCGGCCGTCGTACAGCTGGGTCTGGCCACTGCTCGGCAGGTCGGCCAGTTCCAGCATGCGCTTGATTTCCGCTTCGGTGGCGCCGTCGAACACCGGGGTGGCCATCGGCACGCCGTCGGTGAGGTTACGGGCCAGACGCAGCAGTTCCTCGTCGCTGAACTGCGACAGGTCGACACGGTTGGCCACGTTGGTGTCGTCGTGGTTGTAGATGTCGTCCAGGAACTTGCGCAGGTCGGCAACCGCCGCCTGGGCTTCCATCATCGCCTGGATCTTGCGGCCCAGGCCCTTGGCAGCCCAGCCCAGATGCACTTCCAGGATCTGGCCGATGTTCATACGCGACGGCACGCCCAGCGGGTTCAGCACGATGTCCACGGTTTCGCCCGAGGCCATGTACGGCATGTCCTCGACCGGCACCACGTTGGAGACCACACCCTTGTTGCCGTGGCGGCCTGCCATCTTGTCGCCCGGCTGGATGCGGCGCTTCACGGCCAGGAACACCTTGACCATCTTCAGCACGCCCGGGGCGAGGTCGTCACCGGCGGTGATCTTGCCGCGCTTGTCGGCGAAGCGACGCTCGAATTCCTTCTCGTGCGCCTGGATCTGCTTCTGCGCGCGCTCGATGGCTTCCGAGGCGTCCTCGTCCTTCATGCGCAGGGCGAACCAGTCAGCCTTCTTCAGGCCGTCCAGGAACGCGTCGCTGATGACGTCGCCCTTCTTCAGGCCAGCGCCACCGTTGACCACCTTGCCCACGATCTGCGAACGCAGACGCATGTAGATGGCGGCTTCCAGGATGCGGAACTGGTCGTCGAAGTCCTTCTTGACGCGCTTGATTTCAGACTCTTCGATCTGGCGGGCGCGCTTGTCCTTCTCGATGCCGTCGCGGGTGAAGACCTGCACGTCGATGACGGTGCCGTCCATGCCCGGCGGAACGCGCAGCGAGCTGTCCTTCACGTCCGAAGCCTTCTCGCCGAAGATCGCGCGCAGCAGCTTTTCTTCCGGGGTCAGCTGGCTTTCGCCCTTCGGGGTGACCTTGCCGACCATGATGTCGCCGGCGCGGACTTCCGCACCGATGTACACCACGCCGCTCTCGTCCAGGCGGTTCAGCGCCTGCTCGGAGACGTTCGGGATGTCGGCCGAGATTTCCTCCGGCCCCAGCTTGGTGTCACGCGCGACGCAGGTCAGCTCTTCGATGTGGATCGTGGTGTAACGATCCTCTTCCACCACGCGCTCGGAGAGCAGGATGGAGTCTTCGAAGTTGTAGCCGTTCCACGGCATGAACGCGATCAGCATGTTCTGACCCAGGGCCAGTTCGCCGATGTCGGTGGACGGACCGTCGGCCAGCACGTCGCCGCGGGCGATGACGTCACCCACCTGCACCAGCGGACGCTGGTTGATGCAGGTGTTCTGGTTCGAACGGGTGTACTTGACCAGGTTGTAGATGTCCACGCCTGCGTCGGTGGCGCCAACGATCTCTTCCTCGTTGACCTTGACCACGATACGGGCGGCATCGATCTGCACGATCTCGCCACCACGACGGGCATTCACGGTCACACCGGAGTCACGCGCCACGGCGCGCTCGATGCCGGTACCGACCAGCGGCTTCTGCGCACGCAGGGTCGGCACAGCCTGACGCTGCATGTTGGCGCCCATCAGTGCGCGGTTGGCGTCATCATGCTCCAGGAACGGAACCAGCGCGGCCGCGATCGACACGGTCTGCATCGGCGAGACGTCCATGAAGTGGACTTCCGCCGGCGGCTTCAGCAGCGACTCGCCCTGGAAGCGGCACGGAACGAACTGCTCGGTCAGCACGCTGTCGGCATTGGTCAGGGCGTTGGCCTGCGCAATGACGTATTCGTTTTCTTCGATGGCCGACAGGAACTCGACTTCGTCATAGACCTTGCCGTCCACGACCTTGCGGTACGGGGTCTCGAGGAAACCGTACTGGTTGGTGCGGGCGTACACGGCCAGCGAGTTGATCAGGCCGATGTTCGGGCCTTCCGGGGTTTCGATGGTGCAGACGCGGCCGTAATGGGTCGGGTGCACGTCGCGCACTTCGAAGCCGGCGCGCTCACGGGTCAGGCCGCCCGGGCCCAGGGCCGAGACGCGACGCTTGTGGGTCACTTCCGACAGCGGGTTGTTCTGGTCCATGAACTGCGACAGCTGCGAGGAGCCGAAGAACTCCTTGATGGCAGCGGCAACCGGCTTGGCGTTGATCAGCTCCTGCGGGGTCAGGCCTTCCGACTCGGCCATCGACAGGCGCTCCTTGACCGCGCGCTCGACGCGGACCAGGCCCACGCGGAACACGTTCTCGGCCATTTCGCCGACCGAACGCACGCGACGGTTGCCCAGGTGATCGATGTCATCGACCACGCCGCGACCGTTGCGGATCTCGGTCAGGACCTTGATCACGTCCAGGATGTCGGAGCTGTCGCCATGGGCGGCAACCAGGCGCTTGGACTCTTCGTCGTTGCGCTCACCGTAGTACTTGCGGTCGTACAGCACGGCTTCGCCGGTGGTTTCCTTGCGGCCCACGCGACGGTTGAACTTCATGCGGCCGACCGCGGACAGGTCGTAGCGCTCGAAGGTGAAGAACAGGTTGTGGAACAGGTTCTGCGCGGCATCCTTGGTCGGCGGCTCGCCCGGACGCATCATGCGGTAGATCTCGACCAGGGCTTCCAGCTGGGTCTTGGTCGGGTCGATGCGCAGGGTGTTGGACAGGTACGGGCCACGATCCAGATCGTTCACCCACAGGGTGCCCACGGCATCCACACCGGCCTTGCGGAAGGCCTGCAGCTGCTCGTCGGTGATCTCGTCATTGGCCTGGGCCAGCAGTTCGCCGGTCGAAGCATCGACCACGTCGTGCGACAGGATGCGGCCGACGATGTAGTCGTCCGGCACGGCCAGGGCGGCGATGCCCGAGGCTTCCAGCTGCTTGATGTGGCGCGCGGTGATGCGCTTGCCGGCTTCCACGATGACCTTGTCGCCGTCGGCGAGGTCGAAGCCCAGGGTTTCGCCACGCAGGCGCTCCGGCACCAGCTCCAGCTGGACGCCTTCATCCGGGTTGATGTGGAAGGTGTTGATCTCGAAGAACTCGGCCAGCATCTCTTCGTTGCTGTAGCCGAGCGCGCGCAGCAGGATCGACACCGGCAGCTTGCGGCGGCGGTCGATACGGGTGAACAGCGCATCCTTCGGGTCGAACTCGAAGTCCAGCCAGGAACCGCGGTAAGGAATGATGCGGGCGCTGTACAGCAGCTTGCCCGAGCTGTGGGTCTTGCCACGGTCGTGGTCGAAGAACACGCCCGGCGAGCGGTGCAGCTGCGAGACGATGACGCGCTCGGTGCCGTTGACGATGAAGGTGCCGTTCTCGGTCATCAGCGGGATTTCGCCCAGATAGACCTCCTGCTCCTTCACGTACTTGATGGCCTTGGTCGACGACTCACGGTCGTAGATCACCAGGCGCACGGTCACGCGCAGCGGGGCGCCGTAGCTCATGCCACGCTGGCGGCACTCACGCTCGTCGAAGACCGGTTCGCCCAGCTTGTAGCCGACGTATTCCAGGGCAGCGTTGCCGCTGTAGCTGGCGATCGGGAAGACCGACTTCAGCGCAGCGTGCAGGCCGTGGTCCGTGCGCTTGGCCGGATCGACGTTTTCCTGCAGGAATTCACGATAGGAATCCACCTGGATGGCGAGCAGGAACGGCACTTCGAGAATCGAGCGCTGCTTGCCGAAATCCTTGCGGATACGCTTTTTTTCGGTGAACGAATAGGACGTCATGAGGTCTTCCACCTTGTTGTGCGGATCGTGCGCCCACGATCCGAAGGGAACTTGAAATTGTCAGTTGGAAGTCGCTGGTATTGCCGGCACCAGCACGCCTTCTCCCGCTACTTCCAACTGCCAACTCGTCTGCATCCACTCCCCCGCTGCCGCGCTCTGCGCTGGCCTGCCGGGGTCTGACCGCAGCCCGTGTTGGGCTTTTTCTGCTTTTGAAACAGTCGACTAGCAGTCGACCCTACCGGTACTGCAACAACGACCAAAGGCCGGGGGCTTACGCCCCCAGCCTTGGCTGCATCGCCGTGAATCGGTGACGATGCAAGGTAACTGCTTACTTGACTTCGACAGTCGCGCCAGCAGCTTCCAGGTCCTTCTTCATCTTCTCGGCGTCGTCCTTCGAAGCGCCTTCCTTCAGGACGCCACCGGCTTCGGCCAGGTCCTTCGCTTCCTTCAGGCCCAGGCCGGTGATGGCGCGGACGGCCTTGATGACTTCGACCTTCTTGTCGCCGGCCGACTTCAGGGTGACGGTGAACTCGGTCTGCTCTTCAACAGCAGCGGCCGGGCCAGCAGCAGCAGCCACGGCAACCGGAGCAGCGGCGGAGACGCCGAACTTCTCTTCGATGGCCTTGACCAGCTCCATCACTTCCATCAGGGACTTCTCGGCGATGGCGTCGACGATCTGTTCGTTGGTAAGGGACATGATTAATACCTTTGGATGATTTTCTGGGTTGAGGTTCCGTCAGGAACCACGGTAAGTCGAAACTCAGGCGGTCTCGGCGGCCGGCTCGGCAGCGTCGGCGGCGACGTCGCCACCACCCTGCTTCTCGCCAACGGCCTTGATGGCGCGGGCAAACATCGTGACCGGCTCGGTCAGGACGCGGGCCAGCATGGCCAGGGCCTGGTCGCGGGTCGGCAGCGAGGCCAGCACTTCGACGTGGCTTGCCGGGAACACTTCGCCACCGATGGCGACGACCTTAGCCTTCAGCTTGTCGTTGCCCTTGGCGGCTTCCTTGATCAGGCGACCGGCAGCGCCGGGCTCCTCGAGCGAGAACGCGTACAGCAGCGGACCAACCATCTGGTCCTGGGCGACTGCGAACTCGGTGCCTTCAACGGCGCGCGAAGCCAGGGTGTTCTTGACAACCTTCAAGAAAACACCGGTTTCACGAGCCTGCTTGCGCATCGCGGTCATCTGGGCGACCGTGGTGCCAGCGTATTCGGCTGCGATCAAGGAGTGGGCCTTGGCGGCGACGTCTGCCAGCTCGGCGACTACTTCTTGCTTCTGGGACAGATTGAGAGCCATTGCACTCCTCCTATTGAACTCCGCTTACGGCTCCTGCCGTGTGCGGTCCTGTGCGGCATCCGTCCTGGACGCCGGGAACATCGGGATGATGTTCCGGGGGTGGGCCGTTCTAGACCTGGAGTGGGCCAACCTGGGAAACCCAGACGTGCGTGAACCAGAAAAACTCCAGAAGGGCACCATCTACGCAGGGTGATTCCGGGGAATCGATTAAGCGCTCATGACTGCTCCGGCGGCGACTCCTTGCCAGATCGAGCTTCCGTGCCCGTCGCCGGTATTGCCACGACCGCGCCTGCGGTCTTTGACGGCTACCGCGGGCGATGTACGGCCAGCGATGCCTTCAAATGTCACGGTCACGGCACCGAAGGTACCGTGACCGCTTGAAACAATTACTTCAGGGTCAGCGACGACTGGTCGACGGTGACGCCCGGGCCCATCGTCGAGCTGACCGAAACCTTCTGCAGGTAGGTGCCCTTCGAGGTGGCCGGCTTGGCCTTGATCAGGTCCAGCAGCAGCGCGGTCAGGTTCGACTTCAGCGCGTCTTCGGCGAAGTCGGCCTTGCCGATGGTGCAGTGGATGATGCCGGCCTTGTCGGTGCGGTAACGGACCTGACCCGACTTGGCGTTCTTCACGGCTTCACCCGGGTTCGGGGAAACGGTGCCGACCTTCGGGTTCGGCATCAGGCCGCGCGGGCCCAGCACGGTGCCCAGCTTACCGACGACGCGCATGGCGTCCGGGGTCGCGATGACGACGTCGTAGTTCAGATCGCCGGCCTGCATCTTCTCGGCCAGATCATCCATACCGACGGCTTCGGCGCCAGCGGCCAGTGCTTCGTCAGCCTTGGCACCGGCCGGAGCGAACACGGCAACACGGACCGACTTGCCGGTACCGGCCGGCAGCACGGTGGAGCCACGGACCTGCTGGTCGGACTTCTTCGCATCGACGCCCAGGCGCACAGCGACGTCGATCGACTCGACGAACTTGGCCTTGGTGGCGCTCTTCAGGATGTTGATCGCGTCCTCGAAGGCGTATGCCTTGCCCGGAACGACGGCGGCCTTGATGGCCTTCTCACGCTTGGTCTGTGCCATCTTATTAACCCTCCACCACGAGGCCCATGGAACGGGCAGAGCCAGCGATGGTACGCACGGCGGCGTCCAGATCGGCGGCAGTCAGATCCGGTTCCTTCGCCTTGGCGATCTCTTCCAGCTGCTTACGGGTGACCTTGCCGACCTTCTCGGTGTTCGGGCGCTTGGAGCCCGACGAGATGCCAGCGGCCTTCTTCAGCAGGGTGGTGGCCGGGGTGCTCTTGGTGATGAAGGTGAACGTACGGTCCGAGTAGGCCGTGATGATCACCGGAACCGGCAGACCCGGCTCGAGCTTCTGCGTGGCAGCGTTGAACGCCTTGCAGAATTCCATGATGTTCAGACCGCGCTGACCCAGCGCAGGACCGACCGGCGGCGAGGGGTTGGCCTGACCGGCCTTCACCTGCAGCTTGATGTAACCGACAACTTTCTTTGCCATGTGAGTACTCTCCGGGTGCTAGCGCCTTTCGACAACAGGCTCCCCATCGGACCGGGAATCACGCGTCCCGGCATCGCGTTTTGAAATCATGCTGAAGGCCACCTTGCGGCGGCCTCGTCCTGCTGGCTTCCCAGCGGGGAGCCGCGCACTATATCAGGTTTTTTCTTCACATGCCTGAAGCGGCACGTAAACGAACGAAACCGGGCAAAGCCCGGTTCCCCTTGTAGAGTCGAGCCATGCTCGACTGCACCGCCATCCGGAGCCTGGAGTCGAGCATGGCTCGACCCTACAGGACCGGTCAGACGGCCTTTTCGACCTGGCCGAACTCGAGTTCGACCGGAGTGGCACGACCGAAGATCAGCACCGAGACGCGCAGACGGCTCTTCTCGTAGTTGACTTCTTCGACGACGCCATTGAAATCGTTGAACGGGCCGTCGGTAACGCGGACCATCTGGCCCGGCTCGAACAGCACCTTCGGACGCGGCTTCTCGACACCTTCCTGAACGCGATTCAGGATGGCTTCGGCCTCGGAATCGGCGATCGGCAGCGGACGGTCGGCGGTGCCGCCGATGAAGCCCATCACGCGCGGGGTTTCCTTGACCAGGTGCCAGCTTTCGTTGTCGATGCGCGGAATACCGGCTTCTTCGTGGGTCTCGATCTGGACCAGCACGTAACCCGGGAAGAACTTGCGCTCGGAGCGGCGCTTCTGGCCAGCGCGCATCTCGACCACTTCTTCGGTCGGGACCAGGACATCGCCGAAGCGCTCTTCCATGCCGTCACGGACGATGCGATCGCGCAGAGCCTGCGCCACCGACTTCTCGAAGCCCGAATAGGCGTGAACGACGTACCAACGCTTCATGCAATTCTCCTTAGCGGCTCAGGAACAACTGAACCAGCCACTGAATGACGTAATCGAACCCACCCAGCAACAGACTGAGAATGGTCACCACCACCATCACGACCCAGGTCATGCGGATGGCTTCCTGGCGCGTCGGCCAGACCACCTTGCGCAGTTCGAAGCGCGACTCGGAGAGGAATTCGCGGGTGTCGCGCCCCTTGCCGGTCAGCATGAACACGCCGATACCGCCAACCAGACCGACCACAACCGCCAACGCACGCAGCTGACCCGCCCACGCACCCAGCTGGGTGGCGCGACCGGAGTCGGCGGAGAACCAGAACCAGACGAACAGACCGGCCAGCACCAGCAACGATGCGGCGACGTACTTGACGATATCCCCGCCGTTGGCGGAGTTGTCCTTGGAGTGTTCGATCTTGCTATTCATCCGGCTGTGTCTGCTTTAGCGGCCCAGGCCGCTGGATAAGGTGGGCAGATGGCACGCCAGGAGGGACTCGAACCCCCAACCTGCGGTTTTGGAGACCGCTGCTCTGCCAATTGAGCTACTGGCGTACGTGTTGAAACTTGCCTTCCCTTAGACGGCGAAGGCGGACCGAGGTTCCCGGCCCGCCATTCGCGTAACCGGCGGCGCTATGCAACCACCGGCACTGCAGGCTTACTCGATGATCTTCGAGACCACGCCGGCGCCGACGGTACGGCCGCCTTCGCGGATGGCGAAGCGCAGGCCTTCGT
>OFRL01000767.1_pt1 | contig 12864 bp, 11 predicted proteins | sample 1543121 | NCBI WGS metagenome assembly OFRL01 (sample SAMN07774228, study PRJEB24372) | wastewater metagenome | isolation source: Lake Maggiore Cannobio | place: Italy: Cannobio | collected 2016-01
CCGTAGAACTCGGCTTCCTGCGTGGCGGGAATCATTTGCGCAAAGAGGCTGCGGCTGAGCGCCTGGCTGCCGCCCAGCACCAGCGCAATCACTGCGCCCAGCAGCCAGAACTGGCGTTCATCGGTGAGGAACTGGTACGCATAGATGCTCACGGCCGCCCACACCACGAGGCTGCCGATCAGCGCGCGCTGCGTGCCAAACCAGCCCGCCAGCCGGCCAAAGAGCAGCGCGCCGCCAAAGGCCACAAACTGCACCATCAAAATCACCTGAATGAGCGTGCCCTGCTCAAGGTGCAGCTCTTCCGCGCCAAAGATGGCCGCCACGCCAATCACCGTCTGCACGCCGTCATTGAAGAACAGGTAAGCCACCAGATACTTGACCGTCTGCGGCATCACCGGATATTTGCGCACCAAAAAAATAATCAGCACACCCAGCGGCCCCAGGATGGGCAGCACGGCCAGCCAGATGGGCAGCCCCAGCAGCACCAGCACCGGCGTGGCCAGCGGCAGCAGCGAGAGCAGCGCCACCCACCAGGTTGGCACCTGCATCAGGCGCCCCAGCTGCATGTAGCCAATCGTCAGAAAGTTCTCGCCGGCGGGCAGCTCGCGTGTGGCGTGGCGCTCACTGAGGCGTGAAAAGGTGATCAGCTGCCAGCCCAGCCACCACAGGCCGGCGGAGCCCAGGTTGATGCGCACCGCCAGCCCGCCAGAGTCCGGGCCCAAGATCTGGGTGCTGAAGGTGTAAAGAATCAGGTTGAGCAGCAGCAGCAGGCCGCCGCCCAGATACCCAATGCCCCAGCCGTAGGAAGACACGCGGTCGCGCTGGTCCGGGCTGGCAATTTCCGGCAGGTATGCGTTGTAAAAAACAATCGCAGCGCCATAGGAAAGATTTGCCAGCACATACAACAGGCCGCCCAGCCACCACAGCCCGCCCTGCACAAAATAAAGCAGCGTGGTGGCCACGCCGCCCAGCACCGCAAAAAACATCAGCATGTTCTTGCGCTGGTTGGAGTAGTCCGCCACTGCGCCCAGCATCGGCAGGAACATTGCCTGCATGCCCACCGAGATTGAAATGCAGTACGGCAAAAACGATCCCGGTGCAATGGGCACGCCCAGCACATACACCATGCCGCTGGCATCGGCGGCGGCGCGTGCCAGCGCCGCCAGATACGGGCCAAGGAACACCGTGCCCACCGTGGTGCTGAAAGCGCTGATGGCCCAGTCATACATGGCCCAGCCAAAAATTTCGCGTTTGTCATTGATGCGCGGAGCAGCTTGTGCGGACATGGCGGTCTCCTATTTTCTGCTGGAGCTAAAAATTGCAGCGCGGCCCGCGGCTGGCTGCCATTGCGGAATATTTTGCGGAGCGCGCCCGGCATGCCCAGCGCACACTGCTGGCAGGGTGCAGGCTGCCGGGCGCTGGCGGGCGTCAGCCATGCACATCCTGCGCGAAGGGCGCATAAGGCGCGGTGTCCTGCGCACTGCAGCGCAGCTGGTAATAGTGCTGCAAGATGGCGGCCTGCTGCTCCACATTAAAGTGCTGCAGCCGGGCGCCTTGCGCGCGGCTGCGCAGCAAATTTTCTGCGCCGCCATAATCGTAGACGGCGTCGCCGGCCTGCAGCTGCGCGCGCAGCGCCAGCCACAGGTAACGCCAGCCCAGCTGCTGAAACTGCCACACATGCGCCAGCTCATGGATCAGCCAGCCAAGCGCCAGCGCCTCGGCGGCTGCGGGCAGCTGCACGGGGAAGCAGCACCAGTTGCCAAGCGCCACAGCGTTGTGCACGCCGGGCGCGCGCGGCGGCCGGCGTGCCAGCCAGCGGCCGGCCGTGTCCAGCCAGTTTGGCCAGGGCGTTTGCTCCCACACACGCACTCGCGTGCAATCCAGCCGGCTGCCAAACACTTGCGCTGCGGCAGCCTGCTCAAAGGCGTGCAGGCGCCTAAGCGCCATCCGCTGCGCTGTGCGCATGGCCGGCGCAGTGCAGCACCGGCAGGCGCGGATATTTTTCGAAGCGCCCGTCCGACTTGGCAAGGCCGCACAGCATAAACAGGCTGCCGCGCGCGCTCTCCACCAGCTGCACATGCTGGCAGCTGGCGCACAAGCCGGCCTGCGCCAGCATGCGGCGCGCATCTGCAGAAAGCGGCGGGCGCTTGCTCATTCAATCCCGGATACCAGCCATGTGGCAATCTGGCGGTCCACTTTGCCCATGGGATATTGCGCCAGCGCCGCCGGATACACCCAGCGCAGCGCTGCAGCTTGCAGCGCGCGCGGCTGCGCGCGGCCGGCAGCGCACTCAAAGGCATGCAGTGTGATTTTAAAATGCGTGAACGCATGGCGCAGCTGCTGCACCTGCGCGCCGACGCGCACGCGCAGCCCCAGCTCTTCGCGCAGTTCGCGCTGCAGGCAGGCGGGCAGGTCTTCGCCGCGCTCGCGCTTGCCGCCCGGAAACTCCCACAGGCCGCCCAGCAGTTTGCCGGCCGGGCGCTGCGCCAGCAGCACGCGCCCGGCGCGGCGGATGATGCCGGCGGTTACTTGGTAGTGCGGCACGCGCAGCTTGGGAAGGCGCACGGGCAGCAGCGCCTGCAGCTGGCTGCGCTGCGCGCTGCACTGCGTGCGCAGCGGGCAGGCGCTGCAGCGCGGGTTGCGCGGCAGGCACACCAGCGCGCCCAGTTCCATCATGGCCTGGTTGTACTGCGCGGCTTTGCCGGGCGGCAGCTGCTGCGTGGCCAGCTGCTGCAGCCGCTGCTGCGTGCGCGGCCGCTCAATCGGCTGGCGCACGCTGTACAGGCGCGCCAGCACGCGCTTCACATTGCCGTCCAGCACGGCTGCGTCCACATCAAATGCAATCGAGGCAATGGCGGCGGCCGTGTATGCGCCCACGCCGGGCAGGCGCCGCAGCAGCGCGGGGTCAGCCGGCACGCGCCCCGCATGGCTGCGCAGCACCACGCGCGCTGCGCGCTGCAGGTTGTGGGCGCGCGCGTAATAGCCAAGGCCCTCCCACACGCGCAGCACATGCGCAGTGCGCGCCTGCGCCAGCGCCTGCAGTGTGGGGAAGGCGCGCAGCCAGCGCGCGTAATATGGCTTCACCGTCTCCACGCGCGTCTGCTGCAGCATCACCTCGCTCACCCAGATGCGATACGGGTTGCGCGTGCGGCGCCACGGCAGCGCGCGCGCATTGCGTTTGTACCAGCGCAGCAATGGCCGCACATCCATCGCGGCAATATAGCACAGCGCCATGCTATATTGCGCGCATGCCAGCGCAGGCAATTGCAGCGCAGTGCCTGCGGCTGGAGCTGCTGGGGCACGGCCGGGTGCGCGCCTGGCTGCGCAGCAGCGTGCGGCCGCAGCCCGGCCAGTGCATGCTGGCGCGCCTGGGCGCAGGCCCCGAGCCTTATTTGTGCAGCGTGTTGTTTCCGGTGGCGTTTGAGCCGGAGCTCTGGGCAATTGAGCTGGCACCGGGCGATGCCGGGCGTGACTGGCTGCAACCCGGCTGCAGCCTGGAGCTGCTGGGGCCGGTTGGGCGGCCGGCAGCGCTGCCCGCCGCCAAGGGAAACTTATTGCTGATTGCCAACACGCAGCCCGCGCGCTTGCTGCCGTTTGCAGCTGCCACACTTGCGGCCGGCGGCGCTGCGCTGCTGCTGCTGGCGCGCCCGTACCCGGTCGAATCCCTTGATGCGCGCATTGAGGTGCGCATCGGGCACCTGCCCGCGCTGGTGCGCGAGCACAGTGCGTGGCCGGCGCTGGCCATTGCGCATGTGGAGCCGCAGCCCGCGCCAGAGCTGGCAGCGCTGCTGGCGCAAATACCCAACGCGCATGTGCTGCTGCACCTTTGCCTGCCGTGCGGTGTGGGCGCCTGCCAGGCCTGCACCATCCGCACGCGCGCCGGCTGGAAGCTGGCGTGCACCGCCGGGTTGCTGTGGCCGCTGGCCGAGCTGCAGGCGCAGCCCTGAGCCGCGCGCAGCGCGCACCAAAATAGTTATGGCACTGCTGGAGCTGGCACCCAACCACAAGACCGGCTTGGCGCTGCGCAGCCGCGCCGTGGCGGCCTCCGGCTGCTGGGGCTTTGCGGATGAGTATGCGGGCTTGGTGGACTTTGCGCAGCTGGGCGCCTTCATTACCAACCCGCTAACATACGCGCCGCGCCAGCCGGCAGCCGCGCGCGCAGCGCTGCCGTTTCCCGGCGGCGTGCTGCTGCACACCGGCCTGCCCAACCCCGGCCTGCGCAGTGCAGTGCAAACCTACGCCGCCAAATGGGCGCGCATGCCCTGCCCCGTGATTGTGCATCTGGCACTTAACAGCGGCGCAGAAGTAACCCAATGCCTGGCGCTGCTGGAGCAGCTGGAAAATGTGGCAGCGCTGGAGCTGGGCTTTCGGGCAGACGAACATGCGCACACCATCAGCGAGCTGGTGCGCGCGGCTTGTGCCGGCATGCTGCCCGTGCTGGCGGCGCTGCCCTTTGAGCGCGCAGCCGAGTGCGCGCCAATTGCTGCGCGCGCCGGTGCGCAAGTGCTGAGCGTGAGTGCGCCGCCGCGCGGCACGCTGCCCGGCCCGGTGAGCGGCCGGCTGTACGGCCATGGTGTGTTCCCGGGCGCGCTGCATAACTTGCAAGCCGTGCAAGCGCTGACAGACTTGCCGCTGCTGGCCGGCGGCGGCGTGCACACGCCGGAGCAGGCGCAGGCATTGCTGGCAGCCGGCGCCGCTGCCGTGCAGCTGGATTCGGTGGTGTGGTCGCAGCCCGCGCAGCTGCCGGCGCTGCTGCAAGCACTCGCGCTTTAAGCCGGCAGGCGCGGCAGCCCGCCGCTGCCCGCTGCAGCCTGAGTGCTGCGCAGCGCCTCAGGCCATGCGCAGCGCCAGGCTGCGATACAGCCACCAATAGGCAACTGCACACACCGGCATAATCAGCAGCGCCTGCTGCAGCGAGAATGCATCACCGATCCAGCCCACCAGCGTGACCGTGCTGGCGCCGCCCAGCACCGAGGCACTGACAATCAAGCCGCCAATAATGCCCTGCGCGTTGGGGAAGCATTCATACAGGCGCGTCGCCAGTGCCGGCCAAAATGCACCGACCGCCGCCCCCAACAACACACATGCCGGGTACAGCACATACAGCTGCGCGGGCAGGCTCAGCACCAGCGCCAAGCCGGCCAGAAATGCAACCACACTTGCGCCAATAAAGCGCGCGCTGGCTGTGAGGCGGCCGGTGCCCAGCAGCAGCCGGATGATGGTGTACCCGATCAGCATTGCCGAAAGCGCCAACAACGCGCCCGTCTGGGAAGCACGGCCTTCGGTTTGCAGGTAAGTGGGCAGCCAGGTCATCAAAACACCCTCCACGCCGCTGGCGGCCACAAAACCAAGCAGCCCCGTCTGCAGGCGCGCGTCGGCCAGATAATGCAGCACAGCGCGCGCGCCGCCGCCTGCAGCGCTGCGCTCTGCATGCACCGCAAAATTTTGCAGGCTATAAACAAACAGCGCTGCCCAGGTGCCAAACAAAATTGCAGACAGCAGGAACGCGCTGCGCCAGCCGCCGCTGAGTGCAAAAAACACCAGCAGCAGCGCCGGCGCACCCAGCCGCCCCAGTGCTTGAAAGCCGTGCATCAAAATCAACCCGCGCCCACGCTCACTGCCGTACAGCTGGCTGATTAACGAATTTACCGGCACACCCAACCCATGCCCGAAATGAAAAAGCATCAAAGCCAATGCGAATGCAGCCGCGCTGGCCGCGCCCCAAACCATGAGCGCACCCGCAGCTGTGACTGCCAGCGCTGCGCCCAGCACCCAGCGCGGGCCGGCGCGGTCATACCAAACGCCCGAGAGCACCGAGCCAGCGGCCATCACCAGTGAACTGGCGCTGAGAATGGCGCCCATTTGCGTATGTGACAAACTAAAGTTAACTTCGAAACTTCTGATGAGCGCCGGCAGAAGCCCGACACCCACCAGCCCGATCAAAAAGAAGTAGGCGTGGCTGATCCCCCGCGCGCCGGACGCTGGCGGGACATGCGTTGTTTTCACACGGCCTTCATTGGCAGGAGCGCGGGCATCAACAAAATGTTGCGAGTGTGGGTTGCCGGGGCGGAGTTGAGCTGCAGCCACAATGGCTGTCACCAAACTGGCTGGCAGCGAAGATCAGAGTTTCAGCGGGAGTGGTTGGTTCGTCAAGGGCGCAAGCACGGCATTTGCCCGGCGCAACAGCGTGCCCGCGTGCCCACCGCAGGCAGGCGTTTAATTCTGTGCGCCGCCGGATATGTTAATTGGCTGCGATCTTTAGCACTGACTGAGTCGCGTATAATTTCCCACGCACACAATGAGCCGCCAAACATAAGATGAAGAATATACACACCGAAGAGGCTGGCGATTTACTGCAGCAGATAGCCACGGAGCTGGCGTTTGTGGAAACGGGCAGCGCAGACAGCCTCGCCGCAATTGCCGAGTTTTTGGCGAAGTTGGAAAAACTGGTTGGCACGCCGCTACCGCCGGCAATTGCCACGGAGATTGCGACTGCCGCCGAATTTGCCAAGTCTGTGGCTGCTGCGGGCGGCGTGCTTGCAGCCGATGCGGGGAAGGTGCTGCTCAAGTGGTACGAACGCCTTGATAAAGCCTGCCAGGACTGGCTGGCTGCGCCGGATACACAAGCGGATGCGCCAGAGCCAGCCATGCCGCTGGAACTGGGCGACGACACCGAGCTCCTCAACGAGTTCTGCAATGAAGGCAAAGACCTGCTGCAAGACATTGAACAGGGTGTTTTGGTGCTGGAGGAAAATCCCGCCAGCGCAGACACCTTGAACGTGGTCTTTCGTGCATTTCACACCTTCAAGGGCGGCGCGGGTTTCCTCGGGTTGGAGCCGATCAAGAATTTGGCGCATGAGCTTGAGTCTTTGCTGGATGCCGCGCGCCGCGGCGACTTGACGATTGACACATACATCACAGAGTTGATCCTGGCCGGGCGTGATGCGCTGCAGCAATTTCTGAGCGAGATTGGCAAGCGCCTGGGCGGCGCCTTGAAGGGCGAACCGATTTCCGTACCCACCAGCGATCTGATCATGCGCGTGAAAGCCCGCCTCGCTGGTGAAAGTCCCGCGCCTGCAGCCAAACCGGAGCCCGTGGCCGTCCAACCGCAGGCGGCCGCCGCACCACCTTCAAGTGCCCCGCTGCCGCCCGCGGCTGCCCAAGCGCCGGCGCCACCCGCGCTACCGCCACAGACAAGTGCCCCGGTGCAGCCGCTGGCACCGCCGGCAGCCAGGCCGACTCCCCAAAAACCCGCAGCTGCCAAATCCGGCGCGAACAGCAACGAGCACCTCGCCAGCTTTGTAAAACTCGACACGGGAAAGCTGGATGTGCTGGTGGATCTCGTGGGCGAGCTTGTGATTGCCCAGTCCATGGTTATGCAGCATCCGCAGGTGCAATCTTTAAACGACCGCAATCTATCGCGCTTCATGCGCCAGCTGCAGCGCATCACCACCGACCTGCAGCGCAACGCCATGTCTTTGCGCATGGTGGAGATCCGCGGCGCCTTTCAAAAAATGAACCGGCTGGTGCGCGACCTGTCCGCGGCCCAGGGCAAGCAGGTTCAGCTGCTGCTGTCCGGTGAAGAAACCGAAATTGACCGCAACATTGTGGAAGAGTTGGGCGACCCGCTGGTGCACATGGTGCGCAACTCCGTAGACCACGGCATCGAACTGCCGGAGGTTCGCGTGGCGCAAGGCAAGCCGGCGCTTGGCACTGTGCGGTTGCATGCCATGCACCAAGGCGGCGGGATTGTGATCACCATCAGCGACGACGGCAAAGGCCTGGACCAGAGCCGCATTTTGGCCAAGGCCATTCAACGCGGGCTGATTGAGGCGGACGCCGCACCCACAGAAAAAGAAATCTTCGATCTCATCTTCCTGCCCGGATTCTCGACGGTGGAGAATATTACAGACATCTCAGGCCGCGGGGTTGGCATGGATGTAGTGCGCTCCAGCATATCCCGCTTGCGCGGCCGGGTTGAGGTGCAGTCCACTCTGGGCCAGGGGTCAGATGTGACCATCCGGCTGCCGCTCACCATGGCCATCATAGATGGCATGCTGATTGGCATCGGCGCCGAGCGTTTCATCATCCCCAGCCTTTCAGTTCGCGAATCCTTCCGCCCGCTACCTGGCGCGGTTGCCACCTCGCAGGGGCGCGGTGAGGTGGTTACCGTGCGCGGCAAACTGATTCCGCTGGTGCGCCTGGGCGACCAGCTTGGCATTGCGTCCACGGCCAAAGACCCCTGCGATGGAATTATTGTGGTCACCCAGTCAGAGTCCAATGCGCGCGGCTTGCTTGTGGACCGGCTGATTGGAAAACAAGAGGTGGTAATCAAATCATTGGGCGCCGCCTTTAAGGGCCAGGCCAGCATGTCCGGCGCAGCCATTATGGGAGACGGGCTGGTGGCTTTGATACTTGATATCGACAACCTTGATGCGCCGCGCGCTCAACACAAAATCCAGTCGGTGGCGTCCGCATGACAGGCTCCGCTCGCGCTGCCGCGCAGCCGCCAACCGGTTCTGCTATAAGCTGTCTCCAGCCGCATCCGCGCGCCGGGTCCGCCTTTAATCCAGCCGCCGTTTCACAGGTGTTCCAATGACAAACCACAACCCGCCAGACAACCGGCCCAAGCCGGGCAAGTACCTGACCTTTATGCTCGGGTCAGAGCACTACAGCCTGCCCATCCTCAAGGTGCGTGAGATTATGCGCCTGTGCCCGATCACCCCGGTGCCGCGCATGCCGGTCTACATTCAGGGTGTCATCAATCTGCGCGGCAAAATTGTGCCGGTGCTAGACCTGCGCGCACGCTTTCGGCTGCCCGAGTTTACAGACCGGGATCGCGTGTGCATCATTGTGGTGCAGTTGGATAGCGCCGATGGCAAAGCCAACCTGATGGGAATGATTGTGGACATCGTTGAGGAGGTCTCACAATTCACCCAGGCAGAAATTGAGCCCACGCCTGACTTTGGCGGCCTGATAGACACGCGCTACATCACCGGCATGACCAATACAAAAGGCACTGTGAAAACATTGCTGGATCTGGACAAGCTGCTCACGATGGATGGCGACATCGACTTGCAGCAGGTTTTCCGCGAAGCCGCCTAGCACGCGCCCGCATATCATGCGCACTTATCAAGCCCGGAGTACGGGCGTAACCTTAACAAACACGGGAGATTACAAATGCTGAACACAAAGACTTTACGATCACTTACTCTTGCGCTTATGGCGGTCACCACTGTGCTCACAGCCCTCTTGACCAACTTTATGCTGTCCGGCACCAAAATCAACGGGCCGCTTTATGCGCGCATCATAGCAAGCAAAGATTTAATTGCAGACGTTCTGCCGCCACCTGACTATATTATCGAAAGTTATTTCGTGGCCACCAAACTCATGGTGGGGGACAACCCTGAGTCGGGCATGCGGAAATCTGAAATCAATAATGCTGCCAAAAGACTCCTGGAGCTCAAAGGGCAGTACGAAGACCGGCGCTCCGTGTGGGCTGTCAGCACCAATATCAATGACGAAGCAAAAAACATGGTCGTGAACGAATCGCATCAGTATGTAACCGACTTCTATAATGTGCTTGAGCAGGCCTTTTTGCCGGCCCTGCTGGCAGGCAACTCATCTGCCGCTTCTGAGGCTTATGCCTCAATGTCTAAGTCCTTCGAGGCGCACCGCGAGGTTGTGGATCGCATAGTAGCCAACCAGACCCTGGCGGCAGCGGAAAATGAAGCGGCCGCCACTGCTATCAACATCACCGCGCTTTGGTGGGTGGCCGCCGGTGCAGCCGGCATGCTCTTGTTGTCAGGCAGTGCGGTCTGGTTTCTAAGCCGGCGGGCCTTGGGCCCGCTGGATCTCATCACCGAAACTCTGGTGAGCGGCGCACAGGAGTCATCCATTGCTGCCGGGCAGGTGGCACAGGCAAGTCACCAGCTGGCAGAGGGTGCCGGTGAGGCGTCCGCAGCCATTGAAGAAACCAGTGCGTCGCTCGAACAGATGACGAGCATGCTGCATGGCACAGCCAACAACACGGTCAGGGCCAAAGGGCTGATGAACGAGGCGCATTCGGCTGCGCAGCATAGTTCAGAGCGCATGGGCGAGATGACGGCAGCCATGCAGTCAATCTCGCAGTCCAGTGCTGAGGTTGCCAAAATTGTTAAGAGCATTGATGAGATTGCGTTCCAGACAAATATTCTGGCGCTGAATGCAGCCATTGAGGCGGCGCGCGCGGGCGAAGCGGGCGCCGGGTTTGCTGTGGTGGCAGACGAAGTGCGCTCCCTGGCACAACGCAGCAGCGCGGCAGCGCAAGAAACCGCCGAGAAGATCGAAGCGGCCATTATGAACAGCCGCAACGGATCGCAAAGCCTGGTCAAGCTCGGCGAATCCTTTGGGCTAATTGAGGAGAAAGTACACCAGACCGAAGGCCTGGTGAGTGAAATTGCAGCGGCTGCCAAGGAGCAGTCCCTGGGCGTCGAACAAGTTGCCACGGCAATTTCAGAGCTGGGCAGGGTCTCTGCGCGCAATGCCAGCAATGCCGAAACGACAGCAAGTGCGGCCGAAGAGCTCAGCGCGCAGGCAAAAGAGCAGCTGGGCCTGGCGGACAATCTGCGCGCTGTGACCGGCGCCGCATCACCGGCCAAGCGTAAAGCGCGCATTGGCGGCGCTGCGCAGGCAGAATGGCAATCGCCGCGCCAGCTGAAGGACCGGCAGTCCGCCCGCGAGACACCGGCACTCACAGCCGGCAATGCAGACCAGCACTTTATAGACCAGTAGACTGCCGGCAGTCTTGTGGCGCTTGCTTCCAGGCTATCGCCGGCCGCTTACAAATACATCAGCGAAGTATTGTATGCGCATAGCCGGATTTTTTTGGGGCCCGACAAACAGCAGCTGGTGTCAAGCCGGCTTGCAAACCGGCCCAAGGCAGTCGGGGTGGGGTCGTTCGACCAATATTGCGACTTCCTGAGCAAAGACAATAACCGCGATGAGATCGAAGTGCTGGTCGATCTCATCGCCACGAGCCACACTTATTTCTTTCGGGAGCAGAGGCATTTTGACGCACTAACAACGCAGTTACTGCCGGAGTTGCTCAAGCACGTGCCGGATGTGCGCAACGGCTTGCGCTGCTGGTCGGCAGCTGTGGCCACTGGAGAAGAGGCGTTTTCACTGGCCATTACCCTTGCTGAATTTAATCGGGTGCAGCCGCCGGTAAAGTGGCGCATTTATGGGACTGATATTTCCCACCGGGCCCTTGAAAAGGCACGCAGTGCAATTTACACCACCGAAAAAGTGAGGCTGCCAGCTCCCGGCCTGATGACAAACTATTTTCAAAAGGGCAGCGGACCCTACGAAGGCAAATGCCGGGTCAAAGCCGATTTGAGTTCCAAAGTCACCTTTGCGCATGCCAATCTCTTTCAAAACTCCTATCCGGTACCGCAGCCCCAGCACATAATTTTTTGCCGCAATGTGCTCATCTATTTTGACCCGCCGTCACGGGCGCAGCTGATAAAGCGTCTCCACGAAGCCCTGCTGCCGCGCGGCTATCTGGTTATCGGCCTGTCCGACAGCTTGCACGGAATTCAACATAAAATGGATAATGTCGGCGGCGGCATTTTTCGCCGGGCAAACTAAAAGCTTGTGAGATCGCACCAAATTTTTTGATGCATTAAGATGCTGGCATTCAATGACTAACAAAATCAAGGTGTTGGTAATCGACGACTCGGCGATGGTGCGCAAGGTTATCACAGACACCCTCCACCAGGACCCGGACATCGAGGTGGTGGGCACTGCCAACGATCCGCTGATTGCGATTGAAAAGATTCCCAAGCTCCAGCCCGATGTGATTACGCTGGACATGGAAATGCCGCGCATGGACGGACTCACATATTTGCGCAAGCTCAAAGCGGAAAAATCAACCATCCCGGTTGTGGTTGTCAGCGCGTTAACGCAGCAAGGCTCGCAAATGGCGCTGGACGCAATGGACGCCGGCGCCTGTGATATCTTGGCCAAGCCGGACGGCAGCTATTCCATCGGTGCGCAGGCCGGCCGGCTCGCGTTTCATGTTAAAGCGGCGGCGCGCTCCCGGCGCCAGCCGCAACTTGCGCCCGTGAAAACCGGGCTGGCAGACAGCAGTCTGCGCTCCGGGGCCAGGGCATCCGGAAGCACAGATTTGCGGCTGATTCTGATCGGCGCCTCCACCGGCGGTGTTGAGGCATTGCGCTTTTTGCTGCCCAGCCTGCCGGCCGCGCTGCCGCCCATTGCAATTGTGCAGCACATCCCGGCCCATTTTTCAAAAGCAGTCGCGGACCGCATCAATAAACTTTGTGATTACGAGGTTAGAGAGGCGGCCGACAACGAGCCCCTGCAGCCCGGCGTTTGCCTCTTTGCACCCGGAGACTTTCATCTCACGATCGTGAAGCGCCTGGGCGGTTACGCTACGCGCCTGCTGCAGTCGCCGCCCGTTCATTATTGCCGGCCGTCGGTGGATGTTTTGTTTCGCTCCGGAGCAGAGGCCGCCGGGACGCACACCCTGGGTGTTTTGCTTACCGGCATGGGCAGCGACGGCGCAGTCGGGATGCAGGCAATCAAGCGCGCCGGCGGCCGCACCCTGGCGGAACATGAAGACAGCTGCGTGGTTTATGGAATGCCGCGCGCCGCGGCCATGCTTGGCGTGGTGGACCAGGTGGTGCCGCTGGGCCAAATGCCGGGCGCAATTATTAATACGCTGGCAGATGTGCCGCGCTGATCAGCAAACTGCAGCCAAGCATTATGCATCTCAGCCGTAAGCCTTGGAGGTCACTCTATGAATGATCGGTCACTTCTATTCGGGGCCGCGGCGGCCGCTCCCGCTGCGCCAGTAGACGAGGC
>OFRL01000770.1_pt1 | contig 12837 bp, 12 predicted proteins | sample 1543121 | NCBI WGS metagenome assembly OFRL01 (sample SAMN07774228, study PRJEB24372) | wastewater metagenome | isolation source: Lake Maggiore Cannobio | place: Italy: Cannobio | collected 2016-01
TTGGGACGCGCAGACCAAGAAGTAGCGGCTGGCAGGATGCTCAAGAGGGAGCGATGAACGGTGAAGAGGGGAGTGAGAGCTGCTTTTTTGCTTTAACGTTCTGCGCTGGGCGTTCAGTGTTCAGTCAGCTGGTTGCGTGAGTCGCTGACGCGCCGTTGCAAAAACATGCTGAAACATCGGGCGGGTCAAGAGTCCGGTGAAGGTGTTTTGCTGGCTCGGATGGTAGGAGCCGATCAGTGTGATACCCCAGGGAAGCATTTTGACGACTCCATGGGAAAACTTCGGGAGTGGCGAGGGAAGTGCTAGCCCCTCATCGCGGCACGCCCTTAAATAGTGATCGAAGGCAATTTTTCCTAGGGTTACCACCACCTCGATTTTCTGTAACAGACGGAGTTCCTCCCGCAGATAGGGGCGGCAAGCCGTGAACTCTTCTGGGGCCGGCTTATTGTCGGGTGGCGCACACCGGACCGTCGCGCCGATATAGCAATCCGACAATTTTAGCCCATCGTCTCGGTGGCGCGAGGTGGATTGATTGGCGAAGCCGAATCGATGCAAGGCGTCATACAGCCAATCCCCGCTGCGATCACCGGTAAACATCCGTCCAGTTCGATTACTTCCATGGGCGGCTGGTGCAAGCCCGAGCACGTAGAGGTGGGCCTGTGGGTCTCCAAATCCTGGGACCGGCTTGCCCCAATAGGCCCAGTCTTCAAACTGTTTTCGTTTTTCTACCGCGACCGTTTTTCGGTAGGCGACGAGCCGAGGGCAGGCGGTGCAGCCGGCGATGCGATCGTTGAGGAGAGTGAGCGCGCGCATAGTCGGCGCAGTCTAGCACGAATCTAAACGTCGATCCTGCTTGCCGGTCTTTCGTCGTGCTGATAGCATGAGGCAGCAACGTTGGATTGCTCTTCCGATACATAGAGGAGATAGGGCTGGCATGATGACATGGGTTCAGCGCGCATTTGTGATCAGTGGGTTGTGGATGGCCGTCACGCTTCCGGTTTCGACAGAAGCCCAACCGCAGGGAGAACAGCCTGCGGTGAACGATAGTACCCCTCAGGCTGGAATGAACGGCGAGATCGATCACAATCTGGTGTTGATTGATCCCCTTGATAATCCGAACGAGTCAGAGGGACGCCTCGTCATCCTTCCGGAAATTAAGCGAGAAGGTGACCGCTACTTTCTCAGTTCGTTCAAGCTGCCAGATAAATTGACCTTTGCCGGTAAGCCGGTCCCCCTCGATAACTGGCAGGTACGTGAGCGCATCGAGTACGAATTTTATCAGTTCCTTCAAGATCAGGGCGAAAGCATCATTTTGGCCAAACGCACCGGGCGCTGTTTTCCCCCGGTCGAAAAGCAGCTGGCCGAGGCCGGATTGCCGGACGATCTTAAGTACATGTTGCTGGTAGAGAGCAAGTGTGTGGCCGCCGCCTATTCAAAGGCGAAAGCCTCGGGCCCCTGGCAGTTCATCCCCTCCACGGGGAAGCGCTATCGCCTTAAGAGTGACGAGGTGCGCGACGAGCGTCGCAATTTGGAAATGTCGACGGAAGCGGCAGTCAAGTACCTGCATTACCTCAAGGACTTTGAGAAAAACGATTGGTTCATAGCTATGGCCTCGTATAATGCGGGCGAAGAGCGCGTACGTCGGCTTTTGAAAGAACAGAATATTACTGATTATTGGAAGATGGATGGGCCGCGGGAAACGAAGCGTTATGTTCCACGCATCATTGCCGCCAAGGAAATCTATTCGCAACCGGAGAAGTATTTGGGGCTCAGCAAGAAGGAACTCTACATGCCGATGGAAACCGAAAGAGTTACCATTAACGTCAAAGATTTCCAGCGAACGCTCACGTCAATTGCCGAGGAATTCGGGACCTATGTCTTGGAGCTCAAGATGTTGAATCCTGAGTTTAAAAAAGATGTGCTTCCTCGCGGGGTGTATCAGGTGCAAGTTCCTCGGCAAAGTTGTCCGACGCGGTGCTTCAAGCAGGAGAAGATTCCCTGATATGCAAGATGCTGAAAAAGTTCGCCAGCATCGTTCTCGTATCATTCAGACCATCAGTATCCCCAAGGGTACGCCTCCAGCCTTTAGTCGCGGCAGCCGTGTTGGACTAACTTTCACCCATCTTGTCGGTCGCTACCCTGCTAGTCGATGACAAACGCGATGCAGATTCCTTCCTCTCCTATTAAGTCACTACTAAAAAAAATACTCGGCCGAGGACTGGACGCGGTCAATGCCTATGCAGCGGTTGGCCGCGCCATCTCTCAGGACGGAGCAGTTTTTACCATCGGGCGTCACCGATACGATCTGAACAACTATGAACGAGTGGTCGTGGTCGGAGCAGGCAAGGCTACGGCTTCGATGGCTCTAGCGGTGGAGCAGAAGCTGGGCCGTTGGTTACATCGCGGGTTTGTCGTCGTGAAGCAGGGCCATGGCCTGCCAATGAAACGGATCCTTGTGGCGGAAGCAGGGCACCCAGTTCCCGACGGGTTCGGCCAGCGCGCGGGAGCTAAGCTCTGCGCCATGGTATCAGCACTCGGGCGGCGAGATCTCTTGATCGTGCTCTTGTCCGGTGGCGCATCTAGCCTCTTGCCGGCCCCGGTCGCAGGGGTGACATTCACCGACAAGCAACGGACCACCAAGATGCTCCTGCGCTGTGGCGCGATCATCCATGAAATCAATACGGTTCGCAAACACCTCTCACGTATTAAGGGTGGGCGTCTCGCCGAGTCGACAGAGGCTACTGTGGTGACGTTGATCCTCTCCGATGTGTTGGGTGACGATTTCAGCACTATCGCCTCAGGGCCGACGAGGCCAGACCCCACGACGTATGGCGTGGCTGTCGCGATCTTGAAGCGCTATCGTCTCTGGAGCACGGTCCCGCAACGGGTGCGGCAGCATCTTGACCGGGGCTGTCGGGGCCTTGTCCGTGAAACGCCGAAGCCAGGGGCCATTCTGTTTCATCGAGTCCATCATCACCTTGTCGGGAATAACGGAGTTGCCGTGAGGGCAGTCGTCCGCGCAGCTCGGGAGGCTGGCTTCCGGACCATCCTGCATGAGGCCATAACCGGAGAGGCGCGCGAAGCGGGACAGCGATTCGGGGCTATAGCAAAGACTCTGCTGTGCAAAGGCAGACCGTTGCGAAGACCGTGTTGTATCGTCGCCGGTGGCGAAACTACCGTGATCGTGACGGGAAATGGTACGGGCGGGCGGGCGCAAGAGTTTGCGACCGCTGCTGCGCTGGAAATCGCCGGTCTCGCCAGAGTGTGGGTCGTAGCAATCGGGACCGATGGGACCGATGGTCCAACCGATGCGGCTGGAGCCGTGGTCGATGGCGACACGGTGGCCCGGGCGCAACAGCTTCAGATAAATCTCGCAGGTGCCCTGAGGCGCCACAATACCTATCCGGCCTTGAAGAAGCTCCAGCAGCTCATCGTGACGGGTCCCACCGGTACGAACGTGAACGACCTTTACCTCCTTCTCCTCCTCTAGGTACTATCCATTTAATGGATCGTCTTCTCATCCTTCCCTTGGCCTCCTGTACAGACGGATCTCTCGTTGGAGGGAAAGCCGCTGGCTTAGCGCGTTTACTTGCCGGAGGATTCTGTGTTCCTCCGGGATTTTGCGTAACGACGGTAGCGTACGAGGGCGTGCTCCGTGCAACGGGATTTTCTCCGACCGCACGATGGAGCGAAGCCCTGCATACATCAGGAGCAGAACGTCAGAGGATCCTTTCCCTGTCCCGCACCGCCATTCAAAACGCTGATATTACGAAGCTGACAGCTCCGATTCTTGAGCAGGTGCGGCGACTGGATTCTTCGTTGCAGAGGCTTTGGGCCGTGCGGTCGTCAGCCACGAACGAGGACGGAGCTTCTGCAAGTTTTGCCGGGCTCTACCTGACGCGTCTAGGTATTCCGCCGGAGGAGATTGGTTTGGCGGTGAAAGACCTTTGGTTGTCAATGTGGGATGAGCGGGTGTTGAATTATCATGCGATGTCGGGGTTGAGCGATGTTCCAGCCATGGCAGTTCTGCTTCAGCCGATGCTAGAGGCGCAAGCAGCCGGCGTGGCCTACTCCAACCATCCGATTACAGGACGGACGACCCAGGTGGTGATCGATGCGGTGGCAGGACTTGCGGCCGCCCTCGTGGAGGGACGAACGACGCCAGACCAGTATGTGGTGGAGATAGACGAGAAGGGTCAGCCTATGCTGATTTGCGATAGGAGGATCGTCGGCCAGACTTCCGCGTTGCGGATGACCGGGCAGGGCCTTCGCGATGTGTCTTTGCCGGCTGGGGCCGTGGGCCGCGCAATCTTGTCGGACGATCAATTGTTTGACCTGGCCCGCACTGCCAAGCGGATTGAACAGACGTTTGGCCATCCAGTGGATCTCGAATGGCTCTGCGACCATCGCGGGCTTTGGCTACTTCAGGCCCGTCCCATTTCTGGGAGAACTCGGGTCCCGCGACTGACTAATGATGACTGCGAATGGTCGCGGGCTAACTTCAAAGAAACCCTACCGGATCTACCGAGTCCCCTTGCCCTGTCGTTTCTCGAACGGTTCATGGAGCGGTACATCCTGACGCCCTATCGGCGTTTGGGTTGTCGAATCCCCGAAGGAGTTTCTTCTGTCCGCATATTTCAGGGCCGTCCCTACATCAATATGACCTTGTTCCATATGCTCATTGGACAACTACGGGGAGATCCCTTCTTGCTGATGGAGCAGATGGGCGGCGATTCGCTTACCAGAGTGCCGGAGGTCCGCCCTCTTGGATGGATGGCCTTCGCTCGTGCTGGTTTCGTCATGATGGTCAAGATGCGACAGGCGGTGAGGTATGGACCGGCCTGTTTTGCGGAGATGAAGGCAATCGCGGACAAATATCGAGCCGAGCGGCTCAGCTTTCTCTCCTCCGAAGATTTGGTGTTGCGCCTTGATGAGATCGAGCGATGGCTCGATCGACATGAACTGACTTTTGCTATCGTGGGCGGGGTATCGCAATGTTTGCAAACGTTAGATAGTTTGCTACCTCGCTGGTTAGGCAAAGACTGGAGAGCCTTGCTGAACGGGGCGCTCCAGGGTCAGTCGACGGTCATCAGCGCGCAGCAGATTGTGCGGTTGGCGGAATTGGCAGACAGGGCTCGACACGATCCTTTCGTCCTATCCCTATTCACCGCGGAGGAGTGGGATGCGCGTCAAACGCGGTGCCGGTTGGAAGGGACGGCGTTTCTCCGTTCCTTTAATTGCTATCTTGACGACTATGGCCACCGAGGGGTCGGCGAGTCGGACGTCCAGTCTCCCCGATTTTCCGATCGACCAGAATTGTTGCTGGCGGTCTTGCGAACACAGATTCTTTCTCCCACCGGCGTAGCCCCCGCCGATATTTTTCAGCGGCAAACCATGATACGGGAATCGACTTTGGTAGAGATTCGCACCCGCTTCGGCTGGCGACTCCATCGACGGGCCGTTTTTTCTTGGTTATATCGTAGGCTCTGCCAGTTCTTCGCCCTCCGGGAGGCGAACCGGCATCATCTGATGTATTATTCGGCAGCAGTACGCAGCCTTCTGCTGCGCCTTGGCGAGCGGCTAGTGGAGCAGGGCCTCCTCTCGACGCGGGAGGATATCTTTTATCTCACACACAACGAGCTCGTAGGTAAATCTCGCGATTGGCGGGGACTAATCCAGGCTCGCCTGGCCGATCGAGACCGGTATGCCGTAGTCAACGTCTCGGATACGGTCCGGGATTGGCGCGATACAGCCCGAGGCCTAGCTGCGTGTTCCTCTGTGGTGTCCGAGGGGACCTTGCACGGTATCCCCATCAGCGGGGGACTGGTTGAGGGGCCAGTTCGTATTATCCGGTCGATGGAGGATTGGGGCCGTGTCAGACAAGGTGACATTCTTGTGGTTTCGGTCATCGACCCGGGCCTGGCTCCTCTGTTCGGTGTGGCAGCAGGGTTGGTCGCCGAAATGGGTGGTACGCTCTCTCACGGCGCCATCATCGCCCGCGAGTACGGATTACCAGCCATTGCCAATGTGCCAGCTCTTACTGCCAGAATTCAAGAAGGCGATCGAATCAGTCTGGATGGGGAGCGAGGGGAAATTATCATCCGACGCCCTTGACCTTTCGTGATAGTTTTCGTACGCTCGAAAATTATTACTCCTTCATTGCATCATCCAACAACGGGCTTGAATATCGGTCGGCAGCATGACGTGGATGGCCATCTATGATTGACGGTATGGCCTTTAGCCTCGGGGCTCTTGTCGGCGCGTTGCTCGCTGGCTTCTGGATGGCGGCCCGCGTTCGTGCAAAGATGCAGGCGCAACTGCTGGCGACCGGCGAACGGGCGCAGCGAGCCGAGTCGTTGGCGGAGGAATTGCGCCGTCAATCGGTACAAGAGCGCCTCGATCTCGATCACGTGAGACAGCACCTTGCGGAAGCTTCTCAGGCCCGTGCTGTGGCAGAGACTAGGGCTGCGGAAGCCGCACTCCATCTCAACGAACAAAAGACATTGCTGGGCCAGGCGAGACTGGAATTGGCTGAGACCTTCCAGGCCCTTTCTGGCGAAGCCCTCAAGCAGAACAATGAAGCTTTCCTGAACCTCGCACGCAGCTCATTCGAAACGCTTCAAGTTGCCGCTAAGGGTGACCTCGCCAAGCGGCAACAGGCGATCGACAGTTTGGTAAAACCCTTACAGGACTCATTGCATCGATACGATGACCAGCTCCGGCAGTTAGAGCAATCGCGGCAAGCGGCCTATGGAGGTCTTGATCAGCACCTCAAGCTCCTAGCTGAATCGCAGCAGAAGTTGCAGTCGGAGACCGGTAACCTTGTGAAGGCCCTACGTGCGCCGGCTGTTCGCGGCCAATGGGGGGAGATTACGCTCAAGCGCGTGGCCGAGCTGTCCGGCATGGTAGCCCGTTGCGATTTTTTTGAGCAGGAATCCATCACGATCGAGGGTAACCGCCTTCGTCCCGACATGGTGGTTCAGTTGCCGGGTGGGCGGCAGATTATCGTAGATGCTAAGACCGTGTTGGCCGGCTATCTGGACGCGCATGAAGCGGCAACCGAGGAACAGCGGCTTGAAGGAATGCGCCGTCATGCGGCCCAAGTCCGGTCTCGTATGGACGACTTGAGCCGGAAGGGCTACTCGAATCAATTCGCGCAGGCGCCGGAGTTTGTCGTGCTCTTCTTGCCGGGAGAACAGTTCCTGGGCGCTGCGCTGGAGCATGACCCGCGGTTGATCGAAGACGGGTTTCTTCAAAACATCATTTTGGCCACCCCGACGACACTGATGGCACTTCTTCGAGGGGTCGCCTCCGGATGGCGACAGGAGAAAATGACTGAATATGCCGAGGAGGCTGGGCGGTTGGGGAAGGATCTTTATGAGCGAATGGCCGTGTTGACGGAACATTTGAACGATATTGGACAGGCTCTAGGGAAGAGTGCTCAGGCCTATAACAAAGCGGTCGGATCGCTTGAAGCGAGGATCTTGCCGGCGGCTCGTCGGTTCAAGGAGCTGGGCGTATCGTCGGAGAAAGAGTTTCCTCTGTTGGACCCAATTGAGTTTGATCCACCTAAGGCCTTGCCTTTCGAGGCTGAATAAGGAGCATGCATGATCGATCAGCAGGCCATGGTGGATGACTTCCATCGTGCATTTGATATTGTCATTAGTCCCATTCCGACGCTCGTCGATGGGCGGACGCGCGAGCTGCGGGTCAAACTGATTCAAGAAGAATCCGACGAGTTGAAAGAGGCGCTGGACTCAGGCGATCTGGCCTCTATCGCCAAGGAGATAGCAGATCTCCTCTACGTCGTGTACGGCACGGCTGTGTCCTGTGGTATTGATATGGACCCAGTTTTTCGGGAGGTGCACCGCTCCAACATGAGCAAAGTTGGCGGGCACAAGCGCGACGATGGGAAATGGGTGAAGCCTGCCAGCTACTCGCCAGCGCGTATCGAACCGATTCTTGTGGCGCAGGGGTTAGCGCAACGCGATGGCGCTTCCGGTTCATGAGTAAGGTTGAAGGGTTAAGATAGGCAGGGTCTCTGCCATCCCGTCAGGCCACGCGAACGAAGGGCCTCCTAGTGAGCCAACGTTGCTACTTCAGTTCCTACGAGTAATTCCCTGAGCGTTGAACGATGAGCACTGAACCGGGCATCATTTTTCCTCACTACCCGTCTGCCATCACGTATTACTGACTGCTCAGCATCCTGTCAGCATATTGTCGATGAGACGAACCTTGCCGATTCTAATTGCGCCGAGCAAGAGGATTTGGCGTTGAACCTGTTTGAGGGGCTCCAAACTTGCCGGATCGCAGAGGGCGAGGTACTCGACATGTGCAGTCGGTTCCTGCGCGACCGTTTTTCTCATGATGCGCTCAACCGTCGATGCATTCTTTATCCCTTCCTCGATAGCTTGGCGTCCAGCCCGGAATGCTCGATAGAGGATGGTGGCGGCCTGCCGGTCGTCAGGGGAGAGGTACCGGTTGCGGGAACTCATCGCAAGCCCGTCCTTTTCCCGTATCGTGGGCCGGACGTCGATGGTCACTCCTAGATTCAGATCGGTAACGAGTCTTTTGATCAGCGTGGCTTGTTGATAATCTTTCTGACCGAATAAAGCGAGATGAGGCCGCACGATTCCGAAGAGTTTCGTCACGACTGTGGCGACGCCGACGAAATGATGGGGTCTGGCTGCCCCTTCCCATAGCTGCTGCGCAATCTCTGGAACCATTACGATGGTTTGAAAGCCCTTGGGATACATCGCGTTGGGCGTCGGTTCAAAACAGACATCCACACCTTCTGCGCGGCAGAGCGCACGATCGTGGGTAATCGGACGAGGATATCGGGTCAAGTCTTCGTTGGGACCGAACTGGGTTGGGTTCACGAAGATGCTCACGACGAGCGCATCGCATCGCAGTCGTGCAGCCCGGATGAGAGAGCGATGGCCGTCATGTAGCGCGCCCATCGTGGGCACAAATCCGATAGTGACGCCTTCCCTGCGGAGTCGTTCGCCCCAGGCAGCCATGGATCGTGGGGCACGAAGAATCTTCATGAGCTTGGGGACTGGCTGCAAGCGGGGCGTGAACCATAGCGGGTCGAGGGTTGGGGAAAGAGGAGCCGGACCTCCGGTTGTTTCTCCGCCTCGACGAGTAACTGGCTGACCGTGCGCTGAAGTGAGGGATGGAGGAACAGCGGATCGAGTTCGCTGAGCGGCATGAGGACGAACCGACGGTGGTGCATGCGAGTATGCGGCACCGCGAGATCCGGTTCGTTGATGATCCGTTGGCCATAGAACAAAATGTCCAGATCGATCGTTCTGGGGCCTGATCGGTTGCTTTCATCCCGACCGAGCGAATGCTCGATCTCTCGCAGGATGGCTAAGAGGTTGCGTGGCGTGATGTCCGTCTCAAGCTGCACGACGCCGTTCAAGAACCATCCGTCCCCCGGATGGGCATGGTCATTCACCGGCTCTGTTTCATAGAGTAGTGACACGCCAAGCATTTGGGAGTGAGGTAGGAGACTCAGTAGCGTTACGGTCCGATCGCAGAAATCGAACCGATCGCCCACATTCGAACCAAACCCGATGAATACTGTCTCACGTCCCATTTTTTCTTACTCTATCCTATAGGATGATCGCGGTGCACGGTCAGGCAGATGCCGTGGCAAGAGGAGACTGCGCCCGTCGAACGAGCACAGTCTGAGGGGGCGCGTTCCGCGAGTAAGCCTTCGCCTCGGCACCTCGTCCCTAGCCTAAAATCCTACTTTTCTAATCCGCTCTACTGCCTCCGCTAATCGTTCTTTCGTCGTGCATACCGTCATCCGGATATAGCCTTCACCCGGCGCCCCGAAGCCGTTACCTGGCGTCGTGACGATTCCCGCCTTCTCCAGCAAATGAGCGGTGAAGGACGCGGAGGTATAGCCCTTCGGCACCGTGACCCAGATGTAAAAGGCGGCAGGAGGCGAATCGACTTCTAGTCCGAGTTGCTTGAGGCCTGGGACGAGGGTATCGCGCCGTTCCTGATAGATCTTGCGAAGGCCGTCCGTGAAGGAGTCATCCAATCCCAGCGCTGTGATCCCCGCGGCCTGCACCGCTTCGAACACGCCTGAGTCCAGCTGGCTTTTGACCTTGCCCAGCCCAGCCAGGACGTCCTTATTGCCGACCGCAAATCCAAGCCGCCAGCCCGTCATGTTGTAGGTCTTGGAGAGGGAATGGAACTCCACCCCCACATCCTTCGCTCCATCAATTTCCATGAAGCTGATCGGAGGCTTACCGTCGTAATAAATCTCCGAGTAGGCTGCATCGTGACAGACGATGATCTGATTCTCTTGTGCAAACTTCACCACCCGCTTGAAGTAGTCCTTGCTCATGATGACTGAGGTCGGGTTGTTCGGGGAGTTCAACCACATCAACCTGGCTTTCTTCGCCACGTCCTTTGGGATCGCATCGAGGTCCGGGAGGAATCCGTTGGCCTTGGTGAGGGGCATGATGTGTGAGACACCACCGCAGAAGCCGGTGCCGACCGGATAGACCGGATAGCCTGGGCTCGGGACCAGGACGATATCGCCGGGATCGACGAAGGCCAAGTGGATATGGCCAATCCCTTCCTTTGAGCCGATCAGGGTCAGCACTTCGTCGGCAGGGTTTAGCGTGACGTTGAACCGACGCTTGTACCAATTGGCCACGGCTGTCCGAAACGACAACATCCCTTCATAGGAGGGATATTGATGGTGCTTCGGATTCTTGGCAGCTTGCGCCAGGCTTTCGATAATCGGGGCCGGTGTCGGCAGATCAGGATCGCCGATGCCTAGGTTAATGATATCGACCCCCTTGGCCATCGCTGCCTGCTTCATCTTGTCGATGGCGGCAAAGAGGTAGGGCGGGAGGGTCTTGATTCGGGTGGCCACTTCAATGGGGAAAACAGACATGCGAACAGGCTCCTTTCGTCAATCAATCAGTTTAAAGTCGTCAGGTCATCAAGTCTTCAAGTCAGGGCCGGATTGTAGTGGACGGTCGACTTGATGACGATCGAACATTCAATGATAGAGTCTAAGACTACAGCAGGAATGACGCTGCAATCAACGCTAAGACGCGAGGCGGTGGTTGATGAACCAGTTCGCCATTCGGTGTAGGGTAGGAGGGCGGTAGCGTCGTCGCCGTGATTTTCTGTGCCGTTAGTGCGTGAGGTCAAAGGGCTCAAGCAGCAGCCCTTGTTTTAGCCGCTCGTTAGGCGAGGGCTTCGTCGTTGGCATGCTTTGAGAGACGCGCGCCGTTACTGTGGGCATAGGCGACGCCACTTCCATTCTTCGCGGCACTCACGTGGGTCTTTCCGTTCTTCTCGTTCACACATTCCACTAAGACCCAGAACCGCAAGGGGTTGACGCTTTGCTTCCGGGCAACGTGCAGCGACGTGCCATCGAGGACCGTTTGGAGGGAGAGGTCCGTTCGCCACCCCAAATGTTTCGTGAGCGGAGAGATGACTCGCTCTATCGTGGCGATAACTTTATTGTCGGTACTGAAGTGGTTGAGCATAATGATGCGCCCGCCCGGCCGGCAGACACGGATCATTTCATTCATCAGCTTGCGGTAGTCTGGCACGGCGGTGACGACGTAGGCTGCCACGACGGTATCAAAACTATTGTCTACGAAATCCATGGCACCGGCATCCATCCGGTGGAGCTGCACATGGTCCATCCGGTGTTCTGCCGCCCGCTGCCGCGCCTTCTCCAGCATACCCTCGGAGAAATCGATGCCGACGAGGTGACAGTGGCGTGGATACATCGGCAGGGCGAGCCCTGTGCCGACTCCCACTTCAAGAATTTTTTCGTCAGGCTGGACGTCTAGATTCCGGATGACGGATTCACGTCCCTCGTGGAACACTTTACCGAAAATCCGATCGTAGATTCCCGCGTAGGACGTATAGACCCGCTCAACTTTTGCTAAATCCATCTCACCTCCGGCTCCACAACTTATGCGACTTACAGGACCCAGCTAAAGCAGGGATGATGCGAGGATCGCAGCTCCAGTGGGGGGGGATTTGTACGGCAGAGCATTTGACTAGCGCAAGGAGCCCCGCCTGCACTGCAAGACGGACTACTGTAGCCAACTCGCCGTGGTGAGTCAACAGATACCCTCGGGTTCGCAACTTGATTCAAGCTGGGTCCCTATGGGATAGGTACGAGTATGATCCTCGCTGGATTCTTCGCCGGTATGTTATGTCTCGGCCTCATTCTCGGAGACTGGATTTACTTTGTGCGCCTCACGTCGGACGCGAGTCGGTATGGGTGCGGAGTGGCCCGCACGCAGGATTGCTTGATCCGGACGACGATAACGCAGCTGGCCGATCGGTTCGATGCAGGCGGCCTGTTGACCTTGCCGCATGGGACCGCGCGGTTTTTTCCTTCTCTTAGGCAGATTGTGATTCGTCAGCAATATCGGCTCTTCGTAATCGGCTTTCGTACCTTGTGGCCGCTTAAAGGGTTGATCTCCCTCGCCCCTCAAGGCGCCGCAACCTCCGTGCTCTACCGAACGCTCACGCCCTGGTCGTCGGCTCTGCTCACCGGTATCTGGTTCGTTCTGGTGCTGGTCGGTACAGTGGGGGCTTTGATTGCTTTGTTCCTTGAAGGCGAACTGAGCTCAGCCAACGGAGTCGTGTTGGCCCTCGGGATTGTCGGGTTGGGGTTTGTTTTTGTACTATCCGCGGCGATTACAGTGGTCTTTGCCTACCGGCTGGAGATCGCCAGGCTAACGGTGGTCTATCAGGAGCTGCGTGAGGTTCTTGAAGGAGTGAAGAGCTAGGAGAGATACAGGCTTAAGAATTGATCGTATTCAGGGCGAAGATTCA
>OFRL01000771.1_pt1 | contig 12828 bp, 13 predicted proteins | sample 1543121 | NCBI WGS metagenome assembly OFRL01 (sample SAMN07774228, study PRJEB24372) | wastewater metagenome | isolation source: Lake Maggiore Cannobio | place: Italy: Cannobio | collected 2016-01
CCCCCACTACCGGCGGTGACCCTCTCGGGTCACCGCTGCGGCTGCGGTGTGATCACCTGTGTCGGCAACCGCGCGGGCGGTGCCGGATTCGGCACCCAGATCGCGACGCCGGCGGCGCGCTTCTGCGTGGTCGGAATACCGATGCCGACGCCGCCACCGACGTGCGAACCGAACGTGCCGGCGCCGACCGACATGCCCACCGGCGAGCCACTGCTGCCCACGCCCATCAACACCACGCCATTGGCGCCGAGCGCGGCGGCCTCACGCTTCAGGCGTGCCACGGCGGCATCGGTCTGGCCCTGGGTGCCGAAGCCGACGGCGGACGCCGATTCCAGCTGGGCGATTTCCTGGGAACCGGCCGGTGGCGTCGAATAGATCTGCACCAGCGCCGGATCGATCGGTGCGCGGGCGCGGCCCAGCATCACCTTGGAGGTACTGGCACAGCCAGCGGCGACCAGCAGGATGGCCGCCAACGCGGCCCAACGGATGTTCATGGCACGACCCCTGTAGGACTGGTTGCGATCATCGGCGGGCCACTCTGAATCGGCGCCAACACCCGGGCCAGGGCACGCACGGCAGCACGCTAGCACGGCGGGGGTGACAGCCCCGCCAATGGCAGTAGGCGGCGGCAGCGGGAACGTCTATGGTTGGGGCAGGAACCAACTGCGGGAGAGCGGCATGGGTGTGATCAGTCTGTTGTGGGGCGTACTGGCGCTGTTGTGGATGATCCTGGCGCTGATTCCACTGCTGGGCTGGGGCAACTGGTTCCTGATCCCGTTCGCTGCGGTGGGCGCGGTCATCGCCGCGCTCGGCATCCTGTTCACCCACCCGAGCAAGCGTGGCCGGGCCTGGGCCGGGCTGGTGCTGAACGGCATCGTGGTGGTGGTGGGCATCCTCCGCCTCGGCCTGGGTGGCGGCGTGATCTGAGCCCGCACCCGGGTGCGACAGGGCGTCGCAGGCGCACGGCCCATGGCCGGGCAGGGGCGTACAATGAATGGCTGCGCGAGCCCCCCGCGTGCCTGTGAATCCGCGCCCGGCGCGGCTGCCCCATGATCATCCGACCCCGTCCCCACGGCTGGCAACTGCTTTACATCCTGCGCGGTTCGATCGTCAAAGCGATCGCGCCCAAGGTGCTGGCCATCCTGATCCTGTCCATTGCCGTGGCTGCGGTGGTGGAACTGGCGCCGCCCACCGGCATCGAACGCGTTTCCGTCACGCCGTTCACCCTGCTCGGCCTGGTCCTGTCGATCTTCCTCAGCTTCCGCAACAGCGCCTGCTACGAGCGCTGGTGGGAAGGCCGCAAGCTGTGGGGCCAGCTGGTCTACGAATCGCGCTCGCTGGCCCGCCAGGTGAACCTGCTGCTGGCCGATGACACCGGCCGCCGCCGCCGCATCGCCTACCTCACCACCGCCTTCGCCCATGCACTGGCCGGTCGCCTGCGCGGGCGCATCGTGGCGCTGATGGCCCTGCCGTGGCTGGACAAGCGCCAGCGCGAACAACTCGGGCAGCGCGAGAACGTGCCCGACGCGCTGCTCTCGATGATCGCTGCGGAACTGGCGCAGGCCCTGCGTGCCGGTGACCTCGACCCGATCCTCTACACCCAGCTGGAAGAACGCCTGCACGCGATGTCGTCGATCCAGGCCGGCTGCGAGCGCATTCTCACCACACCGCTGCCGTTCGCCTACACCCTGCTGCTGCACCGCTGCGCGTGGATGTTCTGCGTGCTGCTGCCGTTCGGCCTGGCCAGTTCGCTGGGCTGGGGCACGCCGGTGCTGTCGGCGGTGCTGGCCTATGCCTTCTTCGGCCTGGACCAGCTGGGCGAAGAAATGGAAGACCCGTTCGGCCTGGAGCCGAATGACCTGCCGCTGGACGCGCTGGTGCGCACGATCGAGATCGACCAGCTCGACGCGCTCGGCGAACGCCCATTGCCCGAACCCCTGCTGCCGCAGGGCTACCTGTTGCAATAGCCACTCCTCGGAGCCTGCCATGTCCCACCCGCTTTACCGACCGCGCCGCATGCGCCATGACGAGTTCTCGCGCCGCCTGATGCGCGAGAACACGCTGACCACCGACGACCTGATCTACCCGGTGTTCGTGCACGAACTGGCTGGCCGCACCGCAGTACCGTCGATGCCGGGCGTGGAGCGGCTGTCGATCGAAGAACTGCTGAAGGTGGCCGAAGAGGCGCTGGAGCTGGGTATTCCGGTGATCGACCTGTTCCCGGTGATCGACCCGTCGCTGAAGTCGCTGGACGCGTCGGCGGCGTGGGCCGAGGACGGCCTGGCGCAGCGTGCGATCCGCGCGCTGAAGTCGCGCTTCCCGGAACTGGGGGTGATGACCGACGTGGCGCTGGACCCGTACACCACGCACGGCCAGGACGGCATCATCGACGACAAGGGCTATGTGCTGAACGACATCACCGTCGAGGCGCTGGTCAAGCAGTCGGTATCGCACGCCGAAGCCGGTGTGGACATCGTCTCGCCGTCGGACATGATGGACGGCCGCATCGGCGCGATCCGTCGTGCGCTGGATGCCGACAACCACATCAACGTGCGCATCATGGCCTACTCGGCCAAGTACGCCTCGGCGTTCTACGGTCCGTTCCGTGATGCGGTGGGCAGCGCCGCCAGCCTCGGCAAGGCCGACAAGAAGACCTACCAGATGGACCCTGCCAACGGCGACGAGGCCGTGCGCGAGATCGCGCTGGACCTGGAAGAGGGCGCCGACATGGTGATGGTCAAGCCGGGCATGCCGTACCTGGACCTGGTGCGCCGGGTGAAGGAGAAATTCGGCGTGCCAACCTTCGCCTACCAGGTGAGTGGCGAGTACGCGATGATGAAGGCCGCCTTCGCCAACGGCTGGCTGGACGAGCGCGCCTGCGTGCTGGAGTCGCTGCTGGGCTTCAAGAGGGCCGGTGCCGATGGCGTGCTGACCTATTTCGCGCCGCAGGTGGCGCGATGGCTGCGCGAGCGCTGACAATAGCGCCACGATAGACGGAGGACTGCGCGATGGGACCCGAACTGGGGTGGATGCAATGGCTGATCTGGGGCACCGGTACGCTGGTGTTCGGCGCCATCATCGTCGGTGTCTTCATCGCCGCCTGGCGGGCCGGCAAGCGCCCGCCGGAGCAGCTCTCCGCCGCGCGCCACGTGGCCCGTGAGCAGGCCCTGCCGGACAGCGTGCAGGCCGAACTGGCCGCGCTGAACCAGCGCAAGGACAATGGCCAGCTGAGCGAGATCGAGTACGAGCAGCAGCGCGCCAAGGTGTTGTCGCGCTGACGGGTGGGTGCCAACCTTGGTTGGCACTTTCCCGCATGCCAACCAAGGTTGGCATCTACCAAACGGCCATCCACGCACGGCGTGGATCTACCGCACGCACCTGGCGCCTCCATCGCCCTGGTAGCCGCCAACCTTGGTTGGCGTTTGCCGTCACCGTGCGCCCGGCACGCACCCCGCAACCGCCACCACCTTCGGCACCGCCAACCGGTACACATCCACGCCACCGGCACGCGGTGCCTTCGCCGCACTGCTGGCGACCATCATCTCGCCCGGCTTGGCGTTGTCGATCACCGGCGCGCCGGTCCAGCCGCTGGCCTGGTTGAACGACAGCCCCAATGGCTGCAGCGCCGCACCGGTCCACGCACAGCCGCTGCTCCACACCTGCGTGGTCGTGCCGTTGCCGCGGCTGAACACCACGGCGCCGTCATGCCCCAGCCAGTCGCCGTCGGTCTCGTCGTCGGCACTGTTCAACGCGCTCAGTGCGCTGGCCGGGCCACGCAGTCCCTGCGCATCCAGCGTCGCCACGAACAGGTCCCAGCCGGCACCACGGCCCTGCTGGCGGGCAAACAACAGCTGCCTGCCATCCGCGCTCAGGGCCGGCCCGCGCTCTTCCCGGCGGCCCGCGTCGCCCGCCAGCAGCTGCGCGGTACCCAGTTGGCCATCGGTGGCGAGAGCGGCCCGATACAGCGCCAGCTTGCCCTCGCGGCCGGCCGCGAACAGCAGCCAGCGGCCGTCGCGGCTGAAGTAGGGATCATGGGCTTCACCGGCCACGCCTACCGGCAAGGCCTGCGCCTGCTGCCAGCGGCCGTCCACCACGCGCGCCTCCCACAGGCCCCAACCGGCCTCGCCACGGCGGGCGAAAACGATGCGCTGGCCATCGGCGCTGATCGTGGCGCGGCCCTCGTCGGCACGGGTCGAGACCACGCCCATGCCTTCGATGCCGTACTCGTTCAACGCCATCGCCACGGGGGCAGAGAGTAGACTGGCGGCAAGCACCAGCAGGGGCGGGGTGATGCGCATCATCCGGGTCCGTGCACGAAAGAGCATCAGTCTAGCCAGCTTGAGGATTCCATGACCGACCGTTACGCCGTCTTCGGACACCCCGTTGCCCACTCGAAGTCGCCGCAGATCCACGCGACGTTCGGTCGCCAGGAAGGCATCGCGGTGGATTACCGCGCGATCGACCTGGCCCCGGATGCGTTCCTGGCCGGCCTGGAGGCGTTCGCCTCAGAGGGCGGCGTCGGCGCCAACGTCACCTCGCCGCACAAGGAAGCCGCGTTCTCGGTGTGCACCACGCTGACTGCACGTGCGCGCCGCGCCGGTTCGGTCAACACGCTGCTGCGCAAGGGCGACCGCTGGCACGGTGACACCACCGACGGCATCGGCCTGGTGCGCGACCTGACCGACCGCCACGGCCTGGACCTGCGCGGCCGCCGCATGCTGCTGATCGGTGCCGGTGGCTCCGCGCGCAGCGTCGCCCCGGCCTTCCTCGATGCTGGAATCACCGAACTGGTGGTGGTCAACCGCACGCCGGAACGTGCCGATGAACTGATCGACGCCATGGGCGAGCCGGGCCGCGCGATCAGCCGCTACTGGGAAGACCTGCGCGAGCTGGGCGACTTCGAGCTGATCGTCAATGCCACCTCGGCCGGCCGCGACCGTGACGTCGAGTTCAAGCTGCCGCTGTCGCTGGTCAACTCGATGACCACCGCCGTCGACCTGAACTACGGCGAGGCCGCCATCGCCTTCCTGGCCTGGGCGCGCGCAGCGAACTGCCGCAATACCGTGGATGGCCTGGGCATGCTGGTCGAGCAGGCCGCCGAGAGCTTCCTGCAGTGGCACGGTGTGCGTCCGCAGACCGACGAGGTCTACCAGACGCTGCGGCAGGGCTCGGCCGTGCTGGCCGGCGAGGACTGATCGATGGACAACACGACCCTGATGGTGACGGTGCTGAGCATCGTGGGCGTGCGCCTGCCGGTGCTGATCGCACTGTGCGTGGGCCTGGTCTGGGTGGTCGGCGCACCGCGCGATGCCACCCGCACCGGCGCCCTGGTCGGCCTGGTGCTGTTGCTGCTGTCCAGCCTCGGCGGCATGGCCGCCGGCATCCTGCCGATGTGGTTGATCAACAGCGGCAACTTCGACGCCATCTCGGGCATGAGTGCCATCCTTGGCGTGCTGCACTTCGCGCTGGCGATGGTCGAGGCCATCGGCGTGGTGCTGCTGGTGTGGGCGCTGGTGCGCCTGCTGCGTACCCGCACGATCCCGGCATCCTGACCGGTAGCGCCGGGCCATGCCCGGCGTATCTGGCCCTTGGGCGGTCCGCCCATCGGACCGTGACCGCCGCCTGGCGTCGTCGCTGGCCCGTTCAGGGTGCCAGCGACGGTGAACGCGGCCGGCCATGCGACAATGACCGGCCTGATCCAGCCACGGTACTTCCCGGCGTGACCGAAACCGTCGCCGCTCCGCGCACGCTCGATGACACCTTGAAGGACGCGATCCGCAAGGCGTACACGACGCTGCAGGCCAATACCCCCGGCTTCTCCACCCGTCGCTCGCAGAGCCAGATGATCGGCGTGGTGTCGCGTGCGCTGTCGAAAAGCGGTGGCGTCGGCGTGGTCGAAGCGCCCACCGGCGTCGGCAAGAGCCTGGGCTACCTCACCGCAGGCGTGCCGATCGCGCTGGCCAGCAAGAAGAAGCTGGTGATCAGCACCGGCACCGTGGCGCTGCAGTCGCAGCTGGTCGAGCGCGATATCCCGAATTTCCTCAAGGCCACCGGCCTGGAAGCGACCGTGGCGCTGGCCAAGGGCCGTACCCGCTACCTGTGCACGCGCAACGCCGCCGAGGCGCAGGGCGAGGGCTCGCAGGGCGGCATGTTCGAGGATGACGCGCCGCTGTTCGACCGGCCGCTGGCGCCGATCGAGATGGACATCGCCAAGCGCCTGACCGATGCCTTCACCGGCGGCAGCTGGGATGGCGACATCGACAACGCGCCGGAGACCATCAGCCCCGGCCTGCGCAGCCGCATCACCACGCCGGCTTCGGGCTGTGCCGGGCGCCGCTGTGCCTATTCGGCGCAGTGCGCGGTGCTGCGTTCGCGCAATACGGTGCGCGACGCACAGATCGTGGTCACCAACCACGCGCTGCTGCTGTCGGCGCTGTCGATCGGTGACAGCGACAACGGCCAGCCGTTGATCGCCCCGCCGTCGGACATGCTGCTGGTGTTGGACGAAGGCCATCACATCGGCAACGTGGCGATCGACCAGGGCGCGGCCAGCCTGGCGCTGGACGAGATGGCCAAGCGCACCGGCCGCCTGCAGATCCTGATCGCCGGCGCCTACCGCGCGGTCGACAAGGATCGGTTGGGCAACCTGTTGCCGAACGAGGCGATCGAGGTGGCCAGCAACGTGGCCAAGCAGCTGCGCGCGTTCCGTGACCACATCGAGCGGGTGTGGATGCCGGCACCGGCCGACGAGGAACCGATGTGGCGCGCCGCCAATGGTCGTCTGCCCGAGGCCTGGCGCGAGCCGATCGAAGCGCTGGCCGACGACACCCGCAGCCTCTACAACTGGGCGCATGCCGCCACCGCGCAGGTCGCCAAGGGCAAGCCGGACGATGCCGCGCGCGAGCGCCTGCAGCGCAACCTGGGCATGGCGCTGGAAATGATCGAGCAGCAGTACAACCTGTGGCAGGCGTGGCGCCGCGAAGACAAGGACGGCGCACCGCCGATGGCACGCTGGGTCACCGCCACCCGCGACGGCGACCTGGTGCTGCACGGCTCGCCGGTGTCGGCCGCGCACGTGCTGCGCAAGCTGCTGTGGGATGAAGTGGATTCGGTGGTGATGACCTCGGCGACGCTGACCGGCGGTGGCGATTTCCAGTCGCTGGCGATCGACAACGGCATTCCCGAAGAGGCCGAGATGGTCTCGCTGTCGTCGCCGTTCGACCTGCCCAACCAGGCCGAGCTGATCGTGCCGAAGTTCCCGGTCACCCCGGACGACCGCGAAGGCCACCCGCGCGAAGTGGCGCGCTACCTCGACACCGAACTGGACTGGGCCAAGGGCTCGATGGTGTTGTTCACCTCGCGCTGGAAGATGGAGAAGGTAGCCGGGCTGATGTCGGCCGCGCGCCGAAAGCAGGTGCTGGTGCAGGGCGAGATGTCCAAGACCCGGCTGATCGACGAGCATCTGCGGCGCGTGGCGGCAGGCGAAGGCTCGGTGCTGTTCGGGCTGAATTCGTTCGGCGAAGGCCTCGACCTGCCCGGTGAGGCCTGCACCACGGTGGTAATCACCCAGGTGCCGTTCGCGGTGCCGACCGATCCGCAGACCGCCACGCTCAGTGAGTGGTTCGAGGGGCGTGGCCTCAATGCCTTCAACCTGATCGCCATTCCGCACGCGCTGCGCACGCTGACCCAGTTCGCCGGCCGCCTGATCCGCACCTCCACCGACACCGGCCGCGTGGTCATTCTTGATTCGCGACTGCTGACCCGCCGCTACGGCAAGCGCATCATCGACGCGCTGCCACCGTTCAAGCGCGTGATCGGCTGACCGGTAGCAAAAAGGGGACGGAGGGAATTAAGTCGTTTATGGCAAAAACGACTTAATTCCCTCCGTCCCCTTTTTTGCGAGCACTGTACAGATGCCGGCCAGGGGCCGGCACTACCGCACGGGCTGACGATCGGACAGCGGCGCTTGGTGGTTACCGGGTGCCTGTTTCAGGCGTCCGGCAGCCTGGCCCATAGGCCTCCATGTAGGGTTTGCCGAAGCAGCGCAGTAGCCCATCAAGCACATCCAGGTTGGGCGGCCACGGCATCTGCACCTGCTGCCCGCCTTCGGTGGTGAACTGGTAGCGACCGTCCTTGATGTTCTCCGCCATCGCGGTGGGCGTCGGTATCGCGACCAGCCTCGCACGAGCCTTCTCCAGGGCGCTGCGGTCCTGGCGCAGGAACGCGACCATGCCGTCCACGTAGGCATTCCAGTAACCCGGGTCGCCCGCGTTCACGGGTTTGTGGCTGCGTTCCATCAGCGTGATCGCCTGCGCGGTCTGCCCCAGCTCCGCGCGCAGCTGGCCCTCGTGCCAGGTGATGATGACGTTGCCTTCTGCCTTGGGCAGAGCGCCGTAGGCGGACAGCAGGTCGGCCGCTTCGCGGGTACAGCCACGGTCGGCCAGCGGGCGCCAGCCACCTGCCAGGTCCTGATCGAATCGGCCAGGTTCCATCGCCAGCATCGCGGCACGGTCGTAGCTGCAGTCCGGGGCTTTGGGCGGTTCGGCTGACGTGCCCATGGCAGTGGCCAGCGCAAAGGAAAGCAACATCATCTCAACCTCCGTGTTGGTGACTTCCTGGACCACCATAACGGATCAGGAGGGGTAGCGCCGGCCGCTGGCCGGCAACCTCATTGATTTGCAGACGCATTGTGCAGATGCCGGCCAGCGGCCGGCACTACCGCACGGGGATCAATCGCCGAGCAGCGCGGTGTTGCGTACGGCGCCCTTGTCGGCACTGGTGGCCAGCAGCGCGTAAGCCTTCAGCGCGCTGGTGACCTTGCGCGGGCGCGGTGCGCGCGGCTTCCAGCCGCGGGCATCGGCGTCGGCGCGGCGCTGGGCCAGCGTGGCCTCATCCAGCAGCAGATCGATGCGGCGCGCCGGGATGTCGATGCGGATGCGGTCGCCGTTTTCCACCAGGCCGATGACACCGCCACTGGCGGCTTCCGGCGAGACATGGCCGATCGACAGGCCCGAGGTTCCGCCGGAAAAGCGGCCATCGGTGAGCAGCGCACATTGCTTGCCCAGCCCCTTCGATTTCAGATAGCTGGTCGGGTACAGCATCTCCTGCATGCCGGGGCCGCCCTTCGGGCCTTCGTAGCGGATGACCACCACCTCGCCCGGCTGCACCTCGTCAGCGAGGATGCCGGCGACGGCGGCGTCCTGGCTTTCGTAGACGCGCGCGGGGCCTTCGAACACATGGATCGACTCGTCCACGCCGGCGGTCTTCACCACGCAGCCATCGATGGCCAGGTTGCCGCGCAGCACGGCCAGCCCGCCTTCCAGCGAATACGCGTGCTGCAGCGAACGGATGCAGCCCTCGGCGCGGTCCACATCCAGCGTCGGCCAGCGCGTGGCCTGGCTGAAGGCTTCCTGGGTGGGGATGCCGGCCGGGCCAGCCTTGAAGAAGGTATGCAGGGTGTCGTTGTCACTGCGCACCACGTCCCAGCGTTCCAGTGCTTCGGCCAGGCTGGCGCTGTGCACGGTCGGCACCGTGGTTTCGAGCAGGCCGGCGCGGTCCAGTTCACCGAGGATGCCGAACACGCCGCCGGCGCGGTGCACGTCCTCGATGTGGTACTTCGGCGTGTTCGGCGCCACCTTGCACAGCTGCGGTACGCGCCGCGACAGCGCGTCGATGTGGGTCAGGTCGAAGTCGACCTCCGCTTCCTGCGCGGCAGCCAGCAGATGCAGGATGGTGTTGGTGGAACCGCCCATGGCGATGTCCAGGGTCATCGCGTTGGCGAACGCGGCCTGGGTGGCGATGCCGCGCGGCAGCGCGCTCGGGTCTTCGCCGCCATACCAGCGGTGGCAGAGTTCGACGATCAGGCGGCCGGCGCGGCGGAACAGCGCCTCGCGGTCGGCATGGGTGGCCAGCGTGGTGCCATTGCCCGGCAGCGACAGGCCCAGCGCTTCGGTCAGGCAGTTCATCGAGTTGGCGGTGAACATGCCCGAGCAGGAGCCGCAGGTGGGGCAGGCGCTGCGCTCGAACGCGGCGACCTTCTCGTCGGAGGCGCTGTCATCGGCGGCCACCACCATCGCATCGACCAGGTCCAGCTTGTGCTCGGACAGCTTGGTCTTGCCCGCTTCCATCGGCCCGCCGGAGACGAACACCACCGGGATGTTGAGGCGCAGCGCGGCCATCAGCATGCCGGGGGTGATCTTGTCGCAGTTGCTGATGCACACCAGCGCGTCGGCGCAGTGCGCGTTGACCATGTACTCCACGGCATCGGCGATGATCTCGCGGCTGGGCAGCGAATACAGCATGCCGTCGTGGCCCATCGCGATGCCGTCGTCCACGGCGATGGTGTTGAATTCCTTGGCGACGCCGCCGACCTGTTCGATCTCGCGCGCGACCAGCTGGCCGAGGTCCTTCAGGTGCACGTGGCCGGGCACGAACTGGGTGAAGGAGTTGGCGATGGCGATGATCGGCTTGTGGAAGTCGCCGTCCTTCATGCCGGTGGCACGCCACAGGGCGCGGGCGCCGGCCATGTTGCGGCCGGCGGTGGAGGTGCGGGAGCGGTATTCAGGCATGGCTGGCGGAACGGGCGGGCCGTACAACGTGGGGGTCGCCCGATCATGGCCAATTTTTTCGGTTGCTGCTGCAACCACCCGTTTTCGGTAGATGCCGACCTTGGTCGGCGCCGTGCCGTGTGTGCCAACCAAGATTGGCACCTGCCAGAGCGGTGCGCCGCCCGGGGTCGGATCCCATCGCGGCGCGATGGGCTCTGACCCCAATGCCCGACGAAAATGAAAGTCCGTTCATCTTTCGGACTTTGCCGATTCCGGTTGCTGGTCCGGATTTGGCATCATTGGGGCATTGATCCGTCGACAGGGCATGAGGCCATGAAACGTTCCCGCACCACCGCGCTGCTGCTGATGAGCGCTGCGCCGCTGCTGTTCACCGCCTGCCAGAAGGAGCCGGAGGTGAAGGTGCAGGAAGGCCTGTACACCTCGGTGGAGGCCTGCACCGAGGCCACCGGCGATCCCTCGTCGTGCCGCAATGCCTTCGCCGAAGCGCAGAAGCAGGCCGCCGATGCGGCGCCGAAGTACGCCAGCAAGGAAGCCTGCGAGAAGGACTACAAGCCGGAACAGTGCGTGCAGCAGCACACCTCGGCCGGTACCTCGTTCATCGGCCCGATGATGATGGGCTTCTTCATGTCGCAGATGCTGAGCAACCGCGGCGGCCTCGCGCCGCAGGCGCCGGCGGCGGCGCCGGCCTACCAGGACAAGAGCGCTGGATGGGCGCGTCCGGCACCGGGCGGTACCGGTGGCCTGAACACCGCCAGCGGCATCGGCGCGGGCAAGGCCGGCCTGGCCCCGGTCACCAGCGAGCCGAACCGTGCGGTCACCGCCAGCCGTGGTGGCTTCGGCAACACCAGCGCACGCCGCAGCACCAGCGGCAGCTACGGCGGCTGATCGACCCATGCAGCGCATCCGGATTGCCGAGCGTGCCCAGTGGCGGGCACGTGCGGATGAAGCGGGTTTCCGCTTCCACACCATCGACGGCCAGCCGTATTGGGATGAAAGCGCGTACTACGCCTTCACCCTGCGCCAGATCGAACAGGACATCGAAGACCCCAGCGCCGAGCTGCACCAGATGGCGCTGGACCTGGTCGGTGATGTCATCGGCAGCGAACGATTGATGGACCAGCTGGCGATTCCGTCGCATTACCGCGACTGGATCGCCAACAGCTGGCGCCAGCGCCAGCCGCATCTGTACGGTCGCCTGGACCTGGCCTACGACGGTACCGGCCCGGCCAAGCTGTACGAACTGAACTACGACACGCCGACCTCGCTGTTCGAGGCCAGCTTCTTCCAGTGGCAGTGGCTGGAAGACCAGCGCAACGCCGGTCGCCTGCCGCAGCATGCCGACCAGTTCAACGCGATCCACGAAGCGCTGGTCGAACGTTTCGGCGAACTGGCCACGCAGTTGCCGCCACCGCTGTATTTCAGCGCCGTGGGCAGTTCGGAAGAAGACCGCGGCACCGTCGACTACCTGCGCGACTGTGCGTCGCAGGCCGGCCTGCATGGCCAGGCCATCGCCATCGAGGATATCGGCCTGTCCGAGGACGGCCGCTTCACCGCGCTGGACGATTCGGTGATCGGCACGCTGTTCAAGCTGTACCCGCTGGAAGACCTGATGGCGGAAGAGTTCGGCCGCGCGCTGCCCGGTTCGGGCGTGCAGCTGCTGGAGCCGGCGTGGAAGGCGGTGCTGAGCAACAAGGGCATCCTGCCGCTGCTGTGGCAGCGCAACGTGGGCCATCCGAACCTGCTGGAAGCGCATTTCGATGACGGCAGCACGCTGGCCTCGGGCTGGGTGCGCAAGCCGCTGTTCTCGCGCGAAGGCGCGAACATCGAGATGCACCTGGCCGATGGCAGCACCCAGCGCAGCGACGGTCCCTACGACGGCCCGGCGATCATCCAGCGTGCGCATCCGCTGACCCGCTTCGAAGGCGGCTACCCGCTGATCGGTAGCTGGGTGGTGGGTGACCACGCCTGCGGCATCGGCATCCGCGAGGACGACAGTGCGATCACCCGCGACAGCGCGCGCTTCGTGCCGCACGCGATCGTTGATGAGGCGCCGACGCGGATCTACGTCTGATGACGGTGCGGCGCCCCCGGGCCGGCGTGGGCAACCGACGCCGGTCGTAGAACAACCGCTGTGGGTAGTGGCCGACCTTGGTCGGCGCCGTTGATTCCGTGCCAAGCAAGGTTGGCACCTACCAGAGCGGTGCGTCGGTTGTTGCAGGGGTAGTGCCGGCCGCTGGCCGGCAACCGCTGTGAGTAGATG
>OFRL01000772.1_pt1 | contig 12818 bp, 9 predicted proteins | sample 1543121 | NCBI WGS metagenome assembly OFRL01 (sample SAMN07774228, study PRJEB24372) | wastewater metagenome | isolation source: Lake Maggiore Cannobio | place: Italy: Cannobio | collected 2016-01
GAGGAAGCCTGATTTACGCAACACAAGAGTTGCGTAAATACCCTCAACCCTCTAGATTTTCACTCATGTTGAGCACATTTATCATTGCCTTGCGCGAGGGCCTCGAAGCCTCCCTGATTGTGGGGATTCTGGTCGCCTATATTCTAAAAACTGATCGCCGACACTTACTCCTTCCATTATGGAGTGGTGTTGCCGCTGCTGTAGTTGGAAGTATCGGACTTGGCTTTATTCTCTCCAGAACTTCTGAGGAACTCACTGAGCGCGCTGAGGAAATCTTTGTTGGAACAACTTCCTTTCTAGCTGTGGCACTTGTTACCTGGATGGTTTTTTGGATGAAGCGAACTGCTCGTACCTTGAAGGCAGATCTTCATGGAAAAGTTGATACGGCTTTGCGCACAGGGCCTCTAGCCCTTGCTGGAGCAGCGTTTTTCGCTGTTATCCGCGAAGGTTTAGAAACTGCTCTCTTTGTTTATTCAAACTTTAAAACCGTTGCAAATACAAGTGGCGCTGCATTTGGATTAATTCTTGGCTTTGCAGTTGCGATCTCGCTTGGTTATTTGATTTTCAAATCAGCAATCAAACTCGACTTAGGCAAGTTCTTCCGTTTCACAGGAGTCGCTCTAGTTGTTGTTGCAGCAGGAGTTCTTTCATATGGAGTTCATGAGTTCCAAGAACTGGGCTGGCTTCCTGGTGGAGAGTCATATGCCTGGGATGTTTCAAGCCTGATTCCTAAGGACTCATTGCTTGGCGCAACACTGGGTGGCCTTGTGGGCTTTGATAACACAACCTCATGGCTACAACTAGGCATCTGGACGATCTATCTCACCACTGTCCTTGGGGCCTATCTCTCAAAGCCTCGCACGCGTGCGCTAACTCCAGCCTAAGCGCTGTCACAATTCCTTACTGGCGGGTAACATAACCGCTATATCCACCCTTAGTAAAGGATCACTATGTCTCGCACAGTTGTCTTAGTCGATGCCGTTCGCACGCCCTTTGGAAAAGCTGGGGGGATGTATGCAGGAACACGCGCTGATGATTTGATGGTGCGCGCAATACGCGGACTTTTAGATAGAAATCCAAATGTTGACCATAGTGCAATCGATGATGTCGCTATCGCTGCTGCAACACAAACAGGTGATCAAGGAATGAACATCGGCCGCAGTGCCACACTTCTAGCTGGACTACCAAATACCGTGCCGGGCTATTCAATTGATCGCTGGTGTGCTGGTGCGCTAACAGCTGTTACAACAATTGCAGGTGCTATCGCTTTTGGTTCAAATGATATTGCTATTGCGGGCGGCGTTGAACATATGGGTAATCATCCGATGGGTGAACTCATGGATCCTAATCCCCGTTACTTAGCTGAAAAGATTGTTGAGCAAGACGCACTTGCAATGGGTTCAACGGCTGAAAGACTCCATGATCGCTTCCCAACTATCACAAAAGAGCGCGCAGATAAATATGCACTTAACTCACAACTTAAAACAACTAAGGCATATGAAGCTGGTTTGATTCAGCGAGATCTCATTCCGATGGCTGCGCGCAACGCCGAGCTAGGATGGACAATTGCAACAGTTGATGAGGCACCTCGCCCAACAACAACGATGGAAGGTTTAGCTGGCTTAAAGACTCCCTTTCGTCCAGCAGGTCGAGTTACGGCAGGAAATTCTTCTGGATTAAACGATGGTGCAACTGCGGCGCTCCTTGCTAGTGAAGATAAAGCAAAAGAGTTAGGACTGAGCATTAAGGCACGATTAGTTACATACGCTTTTGCTGGCGTAGAGCCAGAAGTAATGGGCTTTGGACCAGTTCCTTCAACAATTAAAGCACTTGCGCAAGCAGGTTTGAGTATTAAAGATATTGGACTCTTTGAAATCAATGAGGCTTTTGCTGTGCAGGTATTAGCATTTCTTGAGCACTTTGGAATTGCCGATGATGACGCTCGCGTTAATCCATTTGGTGGAGCAATTGCAGTTGGGCACCCACTTGCATCTTCTGGTGTTCGCCTCATGCTCAATCTAGCTAGATCTTTTGAAGCCCATCCAGAGGTGCGCTATGGCTTAACAACTATGTGTATCGGTCTTGGAATGGGCGGATCTGTCATTTGGGAAAACCCACACTTTAATGGTCAGGTGAAATAAGTGAGCGCAGATATCAAACTCCCAGAAGGTGCACCTGAAGAGGTTGTCACTCAAGCCCTAGTGAGACACGTTGATTTAACTGCATTCGGTGTCAAAGGCATCTTGGCTCTCATCACTTTAGATAACGCTCTTGACCATAATCGCCCTAATACTTTTGGACCGCAATCACTTCTTGCATTAGATGCAGCGATTACTGCAGCTATTGCCAGCAAGCCAAGCGCCATTGCAATTACCGGTAAGCCATTTATTTTTGCCGCCGGTGCTGATTTATCTGCCCTTTCCTTTATTACCAATCGTGAGCAATCACTTGGCATAGGTAAATTGGGACATGATGTGTTTCGCCGCTTAGGCGAATCAAGCATTCCAACTTTTGCTTTCATCAATGGCTTGGCACTTGGTGGTGGCCTTGAAGTTGGATTGCATTGCCACTACCGCACACTTGCCTCCACGGCATTTACTGGTTTACCTGAAGTCTTCCTTGGATTAGTTCCAGGTTGGGGTGGTGCAACTATTTTGCCAAAGTTAATTGGTCCTGAGCGAGCTGTGCAAGTAATTATGTTGAATGCCCTTAACAACAACACCATGATGAAAGCCAAAGATGCTCTCAAGCTCGGTGTGGTGGATGCTGTGTACGAGCCATCTGATTTCCTAGAGCGCTCAATTGCATTTGCAGCAAATGTTTTAAATGGCACAACTAAAATCGAGCGCAAGGACTACAGCCAAGATCCGGCATGGGAAAGCGCTCTTGCAACTGGAAAGGCTGCTGCGCTCAAGAAATACGGCGGCGCTGAAATAGCCTCACCAACGAGAGCCCTTGAACTCATCAGTGCAGCCAAGAGCAACACGTTAGGTGCTGGCTTTGATGCCGAAGATCTAGCACTTGCTGACTTAACTATGAGTGATCCCCTGCGCGCATCCCTCTATGCATTCAACGTTATTCAAAAGAAGCGCAAGAAAGTTGAAGGTGCTCCAAAGCCAGCTCTTGCTCGCAAGGTGGGCAAAGTAGGCGTTGTTGGCGCCGGACTGATGGCATCGCAGTTAGCACTACTTCTTCTACGTAATTTGAAGTGCCCAATTGTTATGACAGATATTGATCAAGAGCGTGCTGATAAAGGCGTGGCCTGGGTCAAAAATGAGTTAGCCAAACTAGTTGAGAAAAAGCGTATGAGCACAGAGTCTGCAGCTCGCTTAGCTCTACTTATTTCGGGTTCATCAGATCAAAATACTTTTGCAGGATGCGATTTCATTATTGAAGCCATCTTTGAAGAGCTATCTCTGAAGCAAGAACTCTTTAAGAAATTAGAGACGATTGTTTCACCAGAGTGTGTTTTGGCCACAAATACTTCATCTCTATCAGTGGAGCGGATGAGCGAAGGACTTAAAAATCCTGAACGCGTTGTTGGTTTCCACTTCTTTAATCCAGTTGCAATCATGCCATTACTAGAGGTTGCGCGAACAAGTAAGACTGATGATGCGACAACAGCAACTGCAATCTCTGTGGGTAAGGAACTCAAGAAGACCATGATCATCTGTAAAGATGCCCCTGGTTTTGTAGTTAACCGCTTGTTAACTCGCTTCATGGGCGAAATCACCGACGCTGTCGATGAGGGCACTTCACCAGAGGTAGCCGATAATGCAATGCGCTCAATTGGTTTCCCAATGTCACCATTCCAACTTCTAGATCTAGTTGGTCCGGGGGTTGCATTACACGTATCTGAGACTTTGCATGCAAATCTTGGTGATCGCTACCGTATTTCGCCAACGATGGCGGCAATGGTTAAGCAAGGTGTTCGAAACTTCTATGTTAAGAATGAAGATGGAAGTTTTGGCGCAAACCCTGCAGCAATCGCTCTTATTCACAAAGGTGACTCACCATCAAGCGCTGAGCATGTGCGCAGCCGCGCATTGACCGCATTAGCTGTTGAGGCTCGCATGATGCTTGATGAAGGTGTTGTTTCAACCCCAGCGGAAATTGATCTCTGCATGTTGATGGGCGCAGGATGGCCAATGCACTTGGGTGGAATTTTGCCGTACTTGGATCGTGAAGGTATTAGCGAGGCTGCTTGCGGTCAGCGTTTTCATCCGAAGGCAGTTGCATCTCTTCCTTAATGCTACTGCTCCATTCAACAACGCTGCGCGAGATGTTTTGAGCTGTAATACCTATATCGTTCAAAATCTCGCCACGCTTAGAGTGTTCAATAAACTCAAGTGGAACACCTATGGAATGAAGTGGAATGAGAACTCCTGCATCTCTAAACATTTCAGAGATAGAACTTCCAATTCCAGCGTGTCTAATTCCATCTTCTAGAACAACAACACTCTTATAGCGCTCTGCCATACGCACTAATGAATCTGGCAATGGCTTCACCCAACGTGGATCAATGACTGTCACGCCAACACCTTCGCGATATGCAGAAGACGCAGCTTCAACTGCAATTGCAGCCATAGCTCCAACACTAATCATCAACACGTCTGCGCTCTCACCGCGATAGAGGACATCTATTCCATCACGACGTTCGAAGGCAGGAATGTCTTCTTGAACGGCTCCCTTTGGAAAGCGCACCATGGAAGGCGCATCACTAATTTCAACAGCTTCACGCAAAAGCTCTTTAAGGCGTGCACCATCTCTAGGAGCTGCAACATGCATTGTTGGAACCATTCCAGTTAATGCCAAGTCCCAAATACCGTGGTGTGATGGTCCATCATCACCTGTGACACCTGAGCGATCTAGAACAAAAGTAACTCCTGCCTTATGCAGCGCAACATCTAATAGCAATTGATCAAAACCTCGATTTAGAAATGTTGAATAGACCGCAACAACTGGGTGTAGCCCAGTGAAAGCTAGACCGGCTGCGCTAGTCACTGCATGCTGTTCAGCGATACCCACATCAATAGTGCGCTCTGGATATGCAGCTTGGAATTGATCTAGGCCAGTTGGACCAAGCATTGCAGCAGTAATCGCCACAATATCTTTACGTGTTTTTCCAATTTCAACTAATTCCTGTGCAAATACCTTTGTCCAGGAAGTTGCACTCTTTGCTAGAGGCTCCCCTGATTCAGGATCAATGACTCCTACGGCATGGAACTTCTCAGCTTCGTCTGCAACGGCGGGCTTATGGCCCTTACCTTTTTCAGTTATGGCATGGAGAAGAATTGGTGCGCCATACTCTTTAGCTTGGCGCAAAGCTCTTTCCATTGCGGCAATGTCATGTCCATCAATTGGGCCAAGATACTTCAGACCCAAATCTTCAAACATGCCTTGAGGCGCAACAATATCTTTGATTCCCTTTTTCACTCCATGCAGAGTTTCATAGATTGGCATGCCAACAACCGGAGTCTTGTGAAGAACCTCTTTGCCCCAATCAAGGAACTTCTCATATCCACTGGTTACACGCAGAGTTGAAAGATAGGTAGCCACTCCACCAATAGTTGGTGAATAAGAGCGCTCATTGTCATTTATGACAATGACTAGGTTTCTCTTTTGTTCAGGGGCAATATTATTTAACGCTTCCCAAGACATGCCGCCTGTGAGGGCGCCATCTCCAACTACAACTACTACATGTCGATCCTTGGCACCTTGCAATGAGAAACCTCTAGAAATTCCATCGCCCCATGAAAGTGCTGTTGAGGCATGTGAATTTTCAATGACATCGTGTTCGCTCTCTTTGCGATTTGGATATCCAGAAATTCCACCTCGCTGGCGCAAAGTATCAAAAGCGCCACCACGACCAGTTAACATTTTGTGAACGTAGGATTGATGGCCTGTATCAAAGACAATAACATCCTTAGGTGATTCAAAAACTCTGTGAATTGCCACCGTAAGTTCCACGACACCCAAGTTTGGGCCTAAGTGGCCACCAGTCTTTGATACTTTTTCAATCAGCAGTGCTCGAATCTCTGCACTGAGTTCAATGAGTTCTTCCTGGGAGAGTGCAGCCAAATCGGCTGGGGAGTTAATCTGGCTCAACATGGCGTTAAGTTTAGGTGCTTATGCGTTTAAGAGCGAGCGAAGAACGTACTGCATGATTCCACCGTGGCGGTAGTAATCGGCTTCTCCCGGGGTATCTATGCGCACGGTTGCAGTAAAGCTCTTATTTGCAGCAGTAACTGTGAGCTCTTTTGGAACTCCCCCGGTATTGAGTGCTGTGATGCCGCTAATTGAAAATACTTCTTCGCCAGTGAGGCCGAGTGTTTGAGCGCTTTCACCATTTTTGAATTGAAGAGGTAGCACACCCATTCCAATCAAGTTCGAGCGGTGAATACGTTCAAAACTTTCAGCAATTACTGCCCGAACACCAAGCAATGCTGTTCCCTTGGCAGCCCAGTCACGTGAAGAACCAGAGCCATACTCTTTACCCGCCAGAATCACCAACGGTGTTCCTGCGCTTTGATAAGCCACTGATGCTTCATAAATAGTTGATTGCCCTCCATCGGTTGCAAAGTTGCGAGTGAAACCACCCTCAACGCCGTTGAGCAACAGATTCTTAAGGCGAATGTTGGCAAAAGTACCGCGAATCATTACTTCGTGATTGCCTCGACGAGAGCCATACGAGTTGAAATCTTTGCGTTCAATTCCATGTTCTGCCAAGTATGTGCCCGCAGGTGAATCAGCTTTAATATTACCTGCAGGTGAGATGTGATCAGTTGTTACTGAATCGCCAAGAACTGCTAGGACTCGTGCTCCTGAGATATCAAGTACTGGAGTTGGTTTTTTTGGCATTCCATCAAAGTAGGGAGGTTTTCTCACATAGGTTGACTTAGGATCCCATTCAAAAACTTTACCAACAGGAGTCGCTAATGACTTCCAGCGATGATCTCCATCAAAGACTGAGGCATAGTCTTTTGTGAACATGGCTGATGAAATTGAAGAGTCAATCACTGATTGAATTTCAGCAGGTGTTGGCCAAATATCAGCTAAGTAGACATCTTTACCGTTTTGATCTTTTCCTAGGGAGTCCTTTTCAAAGTCATGATCCATCGTGCCGGCTATGGCATATGCAACAACTAAGGGAGGTGAGGCTAAGTAGTTCATCTTCACATCAGGACTAATGCGACCCTCAAAGTTTCGATTACCTGATAGCACCGCTGTTACAGCTAAATCTGAATCATTAACAGCTTTACTAATTTCAATAGGTAGTGGACCAGAGTTACCAATACAAGTGACACAACCATAACCAACTAAGTGAAAGCCTAAAGCCTGCATGTATTGTGTTAAGTCAGCGCGAGCATAATAATCAGTAACTACTTTAGATCCTGGGGCAAGAGTTGTTTTGACCCAAGGCTTTGATTTCAAGCCTTTTTCAACTGCCTTCTTAGCCAGAAGAGCAGCACCAATCATTACTGAAGGATTTGAAGTATTTGTGCAAGAAGTAATGGAAGCAATAACCACATCTCCATTTTTCACGCGCGTGGATCCTGCCTTTACTTCTTCTCTCGATGTCTTATCGGAGAAGTAGGTTGGCAAAATCTTTTCAAAAGCTAGCTTTGAATCACTTAATGAGATGCGATCTTGCGGACGCTTTGGACCAGCAATAGATGGCACCACAGTTGAAAGATCTAGAGCAACATGCTCAGAAAAACGTGGCTCAACAGAAGGGTCATGCCACAAACCCTGCTTTTTTGCATACTGTTCTACTAAAGCAACTTGTTCATCACTTCGCCCAGTTAGGCGCAAGTAACGCAGGGCCTCTTCATCGATAGGGAAAATTGCACATGTTGAACCATATTCAGGGCTCATATTTCCAATTGTCACGCGATTAGCCATAGGCACAGAGACAACACCCGGGCCATAAAACTCAACAAATTTTCCAACGACACCGTGTTTGCGTAAAATTTCAGTAATAGTCAAGGCCATATCTGTTGCAGTGGTTCCAAGAGGCAACTGACCGGTTAACTTAAATCCAACTACGCGAGGAATAAGCATTGAAACCGGCTGGCCAAGGAGTGCAGCTTCGGCCTCAATGCCACCAACGCCCCAACCTAGGACTCCTAAACCATTGACCATGGTTGTGTGTGAGTCAGTACCAACGACGGTATCTGGGTAAGCCCGCAATACTCCACCTACTGTGCGAGTCATTACCACCCGCGCTAAATACTCAATATTTACTTGGTGAACAATTCCTGTTCCAGGTGGCACAACTTTGAACTCATCAAAGGCAGTTTGTCCCCAACGTAGGAAGCGATAACGCTCTTGATTGCGCTCATATTCAATATCAGTATTTTTCTCAAATGAATCTTTCGTACCAAATACATCTGCAATAACTGAGTGGTCAATTACCAACTCTGCTGGGGCAAGAGGGTTAACTTTTGAGGGATCTCCACCCAGATCCACGATTGCCTCACGCATTGTTGCAAGATCAACAATGCAGGGAACACCAGTGAAGTCCTGCATAACCACGCGCGCAGGTGTGAACTGAATTTCAGTGTCTGGCTCGGCTGCTGGGTTCCAATTAGCTAAAGCCTTAATATGCTCGGCAGTGATGTTGGAACCATCTTCGGTGCGAAGAAGATTCTCCAAAAGGATTTTGAGGGAAAATGGAAGACTAGAAGCGCCTTCGATGCTGGAGATGTTAAAAATCTCATAACTCTTACCCGCAACCTCTAGCTTCTTCTTTGCGTTGAAAGAGTTCTTACTCATCATCTCCCCTAATAAATCTTCCCTTACTTGAGTAACAAGATACCTTAGTGGGCTCAAACAGTGCAACACATTCGATGTGATGTGTCATTGGAAAGAGATCAAAAGCTCGCAATTTCACGAGTGAATATCCACGATCTAAAAAGTAACCAGTATCACGCGCTAATGCCGCTGGATCACATGCCACATAGACAATTGTTCGTGGCATAAGCCTGGCAATTTCATTAATTACTATTTTTCCAGCACCATCTCTAGGTGGGTCCAGAACGACAACATCTGCAGAGTTAATTCTTGGTAAGTGGGTAGCAACATCTCCAGTAATGACTTTGATATTTGAATTCTCTGTAAAATTTCGTGATGCATCAGAAGTTGCGCTCTTACTGCCTTCTATTAATTCAATTCTACCTTCAGCACCAACGCTATCGATAAGCGCTGCAGCAAAAAGCCCAACACCACCATACAAATCCAACACATGGTCAGCGCTCTTAACTCCGGCAAAATCTCTGACTACCTCGCTTAACAAATTGGGAGCATTGACATGGCCTTGCCAAAAAGAGCTGTTGCTAACCTCTAAAGTTTTATCTAATACTTTTTCATGCAAAACTGCAGGGCCTTCGCTCAAGCGTGACTTAGTTTCTCCGCGAGTTGGCATGAGGGAGATAGAGCGCTCATCGCTATTTGATGCAGCAATCTCTACCCGCATATCCCCTTTCCATTTGCGATTGGCTAGTTCAGAAAAGCGAATCTCTTTTGCCGCAACCAAACAATTGGTCACCGGAACAACCGTATGGCTTCGAGAGCCAATGAAACCGAGTTGACCATTTCTATCGGTCGTAGAGTTGATTCGAGTCCGCCAACCAAACTCCGGACCAACGCTTTCAACTTCAATGGCAATATCCATCTTCGCAATACGCGCAAATTGTTCAGTAATGACATCGGCTTTCAGACTACGTTGTCGTCCGATACTGACATGCTGAAAATCACAACCACCACACCCTTGCCGGTGGGAGTATTCACAGGGTGCAACAACACGGTCTTTAGATGCTTCTACTACTTCCACAACATCTGCGCGGTTAAAGGAGCTACCGACTGAAGTGATTTCGATTCGGCATTTTTCGCCAGGAATCGCATGGCGAACGAAAATAACGCAGCCTTCGTGGCGGGCAATAAAATGGCCGCCGTGGGCAACCTTTTCTATTGCTACCTCGATAACTTCGCCGACCACAAGGGTTCTTTTCATAGTTGGTGCCACGGAACTAACCTTATGGGTGTAAGTTAATACATATGCACGTAGTCATCATGGGATGCGGTCGAGTCGGCTCTTCATTGGCCACTGATCTTGAAGCCGCTGGTCACACCGTTGCGGTAATTGATCAAGCACGTGAGGCTTTTCGCCGCTTAGGTCCAAACTTCAAAGGCAAAACCGTCACTGGCGTTGGCTTTGACCGTGATGTTTTACGCGAAGCTGGAATTCAAGATGCCGATGCATTTGCCGCGGTTAGTAATGGTGATAACTCAAACATTTTAGCTGCGCGCGTTGCTCGTGAGACATATGGCGTCCAAAACGTTGTGGCTCGTATTTATGATCCAGGCCGTGCTGAAATTTATCAGCGCTTAGGAATTCCAACTGTTGCAACAGTTCTCTGGGCAACAGATCAGATTCTGCGCAGATTACTTCCCGAAGGTTCACGTTCTGAGTGGCGCGATGCCAGTGGAACTGTGCAGCTATGTGAAATGCATCCACACAGTGATTGGTATGGACGCCAAATTCTGCTCATCGATGAGCTCACCCCAGCGCGCGTAGCATTTATTACTCGTCTTGGCGTTGGCCTTATTCCTGATCACCACACCGTCTTGCAAGAAGGTGATCTCATCCACGTAATGGTGGGCGATAACGATGTTGCTAAGGTTGAAATGATCCTTGCTAATTCACCAGATGGAGAGCGTAAATGAGAGTTGCAATCGCTGGTGCAGGAAATGTGGGTCGAGCCATTGCGCGCGAACTTCTAGATAACGGTCACCAAGTTTTACTCATTGATAAAGATCCAAAAGCGCTAAAACTTGAGAGTGTTCCAGATGCCGAATGGCTAATGGCAGATGCTTGTGAAATTACATCTTTAGACAACGCCCACCTCAATACATGCCAAGTTCTAGTAGCAGCCACAGGCGATGACAAGGCAAATTTAGTGACATCTCTGCTTGGTAAAACAGAGTATGGCGTGCCACGTGTTGTCGCTCGAATTAATCATCCAAAGAATGAATGGCTCTTTGACTCTTCATGGGGCGTAGATGTTGCTGTATCAACTCCTCGCATCATTGCTGCCCTCGTTGAAGAGGCAGTAAGTGTTGGTGATGTCGTCCGGTTATTCTCATTTAAAAAGGGTCAAGCAAATCTCGTTGAATTAACTTTGCCTGATGGTTCATCATGTATTGGAAAGACCGTAGAAGAGATCGAACTCCCAGAAGATGCAACCCTTGCTGCAATTGTTCGTGATGGTCGTGTGATCACAGCTAAAGCTCACGATGTATTTGCAGCTGGCGATGAACTTCTTTTTGTTGCTTCATCTGATGCTGAAGCCCGCATTAAATCCTGCTTTATATCTAGTTAGATTTAATAACAGGTGGAGCGGTTTTAATTACTAACCAACTCCCATAAGCAGTTGCAAAAAATAGCGGGTAGCCCATGGCTAAGTTAACTGTTCCCAGCAAGTTCACATTGCCACTTCGATAAATGGGATATTGAACAGCAATACGTGAGAAGAACATTGCAACCCAAATCCAACTTGCCCTCGTGTAAACCTTCTTGCGTTCTGGATTCTTTCGCCATTCAAAGTTTTCACCTAGCAATGGTCCTAAAACGATTCCCAATAGTGGCCACCCCACTAAATTTGCAAGTAAGTATGCGCTGCCATAGGCCAGATTAGTTAATAGTTTAGGGATATAGAAATCAGAGGCATTACCCGAACGATTAGCAAAGTAGGCACAAATTAAAACACCCAATATTCCTGAAATAGAATGCTGAATAGTGTCCTTTTTTGCCAAACGAAAAATTGCTAAACAAATTGAAAGGCTCAACGCGGCAACAATGGCTTCTCGTAAATTATTTCTAACATTGAAAGTGACAAGGAATATAACTGCAGGAAGACCCGAATCAATCAGGCCTTTCTTTCCACCCAGAGCTTTGATTACTGTTTCTTTGTCTTGATTATGTTCGCTCATGCCACACCCGTTGATCCAAAGCCACCGCTACCCCGACCAGAGCCAGGCAGTTCTTCTACTTCTATGAATTCTGCTTTTTCTACTTGTTGAATGAGTAATTGAGCGATGCGATCGCCCTTCTTAAAAGAGATTGATTCCTTGGGATCATGATTAATTAAAATACAAGCGATTTCTCCTCGATAGCCAGCGTCAATTGTGCCTGGAGTGTTCACTAGTGTGACCCCATGCTTCATTGCTAAACCTGATCGGGGATGAACCAGTGCCACATAACCATCAGGAAGTGCTAGTGATATTCCTGTTGGAATCAATGCCCGCTCCCCTGGAGTTAAAGTGAAATCCTTAGTAGTAACTAAATCAGCCCCAGCATCACCACCCTTTGCATAACGTGGAAGTGGAACCGAAGGATCCAAACGCTTGATTAAAACTTTAAGCTTGCTCATCTACGGATTAATCTCGAAATCAGGATCAACAAAGGCAAGGATCTCTGGACTCTTAGCAATGTGGTCTAAGTACTCCTTAGGCGCGTTGTTGAGAAAGTGGTCCATGGGAACAATAACAAATAAAGCAGCTGCCCTGACTGCCAATTCTCCATCAGGTGTGTTTAAGCGTCCTTCAGCAGATGTGTAAACCTTACGATTTACTTTTCCAGTAATTTTTGCAGTGATATGTAAGGTTGAACCCATAGGTACAGGCTTTAAAAAATCTGTTTCAAGACGTGCAGTAACTGCAGGTGCGCGCAATAACCACATTAACTTTCCAAGGGCTTCATCAAAAGCTAAAGAAAGTAATCCACCATGTGCCAAGCCAGGTGCTCCCTGGTGATT
>OFRL01000773.1_pt1 | contig 12804 bp, 9 predicted proteins | sample 1543121 | NCBI WGS metagenome assembly OFRL01 (sample SAMN07774228, study PRJEB24372) | wastewater metagenome | isolation source: Lake Maggiore Cannobio | place: Italy: Cannobio | collected 2016-01
CTCACCAGCAACAGATATTGCATCAGCGCATGCGGCTGACGTGCGCTCCATCTTGATGTTGACGGGTGTGACCGCCAGCGCTGAGGGGCTCCTTGGCGCGGAGCTGCCAACACGTGTTGCGCGCGACGCGGCCGAACTTGCCGCACTCCTTATCGAGTTTCGCAGCGCGAAGTTGCGCGCTAGCTAACGATCCCCAGTGCGCCGAGTGCGATGCGTGTGCCGAAGGTGATGATCAGCAGCTGGCCAACGAGTCGCGTAGCGGCAACGGCGCGTTCTGGGAGGAGTCGACCAGCGGCGGCGCCGATCGCGCCGAGGAGCAACTGCCAGGAGAGGCTCGCGCCAGCGGCACCCGCCGTGAACGCAACCGCCTGGAGCGGATCACTCCCGAGCCCTGGAAGTCCAACGGCGAGCGCAAGGAAGTAGAGCACCGTTGCGGGGTTCAGCGCGGTGAGGACGATGAAGCGCAGATAAAGTTGCCACGCTGAGCCGCGCACGCGCGGGTCGTTGAGATTCGCAGTTGGAACGCCGCGGTGGATCCAGAGTGCGGTGAGTCCGCGTACGCCGATTGCGATCAGCACGCCGCCAGAGAGCACCTGCAGCGGTACCAAGATGAGTGTGAGCGCTTGGCTCAACAGGCCGCCGATCACCAGCGCGCTCGTGCAGTAGCAGAGGTCAACGGTGGCAGCCCCCGCCCCTGCAGCGAGCCCGCGGCGGAGTCCCCCCGCCATGCCGGTCTCAATGATCAGCACGGCGATCACACCCACGGGGACGGCGATCGCATAGCCTGCGAAGATACCTGCGAGCAGTGCGCCACTCATCGGCGCATCATAGAGGGGTCGAGCCGTAGCAGAGAGGGGTAACCAGTGGCACGAGTCTTCGTTACTGGCGGATCAGGGTTCGTTGGGAGTCATGTGGTGCCCGCACTGATTGAGGCGGGGCATAGCGTGGTGGCACTCGTTCGAACTGCGAACGCTGCGACCGCGCTGCGCCAGCGCGTTGGCGTGAGCGAGGCGGGCCTCACCACGCGTATCGGCGATGTGACCGACCCATCAACGCTTGCCTCGGGACTCGCAGGGTGCCAGGCGGTCGTTCACCTTGTTGCGTTAGCGCGCGACTGGAACAACGGGAAGGATCTTGAGCGCGTCAACACGGGCGGCACCGTCAATCTTGTCGCCGCCGCAACGGCAGCTGGCGTGACACGATTCATTCAACTCGGTGCACTCGGAGTAGAGGAGCGCGCCGATCTGCATTACGCCAACTCCAAGGCGCGCGCCGAACGCGCAGTGCGCGAATCGTCGCTCGACTGGACGATCTTGAAGCCGAGCCTCATCTGGGGGGAGCGCGACGGCTTCTTCAACATCGTTGCGGCACTCGTCAAGATCCCAGCACCTGTGGTCCCTGTTCCAGGGAACGGGAAGAGCCGCTTCCAGCCGATCTGGATCGGCGATGTTGCCCGCGCCATCGTGCAGGCCCTCGGCGATTCATCAACGGTGCGCCGCTCGTATGAACTCGGTGGCCCGCGCTACTGGACCTATACGGAGATCACCCAGGAGGTGGCACGTGCCCTTGGGAAGCGACGCGCCGTGGTGCCAATGCCAGTGCCGCTCATCTCGCTCGTTGCTGGCGCCTCGGAGTTGATTCGCCTCCCGTTCCCCGTCGCAACAGATCAGTTGCGACAGTTGGCGCTAGATAACATTGGGGCAACCGATGCGGTAGAACGCGAGTTCGGCTTCACCCCGCGCGACATGGGGGGTCGTCTCGGCTACCTGCGTCGCAAGGTCTCTGCGCAGTAGCGCGGAGACGAAGAGAGAGGGTGACGCGATGCGTATTCAGGTCAGTGCCGGTGGCCTCGGTGGCGCCACTGCGAAGAGCGGCCTTCTCGCCATCCCACTCATTAACGGGAAGGGAAGCTCGGAGAAGGGAACTTCAGCGCACCTAAATGAGGTGGATCGCCGCAGCGGCGGTCAGCTCACCGCACTGCGCGCCGTTGGCGACGCCCCATCAAAGCGCTTCTCCTTCTCAACGGCACCAGCAGGTAGCCTCCCCGCCGAGCAGCTCCTCTTCGCCGGACTCGGCAGCGCCGAGACGCTCGACCGCCAGGCGCTGCTCCGTTGGGCCGCGGCGGTGACGCGCAAGCTCGCCGGGCGCAATGTGCGACGCCTTGCCATTGACGCAACACCCATCGTTGCGGCGCTGAAGGGTGATGCGCCGGCGCTCTACGCCAACGGCGGTGCGTCATTCGGCGCAGGAATTGATGCGCGCAGCAAGGAGCGGCTCGACGCTGGCGTAGTCGCCGTTGAGTTGATTGTGCGCGGCGTGATTGAAGGCTCATTCCATGAAGGGCTCGACGGCAAGAGTCACGTGGAGTTGTTCCCTGCGCCACTCGAACTTCTTGAAATTCTTCTCCCATCGAGTTGTGATCTGAGTGCTGCAAAGGCTGCGGTCCGTCGTTCAGAGATCATCGCGGACGGCACCGTGCGCACCAAGCGTTGGTCGAATCGTCCGGCGAATGAGATGCCGCCACTCGGCATTGCGGAGGAGGCGCGCGATCGCGCCCGCGCCGTTGGGCTCCGCGCGCGCATCATCGGCGTCAAGGAGCTGGAGCGCATGGGGGCGGGGATGCTCCTTGCCGTTGGTCGCGGATCAGATAATCCGCCGTGCATGGTGGTCCTCTCTAGCGGCGCGCCGCGCAGCAAGGATCCACTTGGTCGCCGACTCGCGATGGTGGGGAAGGGCGTCTGCTTCGACACTGGTGGCATTTCCATTAAGCCTGCCGACGGCATGGAAGAGATGAAGATGGATAAGAACGGCGCCATTGCGGTGATTGAGGCTGCGGCCACGGTGGCGCAGCTTGATCCCGGTCGCGTGATTCACGCCGTTGCGGCCTGCGTTGAGAACATGCCGTCGGGCCACGCAACGCGACCGGGCGACGTGGTGACCGCGCTGAACGGGAAGCGCGTGGAGATCACCAACACCGACGCAGAGGGGAGGCTGATCCTCGGTGACGCACTCCACTTTGCTGAGCGCGACCTTGGCGCAACGCACCTTATTGACGTTGCAACGCTGACCGGCATCGTCAACTCAACGTTCGGTGGTGAGGTGGCGGGTAGTTGCGGCACGGATCCAGACTTCCTCGCTGAGACGCACCTTGCGGCACGCCGGGCGGGAGAGGTCTACTGGCCGTATCCACTCGCCGACGCCTATATGAAGAACATGGACAGCTGGGCGGGCGACTTCCAGAACTCGGGGACACGCGAGGCGATGCTGATCCGTAGCGGCCTCTTCCTGCGCGAATTCACCACGGTCCCGTGGGTGCACCTTGATATTGCAGGGACCGCGTATCGACGCGCCAACGCACCGTGGGCTGGTCGCGGCTCAACTGGAGCGGCGCACTCCACGCTCGTGGAGCTCGCCATGGGTGGTGGCGTCCGTCGCTGAGGCTGATACGCTGCCTATCAGAGGATAGGAGGCAGCGATGGTAGCCCGCACTGCTCCGAACCGAATACTGTCGACGTGGCGCGCGCGCCTTGCTGCGCTGCTCGTTGCCCCACTCTTGATTGTTGGACTCGGCCTCAGCCAGGTTGCCCCCGCTCGTGCCGATCAACTCGATGACGCGCTGGCGCGCCAGAAGGAGCTCGCAGCGCAGCTCGCCGCGCAGCAGGCGGCGCTCAATGCACTGATTAACCAGCAGAAGGAGCTCGCCGCGCAGCTGAAGGCGACCACCGCAGCACTCGCGAAGAACACCGCCTCACTCGCCAATATCATCACCGAGGTTGCACGCCTCAGCGTCGTTGTTGAAAAGGCGAAGGCCGAACTCGTGAAGCTTGAGGCAGAGGTTGAACGTCTCGACGCGGAGATCTCGCGACTCGTGCGACAACAGGAGGAGAAGGCGCGCGACCTCGCGGCGCGGCAGGCGATCCTCTCCGCGCGCATCCGTGAGGCCTATATCGCCGATCAGACACCGCCACTCTGGACCCTCCTCTCCAGCCAGAGCTTTACTGACCTGCTGATTGATCTTGCGGGCTTCTCTGCACTCGGCAAGGCTGACGTCTCTCTCGCCGAAGGGATCAGTCGTGACGCCGCTCGCCTCGCCGCAATTGAAGAGCAGGTGCGTCAGAACCGTGCGGAGACGGAAAAGTTTCGCCGCGCCGCCGCAAAGCAGAAGGCGGCACTTGATGCACAGGTGAAGCTGCTTGAAGCGGCGAAGGTGCGCCTCGCACAGGCGATTGCCGCACAGAAGAAGGCGATCAGCGCGCAGCAGGCGGCGATGGACCGCGTCCTCAACGACAAGGCGAAGCTTGCCGCCGCCGTTGCTGCGCTCAAGGCGGAAGAGGCGCAGGTGAAATCCATTGTTGATCGTCTGTTGAAGCAGCAGTTCGGGTCGTCGCTGCCGATCCTTTATCAGGGAGGCTGGACCTGGCCGGTCGCACGCACCGCAGCGGGATTTGTTCAGTCAGGGAACGGCTATCGTCCGTATATTTCGCAAAAGTTTGGTTGCGTCAGCTGGAAGATCTATCCGCGCAACCCAGACTGCCCATCAGGGGCTCCGTACTTTCACAACGGTGTTGATATTTCGGCGCCAGCAGGGACGCCAATTTATGCCGCAGCAACGGGGAAGGTGATGATTGCTGGCACCTGTTCGTACTGCGTGGTCTGGAGGGGGATGCGCCCGCTCGCCTGGGTCTGGATTGCGCACAGCAAGTCAATGGTGAGCATCTACGGGCATATTGGTGACGGCTCTCGTACGAGCGAGCCACGCTGGCGCGTGAAGGCGGGTGACTTCGTCTCTGCTGGGCAGCTGATCGCCTTTGTCGGATCAACCGGCAATGTCACGGGCCCACACCTTCATCTCTCGCTGCTCTCTGGTGGAAAGTACGTCTGCATTCAGCAGTACCTCCCCGCCGGATCCTGCCCAGCGAACTGACGCGCTGCGATACTGCGACATGCTGAACCCGTCGGAAATCCCCACGCTTCTGGCCTCGCTCGGTATTGTCACCTCTCCACCGCATCAGCGAGACGATGCAACCGTCTGGGATCTTGAGCTTGACGGAGCGAAGCGACGAGGCCTTCGTGTCACCCTCATCAATGACGCCCGAAAAGGGGGCGCACTGCTGATCTGGGCGCACCTTGCGCCACCACTCGGTGACGGACTGCGCAAGGCGTATCGGCAGCTGCTTGAGTGGAGCGATCGATTCACCTTTGCGAAGTTCTCTATTGCCGCCGATGGACGGCCGACGCTGAGCGTTGAGCTTCGTGCTGAGGAGGCGACGGGCGCACAGCTCGTTGAAGGGCTTGCGCGCGTGGTCCTGATCGCCGATGCAATCGTGGCCGAGACCGCTGAGTGGATCTGGATCGGCGGAAAGATCCCGCCCGACCCTGGCACCGCGCGCCGCAACGGTGCACTGCTCGCAGCCGCTGGCGATCTGGCAGAGCGACTCGAGGGGTAGCGCACCCCGCCTCAAGCGGGTGGAGGGCGACGGCTACACTTGCCGCATGCCTGAACTTGATCGCCCCACGCGACCCGTCCCAGGGCCACTGCCAGCAACGCTGAGTGGCGTCAACGCCGACGTCTACTTCCTCCGGACGCAGGCGGTCCTAAAACACGACGGCAGAAATCCGATCGTGACGATGGAGGTCTTCTGCCGCAAGGAGGGGGCCACCCTCTGCGGGATTGATGAGGCTAAAGCGCTCCTCGCCGTGGCGCTCAAGGACGACGCAGCGGCTGGCCGCGCGACGGTCTGGGGGCTGCGCGATGGCGACACGATCGCGGCAAAAGAGATCGTTCTCCGCATTCGCGCGCCGTATCTCAGCTTCGCTCACTTGGAGACCGCCTACCTTGGCGCCATGGCGCACGGCACCGGCTGGGCGACCGCCGCGCGCGCCATCGTTGATGCGGCGGCACCAACACGGGTGATCGCCTTCGGCGCGCGCCACGTGCATCCAAACGTTGCGGATCGGCTCGATCACGCGGCGCTGATTGGCGGTGCCCTCGGCGCATCCACCACAGCAGGGAGCGCGCGCCACCAGATCGCTCCCGTGGGAACCATGCCGCACTCGCTCGTCCTGATATATGGCGATACGGTGGAGGCGGCGCTCGCCTTCGATCGCACCATGGACCCTGAGGTGCCACGCATCGTCTTAATTGACACCTTCCGCGACGAGGCAGAGGAGGCGACGCGCGTTGCAACGGCGCTCGGTGATCGACTCGGCGGTGTGCGACTTGATCGCGCCAGTGAACTGGGCGGCGTCACACCTGAACTCGTCGCTGAGGTGCGCGCCGCGCTCAATGCTGCCGGTGCACTGCAGGCGAAGATCGTCATCTCCGGTGGGCTCACCGTGGAGCGCATCGCGCAGTTCAAGGCGGCGAAATCTCCGGTTGACACCTACGCAGTGGGGAGTGCAATCTCTGGCACTCGACCGATCGACTTCACCGCGGATATTCATGAGATTGATGGGAGGCCGATCGGCAAACGCGGGCGCAGTGGTGCCCTCACCGATGCGCCACGCCTGCGCGAGGTGGACCTTGCCGCTTGGCGAGATGCGGCGCTGAAGGGATAGGGAGGAATTACCGCATGTCACCACTGCCGCTAACGATCAGCACGCCGCCAGCTGATGCACGTGACCTCCTGACCCACAAGGAGGCGATCGCACGCGCCGCCGCAGTCAGCAGCGTCTCCTATGCGCTGCGCCTTGACTTCAACGCCGGGTCAGATCGATTCCGCGGACGCATCGCGATCCGATTCAACCTTGCCGCAGCGGTGAGCGGTCCGATCTTCCTCTGCTTCCGTGGGGAGACGATCCGCGCCATGCGCCTCAACGGCGCTGCGGTCGCGAACCCGCAGTGGAACGGTTACCGCCTCACCCTTGCTCGGGACCAGCTCAAGCCAGGCGCCGAAAACCTGCTGGAGGTTGAGTACGAGAACCTCTTTGATACGGGGGGCGATGGCCTCTTCCGCTTCGTTGACCCTGAAGACAGTGCCGAGTACATCTACTCCAACTTTGAGCCGTACGAGGCACACCGCATGGCGCCGCTTTTCAATCAGCCAGATATCAAGGCGCGCCTAACCCTTGAGGTGCTCGCCCCCGCCGAGTGGGCGGTGATGGCGAACGGCGCAGAGCGCGCAGTCGGCGCGGCTGACGCGGATGGACGTTCGCTGCGTAGCTTCACCGAGACACCGCCCCTCTCCGCCTACCTCTTCGCCGTGACGGCGGGGGCCTTTGTTGGTCAGCGACGCGAGGTTCGCATCCCTCGCCGTGCCGAGCCGATCCCCGTTGGCCTCTGGTCGCGCCGCTCCCTTGCGAAGCATCTAGAGCACGATCGCTTCCAGGAGATGACGCAGCAGGCCTTTATCTATTACGGCGAACTCTTTGGGCGTGAGTATCCGTTCGACAAGATGGATCACGTCTACTGTCCAGAGTTCAATGTTGGCGCCATGGAGAACGTGGGACTTATCACGTACACCGAGCGCTACATTTTCCGCAGCACGCCAACGCCGAGTGACATCACCGACCTTGCCGAGGTCGTCTTCCACGAGATCGCCCACATGTGGTTCGGCAACCTTGTGACGATGCGCTGGTGGGACGACCTCTGGCTCAACGAATCGTTCGCCACCTACGTCTCCTACCTCTGTCTGACCGAGGGGGCGCAGTACCCGAACGCCTGGCGCGAATTCAACGTGCAGCTGAAGGCGTGGGCGCTCCGAGAAGATGACGCGCCGACCACGCATCCAATCGCAGGAACGGTGCTGGATACCGATCAGACCTTCCTCAATTTCGACGGCATCACCTACGGGAAGGGGGGCGCCGTCCTGAAGCAGCTCGGCGCGCGCCTCGGTCGCGCCGGTTTCGCCGCTGGCTTGCGCCTCTACTTCCAGCGACACGCCTTCGCCAACGCCACGCTCGCCGACTTCCTCGCCGCACTTGAAGAGGGGAGCGGCGTCCCACTTGGCGACTGGTCGGCACAGTGGTTGCGCACAAGCGGACCGAATCGACTCGGCGCAGAGGTTGTCGCCAACACAAACAGCACGATTCAGTCGCTCACAGCGACCCAAGAGGTCGCCTCTGGCGATCCAGTGCTGCGCCAGCACCTCATCCGTGTGGCGCTGATCTACTCCGGTCGGAGCGGTCTCACGATCGAGCCGCATGAGGTGCTGCTGGATGGCGCCGCAGCGCAGATCCCTTCGGCGGTCGGTCGACCGCTACCGCTCGCCGTGATCCCGAACCATGACGATCTCGCCATTGGGAAGGTGGCGCTTGATGACGCAACGCTGCGTTTCGCCACAACACGCCTCGAAGAGATCCCCGACGGCCTGCTCCGCCAGGTGCTCTGGTCGGCGATCTGGGAGATGATGCGCGACGGCCGCTTCTCTAGCACCGAATACGCCGCACTTTTTGTGGAGCGACTTCCGAAGGAGCCAGACGACGCCATCGTGCAACAGATCGTTGAGTCAACACTTGGGCCGCTCCTCCTCCGCTACCTCCCAGACGGTGAGCGCGAGGAGTGGGGGAGCCGCATCGTGCAGGCGGCGCGCGAACGGCTCGCACGCGGAGGCAGTGAAGCGATGCGCATCGTCTGGTCGCGCGTCTTAGTCCTTGCCGCAGTCACGCCGCGTGACGTGGAGAAGGGCTGGCAGGTTGCCGTCGGCGAGACACCGCTCAACGGTGTTGAGATTGACCAGGATTATCGCTGGGCACTCCTCATTCGCGGCGCATCGTTCGGCCTGCCGCAGAGTGCAGAGCGCCTCCGCGCCGAAGCGGAGCGCGATCCGAGCGACCGAGGCGAGCGCGCCCTGCTAACCGCCGCCGCCGCAGCGCCGACGATCCCAGCGAAGCGTGAGGCGTGGGAGAAGATCTTCACGGCAGATGGATACGGGAGCGTAAAGCGCACGCTTGCCGCAACGGCCGGCTTCGCCTGGCCGTGGCAGCGGGAGCTCTTGGTGCCGTACCAGCCACTCCTCGCGGAGGCACTGCAGAAGCTCGGCTCAACCGACGTCACCTTTGCCCGCGACTGGTTCCGCTCCGCGTCGTTTCCCCTCTGGGGCGATCCAGCGGCGATGATCAGCGTTGCCGATCAGCTCCTTGCGCGCATTGATAATCCGAAGAGCGGCATACCCGCGGTTGACGCGGCTCGCCTGCGTCGCTTCACCCTCACCGAACGCGACACGCTGATCCGCATTGCTCGCCAGCGAAGGCCGCGCTAGCGCGTCAGTTCGGAGGCGAATTCCTCGAAGACACCGAGGTAGTGGTTAACATCGGCGCTGGTCATCCCGATTGAGAGTGTCCACTCCTCGTCACGGCCTGGGGTGCCGAAGATGCCGCGGTTCATGTTCCAGAGCCAGAGGAGATCGATGAGCTCTCTCGGCTGGGCGCTCTTGTAGCTCTCGTAGTCCACCACTTTTGTGGTGGCGAAGTTGATCGCGCCCTTTGATTCAATTCCCACTGGATAGGCGGCAAGCCGGTAGCGATTGATGATCCCCTGCGCTCCATCGAGGAGCTTCGTATTGATTTCACTCAGGTGGGCGTACGCCTCGGGAATCATGACGCGCTCAAGGTTTGCGCGCGCCGCCGCCATCACGAGCGGATTGCCGTTGAAGGTTCCCACCATATAGACCTTGCCTGAGAGGACGGGTGCCCAGACCTCATCCGTTGCGCCGATCGCACCCGTTGGAAGTCCGGCACCGAGCGCCTTGGCGAGGCAGACCATGTCTGGTTGGATTCCAAAGAGCTCTGTTGCGCCACCCGCGGCAACGGTGAGTCCTGTCTTCACTTCGTCAACGATCCAGACGATCCCGTACTTCTTGGTGATGCGTCGAACGTCAGCAAGGTAGCCAGGCTCTGGAAGAATCACGCCGCAGTTCATCATTGCCGCCTCCATGATCAAGCAGGCGGGAAGCTTCCCTTCGGCTTGGAGGCTCTCCAGTCGTCGCTCAAGTGCTGGAGCATCATTGAATGGGACAGCGATCGTCATTTGCGTCACCGCATCTGGCATCCCCTTACCGTATGGAATTGATGGATAGTTTTCACGATCACCCATGTCGTAGACGTTAAGACCGATATCCACCATCACGTAGTCGTGATGTCCGTGATAGCTGCCGAAGATCTTCATGACCCCGTCGCGGCTGGTCAGCGCACGGGCAATACGAATCGCATCCATGGTCGCCTCAGAACCGGAGTTGACGAAGCGCCAGCGTGGGAGCTTCCATCGCGCGGCGAGAAGCTCGGCTACAATGTAGGCATCTTCTGTTGGGGCGGAGAAGTGTGTCCCGAGTCGCATGCGGCGCTCCACCGCTTCGGTAATGATCGGGTGCGCGTGGCCCTGCACCATGCTGCCAACGCCGTTGTGGACATCAAGGTACTGGTGGCCATCTACGTCCCAGACGTGCTGGCCTTGACCGCGCTCGAGGTAGATGGGGTACGGGGCGCGGCGCTGATAGTTGGAAGGGACACCGCCAACGAGCGACTTCTCGGCACGGGCATAGGCGGCCGCTGACGCTTGGGTTCTGGCATCAAGGCGTGCCGATTCGGCGGCGGTGATTGCGGCAATTCGGGCGGGGTCAAGCTGGACGGTTGGACCCGTCGGAGGTTCGCTGCGATGGGGGGCCGGGCTACTCGTTGGAGCGAGCATCTTGAGCGGTTGGATTGCCATACTTCACACCCTCTACTGCGGAATTCGCACCGCAGACTTCCTAGGGGGCGAGATTAGCACGGAAAGTGCCATATGGATGCGGATATCGCAGTTCCTGCGTGAACCCCTCGTGGAGAGAGGCTCGCCAAGCAGGCTAGGAGGCGCAGATTGTTACAGCCTCATGCGCGCCACTCCGCCCAGGATCTGGCGCGCTCCCCGATAATCGGCGCATGTCCCTGATGCGCAAGATCCTGCTCTGGGCCTCCACCAACGCCTGGCTGCGCGATCGCGCGATGCGCACCCGATTCGTGCGCCTCTCCGTCCGGAAGTTCATGCCAGGAGAGCAGGTCGAGGATGCGATCACGGCGGCGGTCCAACTGCAGCCGAGCGGCGTCAACGCCATCTTCACCAAGCTCGGCGAGAACATCAGCCAGCTCTCTGAAGCCGAAGAGGTCTACGCGCACTACCTGAAGGTGCTCGACCTGATCAAGCGCGCTGGGATCAGCGGCGAGATCTCCATCAAGCCGACGCAACTCGGCTACGACCAAGACCAGGACGCCTGTTTCAACTACTGCATGAAGATCCTGAAGGCGTGTGAAGCGCAGGGGACGATCTTCTGGATTGACATGGAGGGCTCCGCCTACACGCAGGGGACGATCAACCTCTTCAAGCGACTACGTGCTCACTCCACCAAGGTTGGTATTGCGATTCAGGCGTATCTGATCAGTACGGACCGCGACCTTGAGGAGCTCGCCGCACTCGGCGCTACGATTCGCATGGTGAAGGGCGCCTACCTGGAGCCAGCGGGTGTGGCGTTTGCCGAAAAATCCAAAGTGAACGAGCAGTACTTCAAGAACTGCATTCGGCTACTTCATGCCAACGCGGATAAGCCTGGCGCGCTGCTGCACATCGCAACGCATGACACAGTGATCCAAGATCAGATCTTGGACTACGTGGCACAGCACGGCATTGAGAAGCGGCGTTACGAGTTCGCCATGCTCTACGGCATCAACACAGCACGGCAGTTGAGCTTGGCGCAGCGCGGCGAACGCGTTCGTTGCCTTGTGGCCTACGGCGAGTACTGGTTCCCTTGGTACATGCGCCGTCTCGCTGAGCGACCAGCAAATATCGGCTTCGTCTTGAGGAACGCCTTCAAGCGATAGCGTCCCTACGGACGCTAGGCCCGGCAGCCCTAGGCGATCAGCGAATCGCGGCGCCAGTCTCAGCGTCGAAGAGGTGCAGCTTCTGCAGAGGGAGTGCGAGCTTCACCTTCGCGCCGCGCTTCGTGGCGTTCTCAGAGTCAACCAGGGCCATGACGTCGCCTGCGCTCGTGGAGAAGTGGAGCAGCTCCTGTGCACCGAGATACTCCACCACGTCCGCCTCAAGCTCAATCTGCGCCTCGTCCTTCCCCGCCTTCCCAATGTGCAGGTGCTCGGGGCGGAAGCCGATCGTGACCCCCTTCCGATTGGTCAGCGCCTTCGCGCGATCGTCGCTCACCTCAATCTCAATGCCGCCCGCGCTCACCTTCTTCCCGGAGACGCTCGCCTCCAGAAGGTTCATTGCGGGTGAGCCGATGAACCCGGCAACGAAGCGGTTGACTGGCAGGTCATAGAGGTCATGCGGCGTGCCGACCTGTTGGAGGAGCCCGTCGTTCATCACGGCAATCCGCGTCCCCATCGTCATCGCTTCGACCTGGTCATGGGTCACGTAGACCACGGTGGTCTTGAGGCGGGCGTGGAGTCGCAAGATCTGCGCGCGTGTCTGTACGCGCAGCTTGGCGTCAAGGTTGCTGAGCGGTTCGTCCATCAGGAAGACGGCCGGTTCGCGGACGATCGCGCGACCGAGGGCGACACGCTGGCGCTGGCCGCCGGAGAGCTCCTTCGGCTTGCGCGCAAGCAGCTTGGCGAGATCGAGGATCGCCGCCGCCTCGTTGACGCGTCGGTCAATCTCATCCTTCGGGACCTTGCGCAACTTGAGGCCGAAGGCAAGATTCTCCTTCACCGTCATGTGCGGGTAGAGGGCGTAGCTCTGGAACACCATCGCGATGTCGCGATCCTTCGGCGCCTTGTCGTTCACCACCACGTCACCAATCTTCAGCGTGCCGCCAGTGATGTCTTCAAGTCCGGCGATCATGCGCAGCGAGGTGGTCTTGCCGCAGCCAGACGGTCCTACGAGGACCA
>OFRL01000776.1_pt1 | contig 12783 bp, 13 predicted proteins | sample 1543121 | NCBI WGS metagenome assembly OFRL01 (sample SAMN07774228, study PRJEB24372) | wastewater metagenome | isolation source: Lake Maggiore Cannobio | place: Italy: Cannobio | collected 2016-01
AGGCCGGCCTTGGACGCCGAATAGTGCGAGGCGTTCGGATTGCCTTCCTTGCCGGCGATCGAGGCGATGTTGACGATGCGTCCGTACTTCTGCTTGAGCATCGCGGGCACGACCGCCTTGCAGACGATGAAAGGGCCGTCCAGGTTGATGCGCAGAACTTTCCGCCATTCCTCGAGGTCGGTCTCCCAGACCGGCTTGTTGACCCCGGCAATGCCGGCATTGTTGACGAGGATGTCGATTTTGCCGAAGGCGGCAAGCGTCGCGTCGCGGGCCTGCTCGACGGCCGCGGTGTCGGTGACGTCGACCTTGAAGACGCGGGCGTTGTCGCCGATTTCCTTCGCCGTCTTCTCGGCCAGCGCGGCGTCGAAATCCCAGATCGCGACCTTCGCGCCGGAGGCGACGAAGCGCTGAACGATGGCGCGTCCAAAGCCCTGCGCGCCGCCGGTGACGATGGCGACACGGCCGTTGAGATCAATCTTGTTCATGCTGGATGCCTTCTGGATGCCTTGGCGTCAGAGCATGTAGCCGCCGTCGACGACGAGGTCGACGCCGGAGAGCTCCGTGAGCTCGGGATCCTGCACGCGGACGCGGCTGTCGAGCACCTGGCCGAACACCAGCACCTCACCGGGACGCTGGGCGAACCGGCGCAGGTGTAGTATATGCTGATTTTGCAAACGTCGGAACAACCGTCGCCGTCGATCAGGTTGCCGTCGTCGCAAGTTTCGGCTCCGGCGGGGATGCCGTCTCCGCAGACCGTGGTGCAGACGCTGGGGGTGCCGACGCAGGTGAAGCCGGGCAGGACGGAGTTGCCCAGGGCGGCGATGGTCTGCTTCAGTCCGCCGAGGCGGGCCGTGATCTCAGCGCACTCGGGAGCCGTGGTAGTGTCGCACCAGAGCTTGGCCGGACGGATGACCGCGACCCAGGATTCGAGCGGGCCTTTACCCTTGCCCATTCGGGTTTCGAGCGGCTTCTTCGTAAAGGACTTGTCTGGGAAAATCCGAATCCAAACCTTGCCGCGGCGTTTCATGTAACGGGTCACGGCCACGCGGGCGGCTTCAATTTGCTTGGTGTCCAGCCAGCAGCGCTCCAGCGACTGCAATCCATACTCGCCGAAAGCGACCGTCTGGCCGCGCGTCGCCATTCCGGCGCGGCTGCCGCGGTGCATTTTGCGGTACTTCACTCTTGCGGGCATCATTGGCATAAGAAATTCCTAAAAAAATCTAAATCAGTTTAAGCGGGGATGGGCGCGGGCGGAGCCGCCAACTTCACCTTCTTGCTCTCGCCTTTGCAAATCCAGCATTTGATGCCGAGCTTGCCATACATGGTCTTCGCTTCGGCAAATCCGTAGTCGATGTTCGCCCGCAGGGTGTGCAACGGTACGCGGCCTTCGTGATATTTTTCCACGCGCGCGATTTCCGCGCCGCCAAGCCGACCACCGACCATAATCTTGATCCCTTGGGCGCCGAGGCGAAGCGCGGACTGCACGCTGCGCTTCATCGCCCGACGGAATGCCACACGTTTCTCCAACTGTGTCGCGACGTTTTCGCAGACCAATTGCGCATCCAGTTCAGGCTTCTTGATTTCCTTTACCGTAATGTACACTTGGCCAGAATAGGCCTTCTCCATCTCCGCCTTCAGCTTGTCAACTTCCGCTCCCTTGCGACCGATGATAATGCCAGGACGCGCGGTGGAAATGATCACGCGCGTCTGGTCGCCCGATCGTTCGATTTCGACCTTGGCCACACCAGCATGAAACAGACGCTGCTTGACCATCTTGCGGATCTTGATGTCCTGATGGAGGAGCTTCGCGTAATCCTTGCTCGCGTACCACCGGGAACTCCAGTTCACGTTATACCCTAGTCGATAACCGATCGGATGTGTCTTATGCCCCATAACTTCTTATGCCTCACTCAGCCAGGAAATGAATCGGCGCCGTTAGCCGCCCCTACTTCTGCCCTTTGGTCTCTGCCGTCGACACGACAACAGTAATGTGGCTCATCCGCTTCTGAATGGCATTCGCGCTCCCCTGCGAGCGAGCCCGAAACCGCTTCAACGTGGGTCCGCAATCGACAAAGGCCTTCGAGACGACCATGGACTCACTGTCGCCCATCTCTTTTTGCTCCGCATTCGCCACGGCAGACATCAACAGTTTCTCCACAACTTTGCACGCCTGGCGCGGAGTGTTTCTGAGCAATGCCAACGCCATCGGCACCTGCTGCCCGCGGATCAAATCGATCACGGGGCGCGCCTTCCGTGGAGAGACACGTACAAAACGTAAAACTGCTTGTGCTTCAGCCATAACTTTTTAATCCAATCGAATTCGCCGAGACCGCGATCAGCCGCTTACTTGAGGGCGACTGACTTCTCCGTCTTGGCGTGCCCATGCCCCTTAAAGAATCTGGTCGGAGCGAACTCCCCAAGTTTGTGCCCGACCATATTCTCCGTCACGAAAACCGGAATAAACTTTTTTCCATTATGAACTGCGAACGTATGTCCGATCATGTCTGGAATCACGGTAGACCGTCGCGACCAGGTCTTAATGATCTTGCGATCCTTGCTCTGATTCATCCGATCTACTTTTGCAACCAGATGGTCGTCAACGAATGCGCCTTTACTTACAGACCTTGGCATCTCGTACTCCTACTTGCGACGGGAAATAATGAACTTGTCAGTCGCCTTGTTGTTCCGAGTCTTGTACCCCTTCGTCGGAAGGCCCCACGGGGAGACTGGATGGGGATTGCCCTGCCCAGACTTTCCTTCGCCGCCGCCATGCGGGTGGTCGACCGGATTCATTACAACACCGCGCACATGCGGGCGCCGGCCCAACCATCGATTCCGGCCCGCCTTCCCCACGTTAATATTCTCATGATCCGTATTCCCGACTTGTCCGACGGTCGCCATACATGTCGCCAGAATACGACGCATTTCACCAGACCTGAGTCGCACCTGGATGTACTCGCCATCACGCCCCATGACCTGCGCCGAGCCGCCCGCGCTGCGAATCAACTGGCCGCCTTTCCCGGGCTTCAACTCGATATTATGGATCGTGGTTCCCAGCGGCATACTGGACAAAGGCAGCGCATTACCGATACGAACCTCGGCGCCTAGGCCTGCCTGCACCACGTCGCCAACCTTAAGCCCAACAGGAGCCAGGATATAGCGCTTCTCGCCATCCTTGTAGTGCACCAGCGCAATGCGAGCCGAACGATTGGGATCGTATTCCAGAGCTGCGATGGAGCCAGGGATACCGGACTTATCGCGCTTAAAATCAATTTTCCGATAGAGGCGCTTATGCCCACCCCCACGGAAACGCACCGTCGTCCGCCCATCATTGTTTCTCGCACCAGTGCTGCGATTAACTGACGTCAGGGACTTCTCAGGTCGCTTCTTCGAAAGCTCTTCGGTCGTCACTGCGGTCATCCCGCGACGGCCCGGAGTTCTTGGCTTATATACTTTTATTCCCATACTACAGTCGTCCTTCCAGCACACCAGGCTCAACCCGGCGCAATGTCCTACTATGCGCTCTCGTAGAGCTCCAATTTTTCGCCGGCCTTGAGTTTGACGAAGGCCTTCTTCCAATCAGATCGCTTGCCGGAGAAACGCCCCAAGCGCTTCACCTTGCCGAGGACGTTCATCACGTTCACGCGCTCGACCTTCACTTTCAACAACGTCTCGACCGCTTGCTTAATCTGGACACGATTGGCGTCCGGATGCACGAGGAAGGCCACTGTATTATTGGCTTCCCGCATGGCGGTGATCTTTTCCGTCAACAACGGCTGCAACAGAATGCCATGGAGACCCGCCTTCATGCCCAGACCTCCTTCAGTCGCGTCAACTCGCGCTCAGAAATCATAATCAATTCTGCCCTAACAATGTCATAGACATTCAATCCTTCAGGGCCCACCACACAAACATTCGGCAGATTACCAGCCGCCTGCGCTAATCCCGCATGGCCTGCGCCAGCCACGATCAAGGCATAGGCACCGGCGCCGAAATTCTCTAAGGCCTTGGCCAACAATTTCGTCTTCGGCTCCGCCAACGACAGATTCGAGACCACCACAATCTGTCCATCCGCCAGCTTGGCTGAGAGTGCGCTCTGCAGCGCAGCGCGATACTTCTTCTTGGGCATGCTGTAGGAATAATCACGCGGCTTCGGTCCGAACACCGACCCGCCGTGGCGCCATACAGGCGAGCGAATCGATCCGGCTCGCGCGCGCCCCGTATGCTTTTGCTTCCAAGGCTTCTTTCCAGACCCAGCCACTTCGCCGCGGCGCAATGTGGACGCTGTGCCCTGACGCTCACAGGCACGCTGCATCACCACCGCCTCGTGCACCAAGGACGTATGCAGCTTACAGCCGAACACTTCATCGGGAAGATCGACTGAACCGACTTTCTGCTTCTTCAAATCAACGAGATCAACTGTGGGCATGCCCTACCCCTTCTTCGACTTTCTCACCATGATCAGTCCATTTGCTGCACCAGGGATCGCTCCCCGAACGAACAGCAAGTTCTCATCAGGCCTAGATTCAATCACTTTCAATCTCTGGACCGTAATCCGTTTCGCCCCCATGTGCCCCGGTAAGGTCTTCCCTTTCCAGACACGCGAAGGATACGAACTGGCTCCCATCGACCCAGGGTGGCGATGGAACATGGACCCGTGCGACTCGGGACCGCCGGCATAATGATGCCGCTTCACCACGCCCTGAAATCCCTTCCCCTTTGAAATCCCGATGACATCTACCCAGTCGCCTTTTTTGAAGATATCAACCTTGATCGCCTGCCCGATCTCCACATCGCCGACCTTCTCAAACTCTCTGAGAACACGGGTGGCCGGAGCCTCCGTCTTCTTCAAATGTCCCAGCTCGGCCTTCGACAGCTTGCGCTCTTTCACTTCGCCAAAAGACAGTTGGACAGATTCGTATCCATCGCGTTCTTTTGTCTTAATTGTCACCACGCGGCAAGGGCCCGCCTCAATCACCGTGACGGGCGTAAACCGCGTCTCGTCAAATATCTGAGTCATCCCCAGCTTTTTACCCAACAACCCGTTCGTCATGTGTGACGTTCCTTGCCAGTCATCTGACCCTTAAAGCTTAATCTCGACATCCACGCCGGCAGCTAAGTTCAACTTCATGAGGGAATCCATCGTTTCAGGAGTCGCGTCCATGATATCCATCAAACGCTTGTGCGTTCTAATCTCAAACTGTTCGCGCGCCTTCTTGTCTGCATGCGTCGCACTCTGCACGGTAAACTTCTCGATCCGCGTAGGCAGCGGGATGGGGCCCACGACCTTCGCCCCACTTCGGCGGACCGTCTCCACGATTTCAGCCACCGACTGATCTAAGATCCGGTAATCAAACCCGCGCAGCCGAATTCTAATTCTTTGTTCAATCTTAACCATATATCCCTCTATTTATCCGGCTAATGACTACGCCAGAATTTCGGTGACCACGCCGGAGCCCACGGTCTTGCCACCCTCACGCACCGCGAACCGCAACCCTTGATCCATCGCGATCGGGCTGATCAGCTCACCCGTCACACTCACATTATCCCCCGGCATGACCATCTCCACGCCCGGATTCAACGACATCACGCCCGTGACATCAGTCGTCCGGAAGTAGAACTGCGGCCGATAGCCGTTAAAGAACGGCGTGTGCCGTCCGCCCTCTTCCTTGGCCAGTACATAGATTTCCGCTTTGAACTTCGTATGGGGCGTGATGCTCTTCGGCTTCGATAGCACCATCCCGCGCTCCACATCTTCCTTCTTCGTACCGCGCAGCAAGACGCCCACGTTGTCGCCCGCCTGCCCTTCGTCCAGCACCTTGCGGAACATTTCCACGCCCGTCACGATCGTGGCTTGATTCGGCCGCAACCCGACGACTTCGATTTCATCGCCCACCTTCACGATACCCCGCTCGACACGGCCCGTCACCACGGTTCCACGCCCGCTGATCGTAAACACGTCTTCGATCGGCATCAGGAACGGCTTATCGATCGGCCGCTCTGGCGTCGGAATGTAGGTATCGACCGCTTCTAGCAACGCTAGGATCGACGGCACGCCCAGCGGGCCCTGATCCCCTTCCATCGCCTTCAAGGCCGAGCCATGAATGATGGGGGTCTTCTCGCCTGGAAAGCCGTACTTAGTCAGCAGCTCACGCACTTCGAGCTCGACGAGCTCCAAGAGCTCCTTGTCATCGATTTTGTCCGCCTTGTTTAAGAATACGACGATATAGGGCACTCCGACCTGGCGCGCCAACAGAATGTGCTCCCGCGTCTGGGGCATCGGGCCGTCGGCCGCACTCACCACCAGGATGGCGCCGTCCATCTGCGCGGCGCCGGTGATCATGTTCTTGACATAGTCGGCGTGGCCCGGACAGTCCACGTGGGCATAGTGCCGGTTGGCCGTCTCGTACTCCACGTGACTGATCGCAATCGTCATAATCTTGGTGGCATCGCGACGGCCCTGGCTCTCGCTGGCCTTGGCCACTTCATCGTAGCTAATGAACTTGGCCATGCCCTTGTCTGCGCTGACCTTAGTCAACGCCGCCGTCAACGTCGTCTTGCCATGGTCCACGTGCCCGATTGTCCCGATATTCACATGCGGCTTCCGCCGCTCATATTTCGCCTTCGCCATAACCGCTCCTTCCCGTCCTCACTCAAGAATCAACCAGACTACTCGCCCCGATACTTCGCAATGATCGCCTCGGAAATCTGCCGAGGCACTGGATCATACCTGTCGAATTCCATACTATACGTTGCGCGTCCCTGCGTGCGCGACCGGAGGTCCGTCGCATACCCAAACATTTCGCTGAGTGGCACCGAGGCGTCAATAACCTGCGCAGCTGCTCGCGCCTTCATGCCCTGGATCTTGCCACGGCGGCCATTCAGGTTTCCGATCACGTCGCCCATGAAGTCCTGAGGCACCACCACTTCCACCTTCATGATCGGCTCAAGCAACACCGGATCGGCGCGCTTGCAGGCATCGATGAACGCCATCGAGCCAGCGATCTTAAAGGCCATTTCATTAGAGTCCACGTCATGGAACGAGCCATCGATCACCATCACCTTGACATCGCGAAGCGGGTACCCCGCGATCACGCCTGAATCAAGCCGCTCCTTTACACCTTTTTCGATTGCCGGGATAAACTCTCTGGGGATCGATCCACCGACGGTCTTATTGATAAACTCTAAGCCCTTGCCAGACTCAGCCGGCTCGACCGTCAAGACGACATGGCCATACTGGCCGCGGCCGCCAGTCTGCTTGACATACTTCGCCTCAGCCTCGGCTTTTCTGCGAATCGTCTCCCGGAAGGCCACTTCAGGCTTTCCGACATTGGCCTCAACTTTAAACTCGCGCAGCATGCGGTCAACGATGATTTCGAGGTGTAGCTCACCCATACCAGCAATGATGGTCTGCGCCGTCTCTTCGTCCGTTTTCACTCGGAAGGAGGGATCTTCCTGCGCCAACTTCTGGAGCGCAAAGCCCATCTTCTCTTGGTCCTGCTTGGTCTTCGGCTCGATCGCCATGGCAATGACCGGTTCAGGAAACTTCATCACCTCGAGCAGGACCGGCTGTTTCTCATCAGCCAAGGTATCCCCGGTCGTCGCACCCTTCAGCCCGACGGCCGCGACAATGTCACCGGCATAAGCTACATCAATGTCTTCCCGCTTGTTGGCATGCATCTTCAGCAAGCGCCCGACGCGATCCCGCGTCCCCTTCGTCACATTCGCGACGGACGTTCCCGTCTTCAAAGTACCGGAATAGACACGAAGGAACGTGAGCTGGCCTGCGAAGGGATCCGTCATGATCTTAAAGGCCAAGGCGGCAAACGGCTCAGCATCAGAGGGGAGCCGCTTGATTTCCTTATCGGTGTTCGGATCGATTCCCGTCACAGACTCGACATCAAGGGGCGACGGAAGAAAATCCACAACTCCGTCCAGCAACTGCTGTACACCTTTATTCTTGAACGCCGTGCCACAAAGCACCGGCGTCATCTTCATCGACAACACGCCAGCGCGAATGGCCCGGCGAATCTCTTCTTCAGTTAACGGCTGACCATTCAGATACTTGTCCATGGTCTGCTCATCAAACTCAGCAATTGCATCGACCATCTTTGCACGGTATTCAGTGGCGCGACCGAGCAGGTCGGCGGGAATCTCATCGATCTTATATTTCGCACCAAGCGTCTCGTCGTCGTACACATACGCCTTCATCGTCACAAGATCGATCGACCCGCGATACTCGGACTCTTTGCCGATAGGAATCTGAATCGGAATCGGGTTCGCGCCCAAGCGGTCGATCATCGTCTGGACGCTGGTGTAGAAATCAGCGCCGACGCGATCCATTTTATTCATGAACGCAATTCGCGGCACACTATACTTATCCGCCTGCCGCCAGACCGTTTCCGACTGAGGCTCGACGCCCTGCACAGAATCGAATACCGCGACAGCCCCGTCAAGAACCCGAAGTGACCGCTCGACTTCAATGGTAAAATCGACGTGCCCGGGAGTATCAATAATATTGATCCGATGATCCCGCCAGAAACAGGTCGTTGCCGCCGCCGTAATCGTAATGCCGCGTTCCCGCTCCTGCTCCATCCAATCCATCGTCGCGGCGCCTTCATGCACTTCGCCGATCTTATGCGAAATCCCAGTGTAATAGAGAATACGCTCAGTCGTCGTCGTCTTGCCGGCATCAATATGGGCCATGATGCCGATGTTTCGAGTTTTTTCTAATGGTGATTGACGTCCCACGGACTTCCTTTAAAAATACATATGCCGCAAACTGAGCCAACAAAGCGCTGCGATCGACCAACACCGCCCACACAAATCGCAGCACGGCCCAGCTACGGCACAGAACAACGCTACCAGCGATAGTGCGCGAATGCCTTATTAGCCTCCGCCATCCGATGTACGTCTTCCCGTTTCTTCACCGCAGCTCCGGTATTATTCGATGCGTCCATCAGCTCTGCCGCAAGCTTCTCGCGCATACTTTTCCCACCGCGCGTACGCGAATACTCAGCCAGCCAGCGGAGCGCGAGTGACATCCGGCGAGCCGGACGAATTTCCACCGGCACCTGATACGAGGCACCACCGACCCGGCGCGACTTCACCTCGACGACCGGCTTCACATTATCAATCGCTGTCCGGAATACCTTCAGCGGATCGTTACCGGTCTTCTCCTGAATAACGTCAAAGGCGCCGTAGCAAATACGCTCCGCCGTGCTCTTCTTCCCGCCAGACATCAAAATGTTCAAAAACTTCCCAACAAGCTTGTCGCGATACCGCACATCGGGGAGCGTCACGCGCTGATCTAAAAATCTAGTTCTTGGCATGTGTCATTCACTCTCTCGTTACCAAACAAAGAAAATCTTTTTACTTAGGACGCTTCGCCCCATACTTAGACCGGCTCTGCTTTCGATCCGCCACACCGACTGCGTCAAGCGCACCTCTGACGATGTGATAGCGTACACCCGGCAAGTCCTTCACGCGCCCGCCACGCACGAGCACAATGGAGTGCTCCTGGAGGTTGTGGCCCACACCGGGGATGTACGTCGTGACCTCCATCCCGTTCGTCAGCCGAACACGTGCCACCTTACGCAACGCGGAGTTAGGTTTTTTCGGCGTCGAGGTATAGACACGCAGACAGACGCCGCGCTTCTGAGGACAAGACTTGAGCGCAGGGCTTTTTGTCTTTGCGTGCGCCAGCTTGCGACCTTTTCTGACTAATTGATTAATTGTTGGCATTAGTACGTCACTCTCATCTTCAACACAGTTTGACTGATCTGCCCAAACCTTCACGTCTAGAGCCGGCCGAGTATAATGATCCGCTAGCTCACTGTCAAGTCACACCCACGACTACAGGCGTTATGGACGTGTTGATCCTTCTGACCCCGCAGCCGCACCCTCATACGTAAGCGCAGCAGCATCCCCTTCAACCGCAATCACAGGCTCCGGCTTCGGACTCACAACAAACGTGTCGCGATATTCGCTGAAGCCCGTTCCTGCCGGAATTAACCGGCCAACGATGACGTTCTCCTTCAGTCCCCGCAGCGGGTCCTTACGCCCATTGATGGCGGCTTCCGTCAAGACGCGCGTCGTTTCCTGGAACGAGGCCGCAGAGATGAAACTATCCGTAGTCAATGCCGCCTTAGTAATACCTAGTAAAACTGGCTTCCCAAGTGCCGGCTGGCCTTTCTTGGCCACTACACGCTCATTCTCTTCATCAAACAACATCTTACTCACCTGACTGCCCAGCAAGAATTCCGTGTCGCCAGGATCCTCGATACGAACCTTTCGCAGCATCTGGCGCACAATAATCTCGATATGCTTGTCGTTGATCGTCACGCCCTGCAATCGATACACGTCCTGCACTTCATTGACAAGGTACTTCTGCAACTCGTTCGGGCCGAGTACGTCCAGGATGTCGTGCGGATTCGCCGACCCGTCCATCAACGGCTCACCGGCCCGTACCCAGTCACCCTCATGCACGTTGATATGTTTCCCCTTAGGGATAAAGTATTCCTTCACATCGCCCATCTTGTTGTTGACGAGGACTTTGCGCATGCCCTTCACGAAACCATCGTAGGAAATTTCACCGTCGATTTCGCTGATCACGGCTGTTTCCTTGGGCTTTCTGGCCTCGAACAACTCCGCCACACGCGGCAGACCACCGGTGATATCCTTCGTCTTGGTCGTCTCTCGCGGAATCTTAGCCAACACATCGCCAGGGGTGACTATGGCGCCTTTTTCGACGAAGATATTTTCCCCAACCGGGAGTAAATAACGGGCCACGTTCGCTGCGGCTGCCACTTTGGCCGTTTTTCCGCTCTCGTCCTTGACTGACATACGCGGACGCAAGGTCGCGCCGCTATGCTCCACGATAACCTTACGGGAGAGGCCGGTGACTTCATCGAACTCTTCCTTCATCGTGACACCTTCCACGATGTCTCCGTAGGCCACTTTACCGCCAACTTCAGTGAGAATGGTCAGCGAATAGGGATCCCACTCCACCAGCTTCTGGCCAATTTCGATACGCCCGCCGTCCTTGACCTTGATCTTGGCACCATAAACGATTGAATATTTTTCGCGTTCACGCCCCGCCTCATCGACAACGGCGATTTTCGCATTCCGGTTCATGACGACCCATTCACCCTCTTTATTCTTGACTGCGATGCCGGCGTTATGCACATCGACATTCTTCTTCGCGTCGAAACTCATGAACTTGATCGTGCCAGTGTGTTTCGATTCAGTCACTGTCTGCTCGACCACCTTGCTCGCCGTTCCTCCGATGTGGAACGTCCGCATAGTCAGCTGCGTGCCCGGCTCACCAATCGACTGCGCTGCAATGACGCCGACCGGCTCGCCTTTTTCAACCAATCGTCCGCGGGCCAAGTCGCGTCCGTAGCAGGAGCGACAGACGCCACGACGCGATTGACAGGTCAACACCGACCGAATTTTCACACCATCGACCGCCGCCTCTACAATTGCCTTAGCCCGATCTTCATCAATCTCTTGATTGGCTGACACGATAATCTCACCCGTGACCGGATCACGGATATCTTCAGCCGCCAGTCGTCCCAACACTCGCTCTTCGATCTGCTGAATGATTTCGCCCCCCTCGACCAAGGCGTTCACAGTGATGCCGTCGGTGGTACCGCAATCGATTTCGTTGATAATCACATCCTGCGCGATGTCCACCAGACGACGCGTGAGATAACCAGAATTTGCGGTCTTCAACGCCGTGTCGGCCAAACCCTTACGGGCACCGTGCGTCGAGATGAAGTACTGCAGGACCGTTAGTCCCTCGCGAAAGTTGGCGGTAATCGGCGTCTCGATGATTTCACCGGACGGCTTGGCCATCAATCCACGCATACCACCCAACTGACGGATCTGCTGCGAGCTGCCACGCGCGCCGGAGTCCGCCATCATGAAAATCGGATTGAAGGACTCGGCTTTATTCGGATCTCCCCCCGCACCCAACTCCTTCATCATTTCACTGGCAATCTGTTCCGTCACGTGAGCCCAGATATCGATGACTTTATTATAACGTTCGCCATTGGTGATCAAGCCTTCGCCATACTGCTTCTCAATCTCGCCCACTTCTTTCTGCGCCTTCCCCAACAACTCCTGCTTCGTAGTCGGGATATGCATATTGTCGATGCAAATTGAAATGCCCGCACGCGTGGCATAGTGAAAGCCTGTATCCTTGACCTTATCGAGGAACGTAACCGTCTCCCGGTGTCCAGCCTGCCGGTAGACCGTGTCGATAAGCTTCGTCATTTCCTTCTTAGTCATGAGCTTATTCGCATTGGCAAAAGGCATGCCTGGAGGTAGCACTTCCGACATGATCACGCGGCCGACCGTCGTCTGCACGAGCGCACCTTCGACCCGCACCTTAATCCGTGCATGAACTTCCACCGCTTCCGAGTCAAACGCAGTCCGCACTTCCTCCGGGGAACCAAATATTTTCCCCTCGCCCTTGCAGCCTCCACGCTCTTTGGTGAGCCAATAACAGCCGAGGACCATGTCCTGCGACGGTACCGCGATCGGCTTGCCGCTAGCAGGCGAGAGAATATTATTGATCGACATCATCAACACGCGTGCCTCAACCTGCGCTTCGACCGACAGCGGCACGTGGACCGCCATCTGGTCTCCGTCGAAATCGGCGTTGAACGCAGCGCAAACCAGCGGATGCAACCGAATGGCCTTGCCTTCCACTAACACGGGATCGAACGCCTGTATGCCCAACCGATGCAATGTTGGCGCGCGATTCAGCAGCACGGG